>Ga0315901_10000658_pt1 | contig 50846 bp, 34 predicted proteins | sample LakEriMetagenome_10_FD_203761 | JGI IMG/M metagenome (GOLD analysis project Ga0315901, IMG submission 203761) | Freshwater fungal communities from buoy surface, Lake Erie, Ohio, United States - Buoy 2 MA116 | ecosystem: Environmental > Aquatic > Freshwater > Lake | place: USA: Lake Erie, Ohio... | reverse complement strand
TCGTTGAAACAATCACAAGTCGTCCTCCATGACAAAGGCCAGGTGGCGTGCGGCCACCGCCGCCCGCTTGCCTTTCGACGACTCACCGCAATACTTGTGCCGCTCTCAGAAGATGCGATTGCCCTGCATCAGGAGTTCATCGCGCCGGGGAATCGCCCCGTGCCGGTGATCGACATGTCGTCGAATCCGAAGCCGGAACTCATCCAGGAAGTGTTCGGATGAGCCGGGTCGGTGAAGCGGTGCGGTGCGTTGCAATCACCGGCATGCTGGTCACGGCGATGACCGGGCGGGCTGCCGACGATCCCCCGCCAGCGACGGCGGTCGACGCCGCGATCAAGAAGGTCGAGGCAGTCGGCGGCGCCGTCCGCCGCGTCTCCCGCGGCAGGGAAGAAGTGGAAGTCGATCTCCGCAACGCCACCGTGACCGATGCCGATCTGGCCGCCCTGGCGGCGATCCCCCACCTGCACACGCTGCGGCTCAACGACACCGGGATCGGAGATGCCGGCCTGGCCGACGTGGCGCGGATCGCTTCGCTGGAGCGGCTGTTTCTCGACAGGACGGCGGTCACGGATGCCGGCCTGGGCCAGCTGGCGTCCCTGGCCAAGCTCCAGTTTCTCTGTCTCTACGGCACCGCGATCGGAGATCCGGCGCTGGGCACACTGGCCAAGTTCCCCGGGCTGAAGACGGTGATCGTCACGGCGACGAAGGTCACGAGCCCGGCCGCCGTTGCGTTTCGCAAGGCGCATCCTGGCATCGGGATTATCCCCGACCTGCCCGGCGGGCATGAACGCGCCCTCGCGTCCCACAGAGCGGCCCTCCAGGCCGTGGAGAACGCCGAGGCGGAAGTGGCCGCGTTGAAGAGCGAGCACGAGGAATCGGCCACGAAGGGGGACGCCATCAAGGCCGAGGCGGAGGCGGCGACCAAGAAGGCCGCCGACGCGAAGAGCCGCCTCGCGGAAGTCACCCCGGCTGCCGCCGAGGCCGGCAAGAGGGCGGCCGAGGCGAAGCAGAAGGCCGACGCACTTACCAAGCAGGCGGCCGCCGCGCCGGATGACAAGAGCGTCGCCGAGAAGGCCCGGACCCAGGCGGCCGAGGCCGAGCAGGCCCGGAAGGATGCGGCCGAGCAGACCCGGCTGCGAGACGAGGCACAGGCCGCCGTCAAGGCGGCCGAGGCCGAGGCGAATAAGCTCAGCGAAAAGACTTCCCGAACGACTGAACTGCCAAAGTTGATCAAGAAAGCCCAGAAACAGCTGGAAGCGATGCGCGAACTGGCGCGGATGACCCAGGCCCATGCCGAGGCATCGGACAAGCAGCTCGGCGGCAACTGAAACGGCGCGTGCCCGCGACGGCCCTCGGCCCGCCGACGGCGTTGTGCGGTAGCCGAACGCTTCGCCGCTGCGAGGCCAGTCGCCCCCCCGGCTCGACGTGCCGGGTAGACTCTCCCGCGATGGGAATCGCCCGCGGATGATCTATCTCGACCACAACGCCACCGCGCCCCTGCACCCGGCCGCCCGCGAAGCGTGGCTCGAGGCGGCGGACCACCTGTGGCACAACCCGTCGAGCCTGTACGCCGCCGCGACCCGGGCCCGCGGCCTGCTCGCCCGCTGCCGCGAACGGCTCGCCGACCTGCTCGGCGTCACCGATCCCGGCCGGATCGTGTTCACGTCCGGGGCGACGGCGGCCTGCAACCTACTGGCCCGCGAACTCGGCCGCACGGCGCTGGCGAACGCGGTCGCCGTCGTTTCGCCGATCGAGCATCCGGCCGTGCACGACTCGTTCCTCGCGGCGTTTCCCGGGGCGGTCGTCGAGGCCGACTGCGATTCGGATGGCGTCGTCGGCACTGGCGCGATCGCCGCCGCGCTGGCCGGGGCCGCGGGCCGGCCCGTTGCCTGTGTGTCGGTGATGGCCGCCGGCAACGAAAGCGGCGTGCTCCAACCGTGGCCCGACATCGCCCGGCTCTGCCGCGACCGCAGCATTCCCTTTCACACCGACGCCAGCCAGTGGATCGGCAAACTGCCGGCGAACGGGCTCGGCACCTGTCCGTGGGTCACCGGAAGCGGACACAAGTTCGGCGGTCCGCGGGGCGTCGGATTCCTTGTCGCGCCCACCGACCACCCGCTGCGCGGTGACCGCGGCGGACCGCAGGAATGGGGCCGGCATGCCGGCACGGAAAACCTGCCGGCCATCGCCGGCCTCGTGGCGGCGTTCGAAGCCCGCGCGAGCGGCCTCGCCGACATCGCCACCCGCGGCGCCGCGCTGCGCAACGAGATGATCGCGGTACTGCGTGACGCTCTGCCCGCCGCCGTCGTCGTCAGCGCCGGTGCGGATCGGCTCTGGAATACGTTGGCGGTGCTCGTGCCGGGGGCCGATTCACGAAAACTGGTCGCCGCCCTCGACCGGGCGGGCATCGCCGCATCGACGGGCTCGGCCTGCACCGCGGGGGCGGCTTCTGCAGCCCGGATCGTGGCGGCGATCGGCTCGCGATTCGGCGGACCGTACGGCGGCCGGGCCGGCCTCGTCCGCCTGTCGGCAGGGCCCGAGACCACGGCCGCGGACTGGCGCGAGGCGATCTGCGGACTGGCGGCCGCCGTGACGTCGCGGCCGCCACGAATCACGCTCGGCTGACACCGCAGCGGGCGGCCCGCTCCAGTGCCGCAACGGTGAACACGAGCGGATAGAGTTCCTCGTCGTACCACAGCCGGGCGAAGTACAGGCCGATCGGCGCGGCGGGAAACACGCGGCCGCCGTCGGTTCGCTCGAGCAGCCAGGCCACGCCCCGGGCCGCGCCCTCCCGGGCCCGGTCGCGGAGCGTCGCATCGGCGGCCGACTCCGCCATCACGGCCAACGCCTCGACGGCCACCGCGGTCTCCTCGATCGTCGCCGGCAGGCCCGGCGCGCTGGGCACGCTGCCATCGGCCGCCTGGGCGGCGAGCAGCCAGGCGGCTCCGAGCGGGTCGCGGCAGGCCCGCACCACCCGCGCGGTGCCGTAGACGGGATTCGCCTGGTCGGGATGCTCTTGGTTGCCGAACCACAGCGGCCACCACGCCCCGTCCACGCGGCGCGTGGCGTCGAGGTAGCGGGTCGCGGCGGCAATCGCGCGGGTCGTTCCTTGGGCGTCCGCGACGCCCGGCACCTTCTCCCACGCGGCGGCTGCGGCGAGAAAGTGGGCGGTGATGTCGGGGCAGGACGTGTCGAACGGCAGCCGGCCCCAGCCGCGGCAGAACGTGGGGATGCCGCCGTCGCGGTTGGCGAGGTTCGTGAGCCAGCGAATGCCCCCCTGCGCGGCCTCGCGGACCGCGGCCGCCGGAGATCCGCCATCCGCACGGGACAGGCATGCCAGGGCCAGCACCGCCCCGCTCGTGTCGTCGGCATCGGGCACGCCGCCGTCGAGGTCGGTCCAGGCCCAGCCGCCGGGCGCCGCGCGGGTGGCGGGATGAATCCGCGTCCACTGCTGCCCGAGGAGCCAGTCGCGGATCGCCCCCCGTTCCCCGGGGCCGAGCGTTGCCGTGAGGCCCCGATTTCCAGCGTCGAGCGCCCCGACGGCCAGCGTCGTGCACCATGTCGCGAGGTTCGTGTCGATCGGCCAGGAGCCGTCGGCACGCTGCGAGGCGACGAGGAACCGCACCCCCCGCACCGCCACGGGGTGGCCGGCCCGCCCCATCGCGGCCAGGCTCATCGTCACGAAGCTCGTCAGCGGCGTCGCCTCGAGGAACCCGCCGCCTGGCGGCTGGATGTCGGTCAGCGTGCGCAGCGTGGGGGCCACGGCCAGGTCGCGGAGCTGCCGCAGCGGAAACGCCCCCGGCGCCCGGGCATGCCGGACCTGCCCGATGGCCACGAGCGCCGGCAGCGCGTAACTGACCACCTGCATGTCCACCAGGTGAAACCACGATCGGGGAAGGGCCGCGAGTTCGAACGGGAGCTGCGGCACCAGCGACCAGGTGGAGCGCGCCGCCGGGTCGCCGAGCCGGCCGCAGACCGCGGCATGCACGAGGATCGGCACGGAGAAGGTGCGGTCGGCGCCGTACAGCCGCTCCAGCGCCGCCACGAGCGTTGCCGGATCGGTGCCGCCGGATGCGCGGCCGATCCATTCCGCGCCCCGCGTCACGGCGTCCTCGTACGGACGTCCGCCGCCGGCGCGAGCGGCGTCCTCGTCGAAGGCGGCGAGCACCGACCAGCAGAGGATCGTCGTCGGCAGGTTGCCCGGGCTCGCCGGGGTGTCGCCCCAGCTGCCGTCGGCCAGTTGCCTGTCCCGGAGCCAGGTCGCCCCGCGGGACATCCGCTCCACGTGCCGGCCGTCCCGCGTGTGGCCATCCACGATCCGCAGTGCCGCCATCGCCGTGGCCGTGGACAGGGCGCTCGACGACAGGCGGCCCGTCCAATGGTCGCCGTCGCGGGCGGCGAGCAGTCGGCCCCGGGCCGCATCCCGGGCCGCCGTGAACGCCGCCGACCCGAGCACTCCGATGCCGTCTGCGGTCGCCGTCATACGCTCGCGTGCCCCAGGGCGAGAAGACCGTAAAACGTGTATTCGACGTCCGGCTCGTCGTCGGCCCACGAGCCGTGAAACCCCCCTACGTTGCTCCACAACGTGTCGACGAAATCGAGGACGGCCTCGCGCCTGTCCCGCCACGGGGCGTCGAGGGAGTCGAGGGCGTGCAGGGCGACCGCCGTCGAGAGCAGGTCGGGCAGCGGGGCGTCGGGCGCGGCCACGAAGCCGCCGGCGGGATGCCAGCGGTCGAGGAGCCACTCTGCCGATCCCTGCGGAACAGGCACATCGAGCGACCGGAGCGTCGCCACGGCCGCGGCCGTGGCCGGGGTCGAGCCGTGTGCCTGTCCCGGCTCGTTCGCCCAGCCGCCCCCCGCTGCCCGAAGGCCGGCGAGGCTGGCGGCGAGCCGTTCCGGCTCCGGGAGCGGCACTCCCAGATCGTCGTGGGCATTCTTGACGATGAACCCCCCGTAGGCGCTGCCGCGGAGGGCGCCGGACCGTGCCGCGTAGCCCCCGTCCGCGGCCTGGTGAGCGGCGAAACCGGCCGCGATGCCCTGCCGCACCTCGGGATCGAGCGTTCCGGGAGGCTGGGCCGCCCACGCCCGGGCGAGGCAGGCCCGGTGGACGAGGTCGAGCCCGGCGCCGCTGCCGAGGCCCGTCAGCCAGGCGCGGGTCGCCGCCGCATGCCCGGGTTCCGGATCGTGGGCATCGAGGGCGATGAGCGCATCGCAGGCGAACGGTGTGTAGTAGAGATCGCGCCGGCCGCCCCGATCAACGTAGCCGCCGTCAGGGGCGGCGGTCGATCGCACGAACGTGGCGACGAGGTCGGCGGCATCGCCGAGCGTCCGCCGGGCGAGCCGTGCCACCTGCAGCATCTGCAGCCGGCGGCTCATGATCCCGGCATGATCCCGGCGGGTTCGGCCACCGGACCGGCGGACGCCACGGCCCCGGCCGCCTGCTCCGCGCGAACCCGTTGCTCCGTCGCCTCCCGGCAAAACCCTTCGAACTTCACCGCGTCGAAGATCCGGCCCAGAACCCGGCGGAGCAGGCCCTTGAGTGATGCGTGCGACAGGCCGTCGAGCGCCCGGACCGCCTGCTCCTTGTAGGCCTCGAGCAGGAGCGCCCCCTTCTCGTCGGCCCGACAGGCGACGATCGCATGCCGCACCTGCTCGGCCGTCGCCCCGGGCACGGACTCACCCCGGGCGAGACGGCCGCAGAGTTCACGGTCTTCCCCGCGGGCCCGCTCCGCCGCGAGCGCGAGGATCACGCTCGGCCGCGGCTGCCCGCCGGGCAGCAGGCCGGCGTCGTCCCGCATGTCCTCGAGATCGTCCTTGATCTGATAGGCGATCCCCACCGCCTCGCTGAGGGCCCGGAGCACCTCCGTCAGGCCGGCGATCGGTCCGGTGTGCGCCGTCGCGGCGATCGCGCCGAGTTGCACGGCGACGTCGAACGCCGGTGCCGTCTTGAGCCGAAAAATCTCCAGCACCTGCCGGCTGGCGAGCGGCGTCGGGGCACGGCTCCAGGCGAGCTCTTCTCCCTGGCCGCGGCACAGCAGCCGCTGCGCCATCGCCGCCTCGTGGACTGCCGCCACCGCGGCCTCAGGGGGCAGCCCAGCCGCGGCCAGCAGCCGATACCCCTCGCCAATCAGGACGTCGCCCACGTTCAGCGCCACCGGCACGCCGAGTTCACCAGGCAAGGTCGGCACACCATACCGTTCCAGATCGCCATCCTCGATGTCGTCATGGACGAGGGACGCCTTGTGGAAACACTCGACGGCGACCGCGACCGACCGCAGGGCCGCCTGCTGCTCGGCCGTCGGCCCGGGCACGAGCGCCGCATGGACCGCCGCCGCCATGAACGGCCGCCAGCGATTGCCGGCGCGGCCCAGCCATTCGCGGGCCACCCGCTCGGCGTGCCCTACGGCCGGACCGAGCAGCGCCTCGAGCGCCGCCGGCTCGAACCAGCCGGCGACCGTGTCGCGCAGACCACCGAGATCGAGTCGGCGCGAGGTGTCGGCCGCCTCGAGATGGATGTAGTCCCAGACCCAGTCATCGTCCACCATCGTGTCGATGCAGTCGTCCTGGAGGAGCGGCACGGCCACGGCCGGGATCGCCGCCGCCTCGACGTGCGGATGCGTCTTCTCGAGCACCGACAGGCAGCTGACGCCGACGATGGCGTCGATCTGGCCGGCCTGGATCAGCGACATCACCAGCGCCGACCCCTCGGCGACGAGCACCGCATAGCCGAGCCGCTCCGCCTCGGCTTGAAAGTCCTGGATCGAGCACAGGCCACAACTTTTGCAGAGCAGGCCGAATTCGTCGAACGGCGCCGGGCAGCGGTTCTCCGCCCGCAGGCACTTCGGCATCAGGAGCAGCCGGCGGTTGTAGGGGACCGCGGCCAGCGCATCCCGCCACGACTCGTTGTTGACGAGGACGCCGGCGTAGTCGAGGTGGATCTCCGGCAGGCCGACCTCCACGAGCGCCTGCCGGGCCCGGTCGCGGAGTTCCTCCATCCGCAAGGGCGGCACGGCCGCCCGTGCCGCAAAGCCGCGCCGGATCGCCTCCAGGAGTGCCGTCCGCTCCGGCTTCGTCTGGGGAATCGAAGGATGCGGCTGTCGCGACCGCACGAGCGCCGGTGGTACCGGGGCCGGCAGGATGGCAAGCGGTATCGTGCCCGCGAGCGGCGTGGTGGGCCGCGTCAGGGAAGGGGCATGACCGGATGTCGGCTCGGCTGTCTGCATCACGATTCCTGGCTGGCTTGCGGACGACCGCCCCCGACAGGCTATCAGGTTTCGGCGGTTCCCGGGGCCGCCGGGGCGGGCCGCGGCAAAGCGGTGCCGTCACTGCTGCCGACGCTGCGGGCGGCGACCGCGGCGGCCTTTCGCTGGATCTCCTCGGGCGTCGGCAGGGCGTCGAGCACCTCGCGGGGAATGTCCGCCGATTCTGCGAGTTTCGCCAGGCAGCGCCGGCGCTCGGCGAGCGCCTGGTCGGCGCTGCGTTCGCGGGAGAACCGGGCCTTGGCATCGGCCGACCGCTCCCGCAGCCGGGCATAGAGGTCGCCGCCGAGCAAGGCCGAGATGTCGATCTTCATCTTCTCGCGACCGACGTCGGCCGCGTTCACCGGCGCCCCGTCGATCGGCCCGGCGTGATACTTGGGAAACATGATCGCCACGTCGGGACAGACCCGCGAGCAGGCGGGGCAATTGACCTTGCAGTTCGTGGGATTCTCCACCCGCAGCCGCTGGTCGGCATCGACCCCGTAGACGTCGAACAGGCAGAACGTCAGGCACTGCATGCAATTGGTGCAGCGGGCTGGATCGATCACGGGAAACCATGGCTTCCAGGCATCCGTCGTGCCGGGCGCGTTGAGCGGCCGTTCGGCACGCTCTGCTTCCACGAGGTCGACGACCTGGGCCGGTGTCCGGCCGCCGATGTCGAGGACAGGCACCGCCACCCCGGCCGCAGAGACCTCGGGCACCGGTTCATTGAACCGGCCGACGACCACGAACGTTTCCCCCTCCGCTGCGGCCGCGGCGCCCGGATGGGATCGGGTGACCCGGTAGCCACGATCCAAGAGGGCGGCCACGACAGCGGAACGATCGGCGGCGCCGAGCGGTTCGGCGCCTGTCCCCTCGTAGAGAAGCACCCGTGGCTGTGCTGCGGCGGCGTTCATCGCGGCGTGGCTCCCGTCGGTGGCACCGCAGCAGCCGGCGCCGTGCTTCCCAGGGCCGCGATCCGGCCGGCGGCGGCCCGCTCCGCCTCCTCGTCGCTGCGGGCGGCGGCGCTGGCCGCGATGGCGGCAGCATCACCGTTGAGCAGGCCGGAAAGCACGTCTGCCGCAGGGAGCGTCCGCATGTTGAGGATATCCACACCGTCTTCGCCGACCGGCGCGTCGGCGAGATGAAACAGGCCGCGGACTGCTCGCGGCCAGCAGGCGGCGATCCGCAACGTGCCCCCCTGCCGCGCGAGCGCCGCGAGGGAGGCGAGCTCGGGATCGCGGCGGGCAGCCATGGCGCACAGGTCGGGCACCGCCTCGAAGCCCACGCCCGCTGCGGCGAGGCCGGCGAGCACCTCCTGCTTGACGTCGGCCGGCACGACCTGCGCGAATACGCAGCGGCAATAGAGAAGCCGCACGTCGCCATGCGGGCCGGGGCCGCCGTTCATCGACGCGCCACCGGGATTCATCGAAGCGCCACCGGGATTCATCGAAGCGCCACCGGGATTCATCGACGCGCCACCGGGATTCATCGGCGCGGCTCCTCGTTCGTGGTCGCGGCGACCGCGGCACCGCGCTCTCCCGGCCGCCGGGCTGGATAGACGCCGAAGTCGTTGAACCAGAACCGCTTCGCCAGCCGGTACGTCCAGTGGCGTTCAGGCCGCTCGAGACCGGGCAGATCCTGGCTCGATCTGGGCGTCGCGGCGGCGAGTTCCTGGCGCACCGTGCCGCGCTGCGTCGTGTCCCGCGCTCCGTGGCGGGCGGCGATCTCCAGCACGAGCTGCGGGTTTTCCAGCATCACGCAGCCCCTGCTGTGCGCGGCCGCGGCCGCGCGCATGTCTCGCAGGTACGCGGACCGGGTTACCGTGTCGTAGAACGATCCCGTCCGCGCGTCATCCACCGCCAACTGGATGATCGGGCAAGGCTCCACGTAGCCCGACGGCCCCACGTGGTGCGTGATCCCGGCCGCCATCGGGCACAGCGCCCGCCCCTCGCCATCGTAGTAGGCATCGACGATCGCGATCGGCTTCCGTGCCCGCTGGGCGACGACGAACTCGCGGACTCGGACGAGCTGCTCGGGAGCGAGCGCCAGTTCCGGCGTCGCCTCGGGGCCGACCGGGCGGTAGGTGTGGAACCAGGTGTAGTGCACGCCCAGGTCGACGAGCCGATCGAGCCAGGCCTCGGTGAGCAGCAGGTCGATGTTCGACTGGCAGAGACTGGTGGCGACGCCGGTCAGGAGCCGCGCGGAAACACAGGCATCGAGGCCACGGAGCGTCCGCTCCAGCACCTGGCGGTTGCCGCGCCGCACGTCGCTGGCAGCGGCGTCCCCCTCGATGCTCAGCAGCGGAGTGGCGTTACCCACGGCGGCGAGCCGGCGGGCGACATCGGGCGTGATCAGGTGGCCGTTGGTGAAGATTTGGAAGTAGCAGTCGCTGTGCCGCTCGAGGAGGTCGAACAGGCCCGGATGGAGGAACGGCTCGCCGCCGAGGATGCCGAAGAACGAATTGCCGTGGGCCTTGGCGTCGCCGACGATGCGGTGCAGTTCGTCGGTCTCGATCATGGTCCGCGGGGCCTGCACGTCCACCCAGCATCCCTGGCAGCGCAGGTTGCAGGAGTTGATGATCGAAAGGTGAAGGAAGGGCGGAAAGACGATGCCGCGTTTTTTTCGCGACTTGAACCGCTCGACCGAGAGCACCCCCTTCACGCCCAGGTTCCAGCCCGCCTTCCACAGGCACTTCGGTGACACGGTCGTGACGATGCGGGTGGCGAGGGCAGGCAGCATGGCGAATCCAGGGCGATTGGTGCGGGGGGACGCGTCAGCCGGTGGCGACCATGCGGTGCTCGGGCACGGGACGGCCGGGGAAAAAATGCTCGCAATGCACGACGGCAACGGGCAGGTCGGGGCAGGCCGCGGCCAGTCCCTCCTGGAAACCGCGCAGCAACTGTTCGTGATCCGCCTCGGCCCGCAGGTTCACGAGCAGCCGGCCGCCGTCGATCGGGTCGATGAGCCGATGCGACAATTCGACGGTTCCTGCCGTACGCACGAGATTGGCGGCGGCGAGGTCGAGGTCATCGCCGGCGGGCGACAGCGTGCCTTTGAGATGCGCGATCTCGCCCCCCTGGCGGGCGACGGCGTCGCGGATCGCGGAGAGAATCGCCGGCAGCCGCGTGTTGCCGTCCCACTCGACCCCCTCCGGATCGCCGATTCGCACCTCGGCGTTGAGCCAGCCGAGCGCGGCCTCACCCGCGGCATAGCGATCGTAGTCGATGTCGGCGAGCGACCGCGGGCTCGAATCGTGGTCGAGCAGCGCGTTGAACCAGACATCGAGACCACTGCCCTGGCGGGCGGACACCTCGACGATCCGGGCCGTGGGGGCCGCGGCCTCGAGCAGACTGGCGACACGCTGCCGGGCGTCGGCATCGAGCAGGTCACTTTTGTTGACGACGACGATCTCCGCCTCTTCGAGCTGTTTGCGGTAGATGTAGGCGACGTTCGCAGAAAAGCCTCCCGCCGCTGCCTGGGCCGGGGCGAGCACCCGCAGGGCGCGAAGCGGATCGACGACCACGCTCACCGGCGCGACGGTGAATCGCGCGCCGTAAATTCGCGCCAGCGGCAGGCTGACGGTGGCGACGAGGTCGGTGCAGCTTCCCACGGGTTCGGCCAGGAGCACGTCGGGCGCCGTTTCACGGGACAGGCGTTCGGCGGCCTCGACCAGCGAACTGAACCTGCAGCAGAAGCACCCGCCGGCGATCTCCTCGACCGCCAGGTCGCGTGACCGGGTCAGGGCGGTGTCGACGAGGCCACCAGCCTGATCGTTGGTCACGATGCCGACCCGCAGGCCGCGGGCACTGAACCAGGCGGCAGCCCGGAGGATCGACGTCGTCTTGCCGGCTCCGAGAAAGCCCCCGATCATCACGTAGCGGGCACGGTGGGGAGTCAAGGCAGTTCGCTCACGGTGGTCGGGCCGCCGTCGGCGTCGGCCTCTTCGGGTTCGTCGCTCCCCGGACCCTTACTATAGCGGGACGCCCGCAGACGATCGATCGAAGCGGCCAGGAGGGCGACGTACCCATGAACGTCGATGTGCCCCGGGGCCGGCGTTCCGCGAACCGCGTACAGCCACCCGTTCCCGTGGGGGTCGGAATGGGACAGGCACGCCTCCGTCGCCAGGAGCGGATTGCTGCCGATGAATTCCCCGTCCACGACGCAATACAGGTCGCTCACCGCCTTGAAGCCCTCGACGGTCCCCAGCAGTTGGCCGCCGGCGACCTGCTGCCCCGGGCTCACCTCCAGCAGCATTTCGACCAGTTCGCCGAGCATCCGCGTGGCGAATTTGGTCATGCCGACCCGCCACACCCGCGGTCGTTCCTCGGCACGCTCGGGGGCCGGTTCGTCCGCAGGCGCCATCCAAAAATGCGCCGGCGTGTAGCGGTGGGCTGCGGGAAACCGGGCCGAGAACGTGGCATGCCGGAAGCGGACTGTTTCTTCCCGTGGCCCCGGTGACGTCATCATCCGTTTCCTCCACGCCGGCCCGACTCGCCGCTACGGCCCGGGTTGTGTCTCCGCCGCGATCGCCTGTCCGTTTCGCCGCGATCGCCTGTCCTGTGGGTCACTTTGGTTCAGCATGTCTTCGGAGGCAGCATAGCCCGGCCACAGCGGGAGGCTCAAGGATCGGCCGGTCATTCGATCAGCATGGCGTCGCCATAACTCAAAAACCTGTACCGCTCATGGATCGCGGCTGCATACCCACGTTCCACGAGCGGGCGGGAGGCGAACGTGGAAACGAGCACCATGAGAGTGGTTCGCGGCATGTGAAAATTGGTCAGCAGGCAGTCGACGATGCGAAACTGGAACCCTGGCGTGATGAACAGGTCCGTGGTGCCGGCCCACGGCGCGATCCCGTCCGAGCCTTCGCCGGCACGGGCTGCGGTTTCGAGCGTGCGCACGGCCGTGGTGCCCACGGCCACCACCCGTCCGCCCCGGGCCTTTGCTTCCCGAATTGCCGCGACCGTTTCCGGAGGACAGGCACACCACTCGCTGTGCATCGGGTGCTCGGTGATCGAGGCTGCCGTGATCGGCCGAAACGTATCGAGACCCACGTGCAGCGTGACGCAGGCCTTGTTCACACCGCGGGCGGCGAGGATTGCCAAGAGGTCAGGCGTGAAGTGCAGGCCTGCGGTGGGCGCGGCGGCCGACCCGGGGTGGCGGGCGAAGACGGTCTGGTAACGGTCGAGGTCGACCGCGTCTGCTTCTCCCCTGCGGATGTAGCCGGGCAGCGGCACGTGTCCGACACGGGCGAGGATCGCCGCAAAAGGACCCGTGTCGTCCGGAATCACCAGCCAGCCGCCACCGGCAACCCGGTCGATGAGGTGAAGCATACCGGCATCGGCGCCAGCCTGGTTGGTGAGCATGATCCGTTCGCCGAGGGCAGGCCGACCACGTGTCTTGGAGAGAATCACCCAGGCACCGGGGTGTTCCGCCGCATCGGCGGCCCGCAAAAACAATCCCTCCCATGCGCCGCCGGTCTGCAACCGGCGGCCGCGGAGGCGGGCAGGAATGACCTGGGTGTCGTTGACCACAAGAAGGTCCCCCGCCCGCAGGATGTCCGGCAGGTCACGGACATGGCGGTGGACGAGGGTGCCTGTCCCCCGGTGCAGGTGGAGGAGCCTGGCGGCGGCCCGGTCGGCAAGTGGTTCCTGGGCGATGAGATCGCGCGGGAGTTCGTAGTCGTAGAGATCGGCATCGCCCATGAATCGGATCCTACCCGGCCCCAACTGGCTGTTTCCTCCGCAGCCGAAGCGAAGAGAAGAGACAAACACCTGAAAAGCGTCAAACGGACGGCCAATCCGTCGATTCGCAGATGACGAACGCAGCCTGCGGTCGTCTCACGTCGCCGAGGGGAAGCCCATCCCTCGGCACCCATTTGGGCATTTCTTTGGACAGGCACTGCGTTGGGACAAGCCGGCGCGATATCCTGTTCACTATGAAGAATTTCACGGACAGATCAAGCGTCCACGTACCTGTTCTTGCCCAGGACGTCATGTCTTTGCTGGCCGTTAGCCCCGGCATGACGGTCGTGGATGGCACCCTTGGCGGCGGCGGCCACACCCGCCTGCTTGCCGACGCTGTCGGCCCCGCGGGCCTCGTGATCGCTATCGATCGTGACCCAGCCGCCATCGAACGCGGCGCACGGGAATTCGCCGGCCTGCCCGTGCGGTTTGCCCAGGCCAACTATTGCGACATGCCCGAGGTGCTCGACGCAGTCGGAGTCGCTTCCGTTGATCGGGTTCTTCTCGACATTGGCATGTCCAGCGATCAATTGGCCGACGACTCACGTGGTTTCTCTTTCAACTCGGATGGCCCGCTGGACTTGCGGTTTGACCCGACGGAAGGGGAGCCAGCCTGGCGATTAGTCAACCGCATGCGGCCTGAGAGCCTCGCCGACATCATTCACGATTTCGGCGAGGAGCGTTTCAGCAGGCGAATAGCCCGACGGATCGCCGCAGTCCGCGAGCGGACACCGATCCGCTCGGCCCGAGACCTCGCCGCGGTCGTCACCGCGGCCGTGCCGCGCCAACAACCAGCGCCGCGAATCCACCCCGCCACGCGGACTTTTCAGGCACTGCGGATCGCGGTCAACCAGGAACTCAAGTCGCTGCGCATCGCTCTTGAGCGAATTCCCGGTCGCCTCTCCGCCGGCGGCCGATTGGCAGTGATCTCCTTCCACTCGCTCGAGGACAGGCTCGTGAAGGAAGCCATGCGAAACCAGCAGGTCTGGCATTCGCTCACCAAGAGCCCGCTCGAGGCGTCAGTCGGAGAGGCCCAGAGCAACCCGCGCAGCCGCTCGGCAAAACTGCGCGTCGCCCAGAAACATGAGTCGCCGGCGCCCGCTGCCACGACTGACACCTCTCGTTGATTGCAGCTTGACACACCGACGCATCGTCGCCAGTGCACATGCGTTTTTTCCGCCTCGGGCCAGACGCATGACGCGGCGCGGTGAAAACTTGTCGATGGCTCCATCATGCGACATTGCCACTGTATTTCGCGCTGCGTGCGCCAGGCTTCCCTGTGCCGCTGTCGATACAGGTCCTTCCGGGAAGTTTGTGGGTCAGGAGCCAAGAAGGGGTTGTTTCTGCCATGTCGCCGGGCTGTGGAAGCAAGCGCAGGCATGGATGCCGAAGCGCAGCGGACATGCAGTGAACGGAGGGCCGGAGGCCCGCAGAGAACGGCCAGTGACATGGCAGGCCCCCCGACCCACGGAAAAGCCCGATGGACCCGACATTTTGACAGGCCTCCTGTCGGGATGCCTGTCCTTGCGTCTCTTGCGTCTTTTGAACTCTACCGAGGCACGAGCCGGGGCCAGGCTGCCGCCAGTCGGTCGAGCGGCGGAATCTCGAGACGAGTTCCCTGCGTCAGAGACACACGCGGATCGGCCGCCCGGTTCCAGGCAAAGAGCGCCCTGTAGAAACGACCGTCGCCATATGCCCGCTCGGCGACCTGCCACCATGAGTCGCCCGGCTGCACCACATACTCACCGTCAAACCGCGGCGGCGTGACGGGTCCAAGCGGCTCGACACCCACCGCCGACGTCACGGCCCGCGTGCCGCGCGACTGCATCGTTGTCCCATCCAAGGTCGGTTCCGCTGGCTCTTCGTGGGCGACGGCCGTCACGAATGCATCCCGGTCGATCTGCTCCGCGTTCTCAGCCTGCCCCGCGAACCGAGCGGGCGAATTGGCGGGGAATTCCGCTCCAGCCGCGAGCCGTCCCTCGTCGATCGGCGCCGAATTCACTCCCGCCTCGCCGCTGTCGATGGATGAGTCGCGAGCAGCGTCCATGGCCACCGTCATCGGTGGCGCCGCCGCGAATGCCGCTGCCGAAAGCGCAAACCTTTCAGTCGCCGGCCAACGGTGCGCCGCCGGCTCCGTGTCGGCAGCAAGCGATCCCCGAACGTCGGGCCCGGCGCCGGCCGGGGGCCGGTGCACGAACAGCTTCATCGACAGGACGCCGCAGAAGACGCCGCCGAGCAGCCCGAGAAGGGCGAGCAGGAGTTTGGCTTCACGCCCCATGCCGCACACCGCAGGCCGGAGACGCAGAATCGGCCCACGAACGCCGTCGGCCGAACGCGGCGGGAGTGTCGCGAAAAGCGACGCCTACCGCCAGAGCGGTTCGGGGCCGTACCACTCTGCTTATTTGCCACCGAACTTGTAGGCGGTGTTTTTCGGGTCGAAGTCGGAGTCCGTGAAGCCGTTGTTGATCTTCACGTTCACGTACGTGTACTCCTCCATCAACACCGGCTTGCCACCCGCCTCGTGCGGCCAGTCGTAGGCCTCGTAGCGAATCGGAATCGTGTATTCGTCGTCGATGAACACGCGGGCAAGGTGAAAGCGGAAGTTCCGCCGCGGCACTGGATGGACCACTTGCACACACGTGCAGACCCGCCCGCTCACTTTCGCGTTCGGGAAAAAGTTGACTTCGCACTCGCCGAACTTGCTGTCGTGCTCGGCAACCTCGACGAGCCGTTTCGCCAAGTTCTCCACACCGATCTCGGTTATGGCATAGCGGTTGCCGGTCATGGCGAGCTGACTTTGGGGCTTGAGCGAGACGGTGCCCACCAATGCCCGCACACCGCTCCCGGCATGGGCCAACATGTTGCCGTCGTTTTGTCCGTCCACGTAGATCACTTCCTGGCCCTTCACCGTGTCGGGCGCGAGAAAGTAGAGGTAGACACTGAACGGCTCGTGACGAATCTTGGCGAACATGTACTCGAGTTCGCCGAGCTTGCCGTCGATCCGCTCACGCTTGACGACCGTGCACGAGTAGTCCTTGATCTTGCCGCGCAGGCCCGCGAGGCCGCGGGTGGCGAGGTCGAGCGCAGGCTGCAGTGGGTGACCCTCGACAGCCGTGGCTTTCGCTTCATCGGCGCCGGCGTTGCCCTTGGCCACGTCGCCATTGGGAACGAGGCCCGGCCCCTGCTGGGCTCCCGCGTCCGTCAGCCAGAGGCCAACGAGGGCCGCAGCGACGAGGCCGCTCACGGTCCGCACGACGAGTCCGCGGCGGACTCTGCTGAACCGACCGCCGACCAAATTCCAAACCGCCGCTGCACGCACAACCATCGTTCCCTCCATGGAACCCGCTCTGGCGGCCAGCGATGGCGGAGTCCGCTTCCGCCACCGTCGCCCTGGTCGCCGCGGGCAATTTCGATTTCTATCGCCAGGACAGTCGCCGACCTTGACCCCTCCATCTCGCTCCGGAACCTCCCGCAGATCCGAAAGGATCGGAATCGCAGGGAACTTTCGGCTCCCATGCCACCGGGGATATGGGCCGACGTCGCCGGAAGGACGGGACTCTATCCGCCCCGCCCGACCGCCGCCATCCCATTCGGCCCGAAAAAAGCGAGAACGACGAAAATCGCGAGGTGACTTGTGGCGCACGGCCCGTCAGTTCATGCTCCACGAGCAGCCCAGCTTCCGCCTCCCTCCCCCCCACCCCCAACCGACCGATGCCCACGTCCGCCCTCCTTGCCGCCCCCGCCGGCTTCGAACTTGCCCGTATCGAATCCCAGCCGTTCGGTGAGAACACCTACGTGCTGTCGCGCGCGGGATGCCGAGAGTGCCTGGTGATCGACCCCGGCTTCGAACCCGATCTGGTCATCGACTGGCTCGAATCCCGCTCGCTGGAACCGGCAGCCATCCTCCTCACTCATGGCCATTCCGACCACATCGCCGGCAATGCCGCCCTCAAGGCACGCTGGCCCGACCTGCCGATCATCGTGGGTCGCGGCGATGCCTCGAAACTCACCGACCCAGCCGGCAACCTCTCCGCGGCGTTCGGCCTGCCGCTGACGAGCCCGCCGGCCGACCGGTTACTCAGTGACGGCGAAATCGTGAACCTCGCCGGCCTGAGGCTGGTGGCCCATGAGATTCCCGGGCATTCCTCCGGGCACATGGTGTTTCGTCTCGAGGGGCCGCTGCCGCCGGTCGTGTTCGGCGGCGACGTCCTCTTCCGGGGCGGCATCGGCCGCACCGACTTTCCCGACGGCGACTTTGCGACTCTCGCCAGGGGCATACGCTGCCACCTCTACACGCTGCCGGACGACACGGTCATCCATCCGGGCCACGGCGACCCGACCACGGTGGGGCACGAAAAACGCACCAACCCCTTCGTCCCCGCGGCACCAGCCGATTGACCAGATGCCGAACCGCTGCGGAAGATGACGTCATGCTTTCTCCCGCCAACTTCTCCGACAGCGCCCCCGCCCCGGCCGTGCAGGCGTCCGCCGGCCGGTCGCCGTTCTGCCGCTTCGCGGGCCTGACGCTGGCGGCGATGGCTCGGGTTCTCGCCGGAGCCAGCGTCCGTTGGATCGCCAGCCAGCCCGATACGTGCCAACGTGTCTACTTCGCCAATCACACCAGTCATCTCGATGCGCTCGTGATCTGGTCGTCGCTGCCGCAGTCCGTCCGTGAGCTGACTCGGCCGGTTGCCGCCAAGGATTACTGGTCCCGCGGGGCTGTCCGCCGTTGGCTCGCGCAGGAGGTCTTCGATGCCATCCTCATCGACCGCACCGACATCAAGGTCCACCAAAGCCCGGTCGACATGATGCTCCGTGAGGCGGGGAGCACCCGCTCCTTGATCGTGTTCCCCGAGGGCAGCCGGAGCGTCAGCGGCGAGATCGGCGAATTCAAGAGCGGGCTCTATTATTTGGCGAAGAAGCGACCCGAGATCGAGTTGATCCCGGTCCACATCGACAATCTCAACCGCGTCCTGCCGCGCGGCGAGTTTCTCCCCGTGCCGCTGCTCTCCTGCATCAGTTTCGGGCCACCCTTGTGGCTGGAGCGCGGCGAGGCGAAACTCGACTTCCTCGCCCGGGCCCGGCGGGCCGTCATGTCGCTGAAGGAATGAGTGGTGCCCGCCGGGACCGCGAGCCATGAAGGATCCTCTCACCATCGCGCTTGTCGCCAGCGTGCTCGCACTGCTGACGGCTGCGACCGGCGTGGGCCAATTCCTCCGTCGGCACCCGGACCGCGGCCTGGATCCCGCCTCGATCCGCGCCTTCAATCAGCGGCTGCGCGGGTGGTGGGTGTTGTGCACCGTACTGGCAGCCGCCTTCTGGCTCGGCACTCCGGCCACGGTCTTCCTGTTCTTCCTCGTCTCGTTCTGGGCGTTGCGCGAATTCATCACGCTGACGCCGACACGCAAGGGAGACCACCGCGCGCTGTTCTGGGTGTTCGTCCTTTTTACGCCCTTGCACTACATCTTCGTGGGCCTGAACCGCTACGACATCTTCAGCGTTTTCCTTCCCGTCTACGCGACCCTGTTCGTGCTGGCCCGGGTGGCATTCGCCGGGGACTACAAGCGGTTCCTGGAGCGAACCGCGAAGATCCAGGCCGGACTCGTGGTCTGCGTCTACTGCCTCTCGTTCGCCCCGGCCCTGCTCCAGGTGCCGATCCCGGCCGCTGACGGCGTGGGAGGCGCAGCCAACTTCCGCCTGCTCTTCTTCCTGATCCTGCTCGTTCAATTCGCCGACTGCATGCAGTATGTCTGGAGCCGGATGATCGGCCAGCGGCTCGTGGCTGCGGCAGTCAGTTCCAGCCGCACATGGGAGGGGCTGCTCGGCAGCGCCACCAGCACGTCGCTCCTCGCCGCCGTGCTGTGGTGGGCTGCACCGCCGTTCCAGCCGTGGCAGGCCGCGCTCGCCGGCTTCGTCGTCGCGGTCATGGGCTTCGCCGGGGGCATGACGATGTCGGCGATCAAGCGCGACCGCGGCGTGAAGGACTACGGCACGCTCGTCGTTGGACACGGAGGCGTGCTCGATCGGATCGATTCGATGTGCTTCGCCGCGCCGGTCTTCTACCACATCACCCTGCTCGTGACGGGAGCGGGCCAGCAACTCGGCAGTCTCCCCTGACCGCCACGCGTCCACAGATGCGCCGCCCGCGTCACCGGGCTGGCGTGTCGGTCACCGCGGTGCCGGCTGATCGGCGTGCCGGCCGACGTAGATCGAGCGCCGGGCCGGTGCCGCCGGACCCGCCGGATCAGGGCTCTGGCCGCGAGCCATGGCCAGGCCGGGCTGCGTGGGCGGCACCACGGTCGCGAGCCCGGCAGGGGGAGCCGGGCAGTCCTTCTTCACCCAGTCGAGCCACACCTGCTGCATCTGGTCGACGCTGCCGACGCCGTAATGCGTGGCCAGGGCGCGCGACCAGTCTTCGTTCGTCAGACCCTCGGCGAGGAAGGCGACGTACTTTCGCCGGCCACCGCGCTCGATCAGATAGCGGGCGAGCGAATAACCTTGTGCATAGAGGGGGAGCACGTCCGGCGGATACTCCCGCATCGCGAACATGTCGGGAAACGCGATCCCGCGGCCTGTCCGCAGAAACTCGATCAGCAACCGGTGCTGGCGGCCCCGTTCGACGGGATGCTCCACCGTCGTGCAGGCCCCTTCGTCAGCCCAGCGCGGAAGCGGCCTGCGGAAGTGGCTGGCGAAGACGGTGTGGGTGATTTCGTGCGGCAACACCGAGTCGATGATCCGCTGCTCGTTGCCCTGAATCGTCATCGTCCAGTTGTAGACCTCGCCGTGATCGAAGACGAAACTCGTGACACCGCCGGCCCCGAGGTGGGGACCGACCTGCGCCGTGATCGGGCAGGGGCGGCTCCACCGTGGCAGCGGCTTTCCCAGCCACTCCTCGGCCAGCACCTGCCTGTAGTGCTCGGCGGCCGCGCCGATCTTTTGGGCCAGTTCGGGCGTGGGCGCGGCGACGATGAAGTTTGCCGTGCGGAAGTCGGCGGCGCCGGACTCATGGGCTGCGGAGAGGACGCCGAGGACGGCGAGGAAGAAGCGGCGGAAAACGCGGGCGGACGTGGGCAGGGCGAACGTCATGCGAACCGATGCCTCCATGCGACCGGGCACCGCGGCGGAATCCTTTCCGCCGCGCCTCGTCGTCGTGGCGGCGGGACAGTGACACCGCCACCGTTCGCGACGCGACCCGGAAGGGGGCGGACGGTAGCGGCGTCACGGAGGGCCTACCAGCCCTGTTTTCGCGTTGCCGGCCTTGCCCTGCTTGCCACTCAGCCTGCCGCAACGGACCGCCGGGCCCGCACGGCGACGGCCCGACCAAGGCCGATCACGGCCGCGAGTGCCGCGGTCAGCGCGGCTCGCGCGGGGAGCGAATCGTCCCCCGCGCTGTCGATGCGGCAGGGAATCGTCCCATCGGCCGTCGCCACGGCATGCACGCGACCGCCCCCGCCGCCCAGCCGCGGCAGCGAGTCGTCCCACGACGCCTCGAGCCGACTTGCCGGTCCCGATGCCAGCGTCGCGGCGAACGAGCGATACCGCTCGCGCATCGGCTCCGGTGTCGCGGCGATCACCGACCCGAAGGCGTCGACGACCTCGGCTTCGGCAGCGCGAATGTTTTCCTGCCACGACCCCGGCGTGAGCAGTCGGGCAGGCTCGGCGATTCTCACCGCCGCGGCCGGAGGCGGGTCGATCGTCCAGAGCACGTCAGGACCGCGCAGCCCGTCGATCGTGGGTGCGGCGAGCCGCACCTGCCCGGCGGGCCCGCGCGGGCCGATATCGGCCCGAAAGACCACCGACACCGACCGCGGCCAGAGGGAATCGTGGAGCCGAACACCCCAGGCGTCCTGCCCTTCGGGCACGACTTGTACCTCGCGGCCGTCCACCAGTACGTCGAGCAACCGTGTCCGTGGCGGCAGCCGCAGCCGCACGACCGCGCTCCCAGTCAGCAGGTCGAAACGGGCAACGCCCCGCAACCGGCCGGCGTCGTCGAGCGCGACGTGAACCCGTGACAGGAGCACGCCGTCACGCCGTTCTCCGGAACCGGCCGCAGCGTCCTTCGGCAGTTCGATGGCCGGCGGTTCGACGGTCGGAAGCTGCGTCGTCACCAGTTCGTATCGAGGTGGCATGCCATCCGCCGGCACTTCGGCGGTGTGACGCACGCCCCCGGCGATGCCGTCGGGCTGACGCCATTCGACCGTCAATGGCGTGCCGCCAGCCATTCGAGCTCGCAAGATGGGAACCGGGCCACGAGCCGCCGGCGGCTTCGTCTGCCCCGCATCGACCTCGAGCCTGAAGCGGCCCGCCCTCGGCTGCTGCGCGACGATCATCAGTCCGTCCCTCCCCTGCTTCCATTCGACATCGAGCGGACCGCGGTCCGCCGCACCCGCATCGAGAACATCGTCCTCAAAGACGGCCACCCGCGCGATGCTGAAACCGCGTGGCACGTCGACGATGATCGATCCCAGTGGCGTGGTCGAAGCATCGAGCTTGGCCCGCAACTGCAGCCCGACCCGATCGGCAGCGAATTCCACGGCCAGCCGTTGTGTGGCACGCACCGGCTGGGGCTTGCGTCGCACCGCGAGTTGGGCCCGCGGCTCGACGGCCGCATTCCCGACGTTCCGCTCGGTCCGCCAAGCCGTGCCGCCGGACGGCGACTCGCCATCTGCCACGACCACTGGAACGGACACCGCCGGGGGCTCGACGTCGACATCGAGATCGGCCGCCGCGGTCACCCGCACTTCGAGCACCTCCGACACCGCGGCCTCGACCCGGGACTGCGGGATGGTGAACGTTCCGACAGGGTCGATGAGGTCGGCCAGGAAGCCGAGTTGAACGCGGACCGCCCCGCGCCGCGGCTGCCGCAGTTCGACGAGGAACCGCCCCGCCCCGAGCGGCATGACGACGTGGCTCGGCGCCGGCCCTGGCTGCGCCGCCTGTGGCACGAGTCCTGGCGATGCGTTCACCACGAACGACCGGAGGACATCCGTTCCGGGATCGATTTCGAATGTCGCCTGCAATCGACAGGCATCCAGGCCCCACGACACCTCGTTGATTGTGCGGATTCCCCGCAGGCCGCCGGCGACGAGCCTGTCGCGACGGTCCGCAGGGCGGACGAGACGGACCTCGGAAGCTCCGCTGATGTCGAACACCTCCCCACCGTCCGTCCCTGCCGCAACCGGCAGGAACGGCTGCCGCCGGCGTGCCACCTCGCACTGCAGCGATTCCTCCGCCGGCCTCACCCTCCGCCCCCCGTCGTCCACGCACTCCAACGCCGCACGTGCCGCCGGCGGCACGCACGCGGTGATGAACTCGAGGTCGCCGCGCCTCTCGACTGCAGGCTGCACCGTCAGCCGAACCGTCTGCCTTCCCGCCGCCAGCGCCGTCAACCGGGCCACGCGTGTCTCGGCATCGAGGCCCACGGTCACGGCCGCGGCAGCCGCAGCAGCCTCGAGCCAGCGGGCGCCGCTCGGCCGCTGGTCGAGCACGGCCCGACCGCCCAGATCGGCGTCGACATCAATCTCGACCATCCACGGGCCGGCGGCCGCTCCGACATCGGCGCGAACGCGACAGTCGATGACGCGGAGCCCGATATCCTCCCCGACGGTCGCGGCGGCCAGGAGTCGGAAAAGCCGCTCGGGGACGAGCACGTCGTCCCCTTCCGCGCCACCCATGACGAACACCCGCAGCGGGGCCGGCGCCTCGGCGGCTCCGGCGGGCCCGCTCGGGACGCACGCCACCATGGCCACGACGCCGACGACGACCGCCTTGCGCGGAAACCGACGGCCCAGAACGGCGACCAACGCTCCGGCGACGCTTGCCCACCACGTCACCCGCGTCACCAGGTCGAAGGGGGCCGGCATCCACAGTGCCGCGATCGCCGCGCCGGCACAGAGCATGATGCACGAGCCGCGGGAACGGCGGACTGAGAAGGATACGGCGACGATCGCCAACCAGGCAGAGACGATGGCCGCCGCTTCGAGCAGGCGACGACGCACGATGCCGATCCCGATCGCATCGGCGGCGCCCGTCGTGGGAACGAACCAGCGCGAGCGGAAACCGACCGCGAGTGAGCCCGACCGGCCTACCGGCCTGTCGGGCGTCGCGGTCGATTCGTCGGCATGCCGATGCCCCGGCAGGGTGAAGAGCCTCTCGCGCCAGCCTCGCGACGGCACGCCGACCTCGCGGTGCCTCCCGCCGACGATGACCGCCTCGAGTCCCGGGGGCAAGAGCAGCCGCAGACGCCGATCGAGCACCGGCAGATCGATGGTGCCGCTGCTCGTCTCGATCCACCAGCAGCCAAGCCGCGGCACGTGTTCGGCGACGGCACGAATCTCGAGCGTGAACCGCGTCCGGCCGGCCGGCAGGGGCACCCGCAGGCTCCGGCTGGGAGAGTCGATGGAGGGCAGATCGATCGGGCGACCGTCGATCAGCACCTCCTGCAGACGTCGGCCGGGGAGGGGCGTGAGGGTGACGGCGTCACGGCCGTGGTTCTCGATGTCGAAGCGCGATTCGATCTCGGTGGTGCCGGAGTCGTGACACCACACCGCCGACTCCTCGTGCCAAGCCCAGCCGCGGGCTTCCGCATCTGGCTGTGGCGGCAGGACCTCCGCGGCCGGTGAACCGATCGCGTTGGGCCGATCCGTGTCGAAGTAGGTGAACTCGGCGACAGTGCCCGGCTGGGCGTCGGCCGATGGGGGCAGTTCGCGCAGCCGCCGGTTGCGGACGGTGGGCCGGCTCGTCCCTTCGCCACGAACGGTCACGGTGCCCCCCGGTCGGTTCGCCGCCTCGACCCAGGCCAGCGGCACCGGGACCGTGTCCGTGACGGAAACCTCGCGAGACGCCCGCACACGGACGCTTCCGACGACGGGCGGCGAAAACTCCACGAGCCACGACTCGACCGGGTCCCGGTCACGTGGCGACGCGAGCGGATCGGCCGCCTCGACACGGCGGGCGACGAGCCCTCCCACGTCCGGCGAGACGAGTTGCCAGGCGAGGTCGGGGCCCATCGGCTCGGAAAAATGAACCATGATTGATTCGAGCGGGGTGGCCGTTGCCTGACAGGCGATGCGCACCATCTGCGAGACCATCTCCTCGCGCACGGTGAGGTCGATCCCGACGTCGGCATCGAGCGGCGGCCGGCGTCTTACGAGCACGGCCTTGCGGGCCACCGCCAGCGAACCGCCGCGGATGCGGCCGCGGGGTGCCGGCTCCTCCACCAACGGCAGGAGCCGGTCGGAGACGTCGAACAGTCCCAGCGGAGCGGCTCCAACCTCGACGAGCGCGTCGGGAGCCGGTCGAAAATCGACCACCGCCGTGTCGTCAGCCTCGCCGACGAGCCGCACCATGTCCATGTCGCCGGTCGGGAAAGGGGCGTCGAACTGCACACCGAGCCGATGGCCGGAGATCCGCAGACCGACACCACGGGATGGCGTGGCGACCGTGTCGAGCGCGATCCGCAACGTCCGCACACCGGCCCGCGCGGGGATTTCGTTCCATTCCAGGCTGCGGCGTCCGTTCACGGGAGCCGATCGCGGGTCGGCCGCGCGCAGCTCGCGCTGGGCGTCCCAATCCACGGCCTCGACGGAGTCGATCACCCAGCCCGGCATGACCGTGCCCTCGATCCCGAACGCCTCACCGGCCACGACCCGGACATCGCACGCAGCCCGGCCGACGACCCGTTCGCGGGCCAGTTCGACCGTGGTGACGCGTGCCACATCGAACGCCGCTGACCGCGGCCGGAGGACGATCCGCGGATCGCCCGAGGCCCGCTGGAGTTCGAAGTGCATGCGCACCGCCGCCTCGCCGGCGGTCGACGCTGCGGCCTCCGGCAACGGCCAGCGGGACGCAACCTCCGGCGTCACCAGCCGATATCCCGATCCGGATAGATCGAGGTTCGCGATGACGAGCGTCGGATCGACCGTGACGACGATCCCTCCGCCCCCCCAGGCCGCGGCACCGACCCCGATCGCGGGCACGGCCCAGTCCCGGCCCTGTACCGCCGGACCGATGGCCTCGACCACGAGCGACGTGGCCCGCAACTCCACGTCGGCCGGGATCGCGATCCTCAGTTCACGTCCCTCGTCGGTCTCGCGCCAGGCCAGCGTCTCGTCCGTACCGGCGATCCGTATGGCCAAGGTCTTCAGGGCCGGGCTTTTTGTCAGGACGATCTCATCGCCGTGCCACGGACCGGCGGGCACGATCCGGGTCGCGATTTCCACCGTGCTGCCGCGGACGGACGCCCGCGTCCAGGCGGCGAGCCGTGGCACCGGCCGTTCGCCGTCGACGATCTCGACGTCGACGAAGGGCACGGAGCCGACCTCGATCGTCCACGACGATTCGTTCTCGTCGCCGTCGACGCGACGCACGATCGGGCGGCCCGCAGTGATCGACACGACCGGTCGCGATCGTGCCGGCAAATTCTCCAGGACGATCGTCGTCGTCAGGCTGCCGACGAGCGGCAGCCGCATCGGCGCGTCGCCCGCAAAGCGGGCCGGAAAGCCGATCTCGCACGTGTACGTGCCCGGTTCGGGCGTCACCAAAGCCGTCTGCCCGTCGGGCATGCCGAAGACCACGGCCGGACCCTGGCCGCGGGCGGTGCGCACGCTCGCGGCGGCGGAGCGCACCGCTCCCAACCGGAGGAAGCGTCCGCCCGCGGCGTCGCGGACTTCGATGACCACGCGACCCGCGAGTCCGCCCGCGGCATCGGGCCGCAGTTCATACCGCGCCGCGGCCGGCACGCCTCGTGGCTGCCCGGGATTCGTCGCGCCGGTGCCGAGACGGGCCAGCGCCCGGTCGAACTCCGCGGCCGACAGCGGCACGTGCCGTTCCGTCCCGACCGGAATGTCCTGCAGTTTTCCCGGCGGCACGCGGACGCGCGTGAACTCGACGACCTCGGCCGCCACAGCCCGGCCGGGTTCCGCTGCCGGTTCCTCGGCCGGCACCCCCGTCCAGCCCTGGGCAACCGTCACCATCACCATGGCGGCCGCGCGAAGCGCCCGGTTCGACAGGCCGCGCCTTGGGCCCGGACCACGCCGGCTCATTGCGGCCCCCTGCCGGTCGTGTTCACGCTGCTGCCCATGGCCGTCGGACTGAGGATCAGGGACGGCGCGGAACCCGCGATCCGGGTCATGGAACTGGCTGCGGCTCCGGCGCCGGGGATCGGCGTGGCCGCAGACCGCTCCCGTCCATCGACTGCGACGCGCAGCCCCCAGGCGCCGGCTGCGAGCACGATGCCGGGCAACGCGCCGAGCGCCCACAGCGGCGCCACGTCGGGAAAACAGGCGGTTGCCAGCGCCGTGCAACCGCCGAGCGCGAGCACGATCGGCGTCCGACGGATCGCCGGGCGGTAGACGAACGCCAGGCCGATTGCCAGCGTCGCCCCCGACCAGACGGCCACTATGAACCAGGCCGGGACAAGCCAGGGCAGGGCCGTGCCCGGCCGTCCCACGCCCGAAAACACAACCCGCCGCTCGCGGCGGGGCAGATCGGCATCGCTTTCCCCCCTTACCTGGTCGGGAGAACCCTGTGGCTTCCCGGCAGCGTGGACCCAGTCCGCCAGATCCTCTCGCGATACGACGGGCACGCGATCCGGACCGAGCCGGCTCCACTCCCAACGTTGCTGCACGGTCCACTGCCGCGGTGCACCGATCAGGTATTCGTCGGGCGGCGAATCCACCTCCCAGTAAAACCGCGACTGCTCCACGCCATCGGCGAACCGCGGCGGATCGAGCAGCAGGCGGGACGGCATGGCCGCCCAACTGGCCACCGGGCCGCGCTGCCAGGGAACCAGCGCCCGAATCTCGAGCAGCCAACGCGACCGTTCGGCCCCGGCTCGCGGCGGCAGGTCGATCTCGATCAGCCCGCCGTTCGACACGGGTGCGGGCAGCCGTTGCCCGTCGACGCTCACCGCCAGGCCGGCTCCGGCGTCCGTGTCTCGAATCGCGGTCCACACCGCGGCAGGCAGCGTCACGGGAACGGTTCCGGCACTGCCGGCGATCGCGTACGTGTACACGTCCTCGCGGCGGTCGGGAAACGCCGCCGTCCGCAACCACGCCGCTTCCACGACCACGTCGCCACCGGACGCCGAGCGGCGACGCGTCACGGAGAGCGGCACTCGCTGTTGCGAACGGACCGCGAACCAGGCGCGCAGCGGCTGCCCGCCACCTCCCTCCGGCTCCCGCTTCCAGCCCGGAGACGCGACCTCGGCGAGGAGATCCTTGACCGACGTGACGACCACGGCCTGCCGGCCGATTCGCGCGTCGGCCGGATGGACGAGTGGCACATCGGCCAAGACGCTCGCCCCGGACTGCACCGGCTCGAGCGGCAGTTCGTACGACACCTTGACCTCACCCTGGCCGAGCAGTCGCCGCGTGAGCAGGATGCGAAACAACCGCTGCCCCGCGGGCGCCGCCTCGTCGCCGACATCGACGGCGTCGAGCAGCAGGTTCTCCTGCCGTACCTCGATGCTCTCCGCCACCTCGGCGGGAACGAGCAGTTCGACGAACTCCAGGGGAACGTTGAAGACGTCGAGCCGGATCGTCTCCTGAACGCGGATGACCCGGTCATCGACGTCGATGACGCTGGCGACGTCGGCATCGACACGCCTGGGAAGGAAGCGACGCTGCGCGACGAATCGCCCCTGCTTGGCATCCAGGCGGTAGGCGAGGGCGGCCCGGTCGCCTTCGGTCCGCGCAACGAGGGCCGTCGTCTGCCGGACGAGTCCCTTCATGTCTTCGCTGTCGGGTTGCACCTCGATGTCGCTGGCGGCGTCGACGAACACCGCCGCCGGCCCGACCGCGACGGTCTTCTCCGGTCCGGGCACGGGAAGTTGCCAGTCGAGTCGCTCCACCGCGCGGTCGATCTGCCGCCCGCCGCGGATTTCCACCCGCACTTTGCCCGTCACGCCCTGCGTGAACGGAATCACGAGTCGACCGGACTCGATGGTCCACCCGTCGTCGACCACCGTCGCCGGCCCCACATCCTCGATGGCCCACGACGGGTCGATGGCCAGTTCGATACCGGCTACCGGGGCGCCGCTGGTCGCCACCTGCAGCGTGGCGACGAAGTCGATTCGCTCGGCGCCGACCTGGTAGCGGTACTCCGGTTCGATCACGATGCGACTGCGTCGCGGACGCACGCGGACATCGAGTTTGGCCGCGGCGACGTCGTCGAAAGAAAACGCCGCCACGAACCCCGCCGGCCGGGCAGCGGCGGGGGGATCGATCTGCCGAAGCGTGCCCGTCCACTCCGCCTGCCAGTCCCCCTCCACGACGATGCTGATTTGACCGCGCTGCCGCCACGGCTCCACCCCTTCGACTCGGAAGCCGACCGGGTTGAACGTCCGTGAGCCGCCGGCATCGACCGGCCGCTCGCAGGTCAACTCGACGGTGGCGGATGTGGCATTTTTTTGCGCGAGGCCGACCTCGATGATCGAAGGCGAGTCGGCGGCGGCGTTTTTTCGGAGCACGGCGGGGGGCCGCAGTTCGCCCAACACGGCCCCCGTGGGGAGGGCAAGCCGCAGCGATTCGGTCTTCGGAGGCAGGTTCTCGACGACGATCCGGGCCTCGGTCACGGCAACCTTGCCGTCGATCCGCACGCTGCTCACCACTTCGGCGCGAGGCACGACCGCCGTTGCTGTCTGCGGCTGTCCGGGGCTGCCGATACGCACCCGCAGGCGGCCCACCGCGCCGACAATGCTCACGATGCTCCCCTTGGCATTGGCCGCGACCGTCACCCGGCGATCGGGCAGCGGAGGCTCGACCTCCACCTCGGCATCGAGTCGCGGCGAACGGATCTCGAGCGTCGCCGCCGTCGCGGCCGGCACGTCGAAGAGGATCGTTTCCTGCCCGCCGCCCCCGTCGACGGCCACGCGTCCCTCGAGCGTGACGACATGTCGCGCATCCGCCCCCCCCGCGGCGGCCGACTCGAACCAGGCACGAAAGCCACGGCCCGAGGGGGCCGGCTCCACGAGCATGCGGCCCGGCCCTTCGTGACGTGGCGGCGCGGAGAGCAGGAGTCCGTCCATCGCCAGCGGCACGGCGGCCCATCCGGCCTTGGTCTGCCGCGCCGTGCACTCCACGCGGACGGCCGCCGCGAGCCTCTCGGCGGCACCGTTGAGGTCGGCCCTGATCGTCACCTGCTCGAGCACCACGGCCGGCGGACGGGCGGCGTTTGGCAGGCCTTCCTTGAGGCGGAACAGGTCGACGAAGTCCCGGTACCGGAATCCTGGCACGGGCACGAGACGGCCGTCGTCCCCTTGCATGTAGAAAAGTTCCGGCGTCGTCTCCACGATCCGCGGTCCGCGGCCCGCGCCGTCAGCCGGCGTTGCGACGGTGGCCTCGCGTTCTGGAACGCGTTGCGGTTCCCCGGCACCCGCGACCGCGCAGCCGATGATCGCCAGTCCGGCCGCCGCCGCGAGGACGGAGCCGCGCGACCGCGACCACTGGAGACCGGGATTGAGAGGGCCCGCCATCGGAGGCCTGCGCGCGTGCCGTGCCGAATTGCCTACGGCGCCGCCTCCGGGCGGCGCCTCCCTGAAGCCTACCCCGCAACTCGACGCGATGCGTACAGTCTCGGCTGTTCCTCCGATCCCGACGATCCCTACGATTCGCACGACCGGCCGGCCCCGGCGCCGGGAAACAGCCCGCGCAGGAACGCTGCGAGCTGCGGCGTGCTGGCAGCCAGAAACGCCGGATCGTCGAGCGGGATTCGTTGACCGCCGGCAAAAGGCTCGATCACCGCCCCGGCCTCCCGGGCGATGAGCAAACCGGCGGCGACGTCCCAGCAGGCGATCCGCCGGGCCCAGAATGCATGCAGCCGGCCGCAGGCCAGGTAGGCGAGGTTGAGCGCGGTCGACCCAGTGCGGCGGACGGCGTGGACGTGGGGCAGCACCGCGAGGAAGTCGGCCACGGCCTCGGCGTTCGGCGCGACGTGCGGCGGAAAGCCGACACCGGCGAGCGCTTCCGCGGGATCGACGACGGCCGGACAGCGGATCGGCCGACCGTCGAGCCACGCGCCGGCTCCGTGCCGCGCCGTGAAGCATTCGTTGCGGACCGGGTCGAGGATCGCACCGCAGACGATCTCGTCGTCGGCCGCCAAAGCGATCGACACGCAATAGAAGGGAAAGCCGTGAACGTAGTTGCTCGTCCCGTCGAGCGGATCGACGATCCAGCGCAGCCCCGTGCCGGAGTGCCCCGCCGCGCCCGACGGTGGCCGGGCCTCTCCCGCCTCAGCCTCCTCCCCCACGAACCCGTGATCGGGAAATGCACCGGCGATGATGCGGCGCACCTCCCGCTGCGACGCATGGTCGGCCTCGGTGACGAGGTCGCGCGGCCCCTTCGCGGCCACGGCGAACCTGCCGACCCAGTCGCGAAGCACCTGGCCGCCCGCCCGCGCGGCGGCCTCGGCGACGATGAGCGGTTCGGTCGGGCTGGTGGCTGCCATGCGGGCGATCTCCGGAAAAGAGCGGTGCACTCCGAAGGCAGTTGAACCGCTCTTCTGCCGGCATGGCAACCCGTCGCCGGCAGTCAGCGGCGGCCTGCTTGGCACGACCGGCCGCGGGGCGCCAGAATCTTCTCCCCGGCCGCACCAGCGTCCGGCTGCGCCGCTGCCCGCGCAGCGTCTCGAAGCCTGCTCCCCTGGAAACTTCCTCCATGAATACCTCGCGTGCTTCCGACGGCTGGTCGCTCGCCGGCAGCATCGCCGGCACCTTACCCCCGCTTCCGTCGGCGACGGTCGATGTGGCCGCCCCGGGCGGCGGTGTCGAGCCCGCATCGCCCGACAGCGGCCTGCGGTTGCTGGGGATCGATTTCCGCGGGCCGTGCCGTCCCAGCGACCAGTGGATTCGCGGCTCCGACCTGATCGCGGTCTACGAACCCGACGATTCGCGTCGGCTGCGGGCCACCGCGCTGTGGCGACCCCGGTCGGCACCCGCCGGGATCGCGGCCTGGGAACTCGTGCTCTCGGCGCAGACCGCGCTGGTGCAGAGCGACTCGGCGGTCGCGGTCGTGTCGCAGTCGCCGGCAGCGGGAGCGGCATGGGGAGGGACGACGAACTCGGGACGACGCTGGATTCCGGCCGAGCCGGGCGATCTGCGGCCGACGGCCGCGACCTGCGTGCTCCTGCACGGAGGAAACGGCCCCCGGCCGAGCCTGCTGGTGGCCGTCCATCCCCAGGACGTGCGGCAGATCGAAATCGATCGTGAAGCCGATCTGTTCCGGGTGCGCTGCTGGCTGTTTTCGACAGCCATCGAGAAGGGACAACTGTTTCGCAGCCGCGTCCTCGCCGCCGTTGGGCCGGCGCAGGACGACGAAGCCTGGTCCGCCAGGCTCGTGGCCGAGTTCGCGGCCACGCCAGCCCCGCTGACGACCTAGTGTTCGTCTGAAAACTGGGCCGGACCGGCCGTGCCGCGGATTTTCGCGCGGAGCGAGGCGGCTGAGCCAAGCCGTATCAGGCCGCTGCGGCCGGGCAGATTTTCAGGCGCCGCCGCACGGTAGAATGTCCGCATGCTGCCTTCGCGTCAGTCCGCCGCCGGAGCGCTGCTCCTCGCTTCGTGCGTCGTCGGCATCGTGACCACGGCGGCCTGTGACGATGTCGCGGACGTCGATCCAGCGACTGCCCTGCGGCTGACACCGGCGCAGGCTGCGGCCCTCGCGGCACGGGGTGGCGAGCTCGCGCTCCCGGCGCTGGCGGTCCTGCCCGCGGACGTTGCCGAGGCGCTCGCCACGCACGCCGGCCCGCTCCTCGACCTCGGCGGGCTGCATGCACTGTCCGCGGAGGCAGCCGAAAAGTTGTCGCATCGCCCGGGCCGTCTCCGGCTCGGCGGCCTGCGGCGTTTGACGGCCGACGTGGCCCGGCCACTGGCCCGCACCGAGGGCTGGCTCGAACTGCCCGCTCTCGAGTCGCTCGAACCGGACGTGGCGGAGATCCTCGCCCAGCGGCTGTCGTTCGGACTCGCGGTCGGCGTGAAGACGCTGCGGCCCGAGGTGGCGGCCGCGATCGCCACCTCGACGAACGACCTCGCGCTGCCGCGGCTCGCCGAACTCACGCCGGCCGTTGCGACCGCACTGGCGCGGCATGCCGGTGGCACCCTGCGGCTCGATGCCCTCTCGAACCTGGAACCGGATGTCGCGCTGGCGCTCGCCGGGCACGGCGGCTTCGCGGTCGACCTGCCGGGACTGAAGACGCTTTGGCCCGAGGCGGCCCGAGGCCTGGCCGCGATGCGCGGCCAGCTTCGGCTCACCGGCCTGACGTCGCTGTCGACCGCGGCGGCGGAGCAGCTTGCCCCGCACGGAGGCATGCTCTGGCTCGCGTTGCCGGAGATTCCCGCCGACACGGCGGCGGCATTGGCCCGGCATCACGGCGACCTGCAAATGCGGCTCACGACACTCGATTCGGCGGCGCTGGCCGGCAAACTCGCCGGGCAGGAGTCGCCGGGCCTGGGCTCGGTTGCGTCGCTCTCGGTCGCGGCGGCACGGGCCCTCGCCGGCCGACACGCGGGCCTCGACCTGTCCGGACTGAGACGCTTGTCCCCGGAGATCGCCCGCGAATTGGCAGCCTGCCGGGGTGTCGTGAACCTCACCGGGCTCGAGACGATCTCGGCGGCCGACACCGCTGCCTTGGGTGCCACCCGCGTCGTGCTCGATGGCCGCCTGCTGGCCGCGATCGATGCCGAGACGCGTGCCACGCTGCTCGAGACGGAGCATGTGCGGTTCGACTACGGCCGGATGACGACGCTGACGCCCCCGATCGTGAAGGCGATCGTGGGGCGAGAAGCGAACCTCGTGCTCTCAGGCATCAGCGACTTCGACTTCCCCGATGCCGTGGAGGTCGCCAGCGTGCTTGCCACGGTGCGGGGCACGCTCGCCCTGCCCGGCCTGAAATCGATATCGGCCAACGCGGTTTCGGCGCTGATCCGCAAGGAGGACATCGACATCCCGTTGCTCGAGTCGCTGCAGATCGTTCCCGAACCCGACGGCAGCCCGAGCGAAGACATCGTCGTGCCGGCAGGCTTCGCCGAGCGTCAGGAACGACGGCGCACCCGGTAGCGGAAGTTTTCGACGGCACACGCGGGACAGCGTCCGGCCCCCGTCATGCAGGTCGGATCGCAACGGCCGCGGAAAACGCGAGCGGCGCGAAAACAGGTCTTTTTTTGCGCTGGCGGCAAACGAGCCCGGGGCGTTACATTGCCCCCATCTTTCCTCAGTTCCCTGCCATGGATCGGCGCCGGGGCGGAGACGCTCCTCTCGGGCCGCTGCATGGCCCGCCGGCCCACCGGGCCAGAGAGGTGCTCCCGTGGCGGACATCATTTTCGCATTCGATCCGGCAATCGACCGTCCGCTGGCGGCGCCCGATGACGCACCGGCCGACGTCGCCGCCACGATCGTGGACGCGGCGGCCGCCGCTTTCGACTCCGCCATCGACACGGCTGTCGCTTCCCACGCCGCGGCGTTCGTGCTCTGCGGCCGCGTCCTCGACCCGCGACGTGCCAGCCCGGCCCAGGCAGCCCGCCTGCGACGCGGAGTGACGCGGCTGGCTTCCGCAAGCTGCCGCACCATCTTCGTCGCCGACGACACGGCAGCCTGCGACGACCTCGCCCGCATGCTCGGCGAGCCTGCGGGGTTGCAGTTCGTGACGCCGACCGCCCCGCTGGAGTTCACCGTGCGCGGCCTGATCGTCGAAATCGTCGCCGGCCGTCACGCGGTGGTTCCCGTGCCCTACACCGATACCGCGGCCGCCGGCCCGGTGCCGTTGCGGCGGCGGATCGTGGTCGGCTGGGATCAGGCGGGCTGGCAGCGGCAACGCTGGTCGGCGCCCGTCACGCCTGCGGAACCCTTACTCTCCGACCTGCTCGTCGGGAAGCGTCCGGCGTCCGCGGGCAGCGACGACGTAGGCATCGCCGCCACGGCGGCCGCCGTGGCGGCCTGGAAGCTGCCCGGGGCGTTCCTCGTCTGGGGATCCCGCGGCCTTCCGGCACTGCCTCCGGGTGTGCGGCATCTGCCGGCACTCCAGGCCCGGTCGGCCCACGAGGCGGCGCCGGGCGGCTGCTGCAGCCTGACGCTTTTCGAACACGACGACGCTGCCGGCGCCCGGGCCGAGCCGTTCGCGCCGCCGTACGCCGATTGGCGCGGGTCGTGGCAGGAGATTCCCACGCGTCGCGTCAGCTGGCGCACGATCTCGATAGAGTCCGCGACCGGCGGCGACGAGGAACTGGCCACGGCCGTCTGGTCGGCCCTCGAGACCAGCCCGCCGGCCGCCGGCGGGCCGCTGGAAATCGTGCGCGTGCTGGTGGAATGCGGCACGAGCATCCAGCGCCGCGTGCGGATCGCGGAGATCTCCGCCGAGACGCTGGCCAGGGTGCGCCAACTCTACGATGCCAAGTCGTTCCGCATCTGGTGCCGCGAACTGCTGGCCCACCCCGGCGAATCGCTCGCCCCGCTGGGTCACACCCGCTCCGGCGGCCGTCCCGGCACCACGACGTCATTCTCGTCGGCACTGGCCGACATCGTGTCGACGCTCGAGCAGGCGGCCGATCCGGAGTTGCCCCCGGACATGGCCCGCGAGGCGGGCTGGCTGGCGCTCGAACTCGTCGAATCGCTTTGAAACGGTCCCGCAGCAGCGGAGGATTCATGTTCATCGAACGCATCGAAGCCGAACGGTTTGGCGCCCTCACCCGGGCCACCATCGATCGACTCGGTCCCGGAGTGCAGGTGCTCTACGGCACAAACGAGACCGGCAAGACGACCCTGCTCGAATTCATCCGCGCCGTGTTCTTCGGCTTCGAGGGGCTGTTTCGCCGCGGTGTCCTCGATCCGCAGCAGCCCTGCGCCGGCCGGCTTGCAGTGCGAACCGGCCCGGAGCGGACGCTCATCGCCATCGAGCGCCGCCATGAAGGGCCGGGGATTCGCGGCCTGACGCGGCAGAGCTACGAAGATGACATCGTCGGTCTCGGGGGCGACATCGGGGACCTGCTCGACATCGCCGACATCGACCCGCGGTCGGAGGGCAACCGGCAGCGGCTCTATCTCCAGGACCTCGTCGGCGGCATCGACGAAACCACGTTCACCAACGTGATGGCCTTCGGCCTCGACGAACTCCACGAACTGCGCACGCTCGAACCCGAAGGCTGCGGCAGCCGGCTCTACGAACTCGCCAGCGGGCTCGACCGGTCGAAGATCGCCCGCGTGCTCACCCATCTGCGCGAGGCGCTCGCCCGCTTGGACTCCGCCGATCCGGCGGTGTCGCCGCTGAAGTCGCTGGAAGTCAAGCGCGACAGCCTGCTGGAGAGGCTGGCCGCGCTCGAGGCGCCCGCCCTGACCGCCGGCGGCCTGTGGGCGGAACTCGCCCATCTCGACGCCGAGATCGTCGCGGCCGATTCCCGGATCGCCGAAGGGGTTCGCGGCGAGGAGATCGTCCGCGGCGTGCTCCCCTTGGAAGGGCTGCACGCCGCCTGGCGCCGCACGGCCGAGCGGCTGGCGACGCTGGAGTCGGCGCCGTTGGTGCACCCCGATCGCGATGCCTGGCGGTACGCGAGCCGGAGACTCCGCCGGCATGCCCGCCTCGCCGTGCGGCGCAAGAAGCGCCGCGCCAAACTGGCCCGCGGGCTGGCCGAGCTCCCGGCGGAATCGGCCGTCTGGCGGAAGCGGGTTGCCGTCGCCGCGGCCTGCGAGGAACTGCCGCGACTGGAGCGGCTCGTCGCCGACGTCGGCAGGGCCGAGGCCCACTCCCGTCTCGCGGCCCGCCGCTTCGGCGAGCAGGTCGCCGTTGCCGGGCTCTCCCGCGTGATCCCCATCGCCGCCGCGATCGACGATTCCACGATTCTACCCGAGGTGCTGCTGCCCGAAGGCTTTGCACATTCGTTCGGTCCGCTCCGCGCCCGGGCACGTGATCTGGCCCGTGCCGCCCGCGAGGTCGGTGCCGCGAAGCGGGCAGTGACCGAGGCCCGTCGCGGCCACGATGAGGTCCGCGGCGTGGTGAAGTCGGCGGGGGCGGCGCTCGGCGGGCTCTCTCTCGCCGAGGCGATCGAGCAGGCAGGCGAGCGCGTGACGTCGCTGCGGAAGCGATTGCAGTCGGGGGACCAGCTTGCCGAGGTCGAGGGCTCGATCGCCGGCCTCGAACGCGAGGTGACTGCCAGCCTCGCCGAGCAGTTGATTCCGGTGCCCTGGCTCCTCGGCCTGGGCGGCCTGTTCGTCGCCGGTTTCGGCATGTTTTTCTCGGGGCTGTTCCTCCAGTCGCAGATCACGACGGCGCTCGCCTATGCGTTCATTCCCATCGGCCTGGTGGGCCAGGGCGTCGCCGCCGGCACGACCTGGTCGCTCGATCGCTCGGCCAAGGTCCGCCTGGAATCCGCCCGCAGCCGGCTCGAGACCGCCCGGAAGCGGCGTGATGATCTCCTGACCCAGTGCGGCCTGCTCGACAAGCGGATCGTGCCGGACGCCACGACCACGCTCGACCGCCGCCTGGCGGCGGCGCAGGCGGAACTGGACCGGCTCGAGGAGTTGGCGGCCCGCGACGGCTCCATGCAGCTCCACGCCGATCGCGTGATGCTGGCCGAACAGGCGTTGGGGCGGGCACGGGCCGCGGCACGGACGGCCCGGCAACGCTGGCAGAAGGCGCTCGAGCGCCGCGGCCTGCCTCCCGGCCTGTCGCCCCGCGACGTCCGCCAGATCGCGACCCACAGGCATACGCTGCTCACGCTCGACGACGACCGGCGCCGGCTCTCCGAAGAGGCGCGGCACAAGCGCGAGGAAGTGGCCGCCTTCTCCCGACGCGTCGACGACCTGCTGGTGGAGTGCGAACTCGTTCCCGAGTCGACGCCGCTCGACCATCTCCGACTGCTGCAGGAGCGACTCGATGCCGAGAAGGCGCAGATCCGGCGCCGCGCGTCGCTCGCCAGGCGGCTGGAAGCGGCCCGCCGCCGTCACCGGCACGTGGTCCGCCAGGTGCGGGTCGCCGAGCGGGCGGTTCGCGAGTTCTATGCCCGCTGGGGTGTCAGCACCGAGCAGGATTTCCTCGCCAAGGTCGACCGCCGCCCCGAATACGAGGAGGCCCGCGCCGCGGCCGAGACGGCGGAGACGGCATGGCTCGACGCCCGTCGACGCACGAGCGAGCCGGCCGACGTCGACCGCTGGCTGGCCGAGGTGCATCTCGTACCGCTCGACCGCAGGCTGGCCGACGCCTGCGCCGTGACCGGCCGCCATCGAGCCGCCCGGTCGGCGCTCGAGTCGCGCCGCAGCGAGGTGGCGGCCCGCGTCGAGTCTGCGGCCGGCGACCGCTCCACCGAGGCCCTGCAGGTCGAACTCGCAGAGGTCGAGGACCGGCTGGCCGCGCAGTTCGACCGCCGTCGGCTGCTGGAACAGGCGCGGCGGCTCCTGGAGGAGACCCGCGCCGTGGTGGCCCGCGACCACCAGCCCCCCGTCCTCCGTGAGGCGTCCCGTTGGCTGGCCCGGCTGACCGAGGGCCGCTATCCGGCCATCATCACGGCGATCGACGAGGCACGGCTCGACGTCCGCGATGCGGAGGGAACGCTGTGGAGCCCCGAACGGCTCAGCCGCGGCACGCGGGAACAGGTGTTCCTCGCCCTGCGCCTGGCGCTGATTCGCGATCTCGGTCGGCACGATGTCAGCCTGCCGATCGTCATGGATGACGCGCTCGTCAATTTCGACGACGCCCGTGCCCGGTCGGCGGCCCGAGTGCTGGTCGAGTTCGTCGCCGAGCAGGCGGTCGACCGGCAGATGCTCGTTCTCACCTGCCACGAGCACGTCGCCCGCATCTTCCACGAGGCTGGAAGTCACGTCCGCTCGTTCACCGATCCGGCACCGCTCTGGCCCGCTTCTGCTGCGTACGCCCAGCCGAGTCCCCGGCCCGAACCCGTGCCGCTGATCGCCGTGCATACGTCAACCGCGGAGCCGGACGATCAGCGGCCGGATCTCTGGCCCGCCGAGGCGTTCTTCTTCGGCACGGCCGCAATCCCGGCGGCAACCGGGACGAGCGGAGAGCGTCGACAACCGCGCCGGCAGTCCTCCCCCGCGCGTCGGAGGCGACGCTGAATCCGCACGTCGGCCCGCGCGAATATCTCCGCGCCCGGCCGTTCGTGCCGTACACTCTGCCGGTGCCCGGGAGACCGATCGCACACTGCCACGCCGGTCGCTCGCGGCACACTATGATGGGAAGTTATCCAGGGTTGTAGAAGATCCAGGCTCGCAAAAGAGGTCCTTTCGGGAAGTATGTGGGTCAGGAGCCAAGAGGGGGTGTTCCTGCCATGTCGCCGGGCTGTGGAAGCAAGCGAAGGCATGGATGCCGAAGCGCAGCGGACATGCAGTGAACGAAGGGCCGGAGGCCCGCAGAGAACGGCCGGTGACATGGCAGGGACACCCCCGACCCACGGAAAAGCCCGATGGACCGCAAAAGAAACGTGCTCGCAAAAGAAACGTGCTCGCAGGAGAAACGAGATGAGGGTGAACCGTCGCTTCGTGTTCTGTATCGTGATCGCTTTGGTGTCGTTGGTGTCCAGAGGAATCGCACAGGAAAAAAAGATGCTCCCCAGATGCTATTTGGATATTTCAGCCGGCAACGAGAAACTCGGACGGATCATCGTCGAACTGCGCTCCGACGTCGTTCCCAAGACGGCGGAGAACTTCCGTGCCTTGTGCACCGGGGAGAAGGGCTTCGGCTACAAGGGCAGCACGTTCCATCGCGTGATTCCCGACTTCATGTGCCAGGGGGGAGACTTCACCGCCCACAACGGCACCGGTGGAAAGTCGATCTACGGCGCGAAGTTTGCCGACGAGAACTTCACCCTCAAGCACACGGGCCCTGGTGTGCTGAGCATGGCAAATGCCGGCCCCAACACCAACGGATCGCAGTTCTTCCTCTGCACGGCGAAGACTCCCTGGCTCGACGGCAAGCACGTGGTGTTCGGTCAGGTGGTCGAGGGCATGGACGTCGTCAAGAAGATCGAGGCCCTGGGCTCCCAGTCCGGCAAGACCAAGCAGCGGATCGAGGTCACCGACTGCGGGGAAGTGACTTCCCAGTGACGGCCCGGAGAAACCTGCGGCCTCCGGTGCTCCCGACACCCCGGCAGTTTCGCCGTGGTGATCGGGCGCAGCCGGAGGCCGAGCAGGCGCGGCGACCGTGCTCGTTCTCGCAAGCCGCCCGACAGCATCGGCGGGACACATCGCCCATCCGCCGTGCCCGGCCGTGACAACTCCAGCGGCGGCCCTCGGGATCTCTGACCGAACCTACGGGGTGACCGTGATCGTGATCAATCGTGCGGTGAAAAGCCCGCTCTGGTCGGTGCTGCGCACCCGCAACGTATAACTCGACTTCACCGCCGGGTTGAATGACGCCTTGGTCCGCAACTGGTTGCCGACGATCTCGAACTGACTCGTGCCGTCGAGGGTCGACACGGGAACGATGATGTACGTGAACGTATTGCCGGCATCCGGATCGGTCGTCGAGAACGTGCCCACGACCGTCCCCACGGGCCGGTTTCCCGGCACGCTCGTGCTCGTTAGCGCGATCGCGATCGGCGCCTCGTTGACGTTGGTCACGTTGATGGTCAACACCCGGGCGACGAACAGCCCGTTTTGGTCCGTGCTCCGCACGCGCAGCCTGTAACTGGACTTTGCCTCGAAGTCGAACGAACCGGTCGTCCGCAGTTCGTTCCCCACGATCGCGAACCGGCCCGTTCCGTCGAGCGTCAGGTCGGGAACGATCGTGTACTTGAACGTGTTCCCGACGTCCGGGTCGGTCGTGGAGAACGTACCGACCACCGCGCCGCTCGGCAGGTTCTCCGCCACGCTCATCGCCGACAGTGCGAGGGCCGTCGGGGCCTCGTTCACGTTGCTCACCGTGATCGTGAGCACCCGGCCGACGAAGAGACCGCCCTGATCCGTGCTGCGAACGCGGACCCGGAAGCTGGCCTTCGACTCGAAGTCGAAGCCGCCTGTCGTCCGCAGCTCGTTCCCCACGATCGTGAACCGCGTGGTCCCGTCGAGCGTCGCGTCGGGCAAGATCGAGTACGTGAACGTGTCCCCCGCGTCCGGGTCCGTCGTCGAGAACGTGCCTACCACCGTACCGGCCGGCAGGTTCTCCGCCACGCTCGACGCCGACAGGGAGACGGCGCTGGGCGCGTTGTTGACCTGCTTGAGTGCCCACAACTCGGAACCGCGAGCCGGGTCGGAAGCCGCCACGTACAGCGTGTCCCCGACGGGCTTGGACAGCAGCCACACCGACGGCCCCGAGCCGCCGGAGAAAACCGTCGGCTTCGTGCCCGCCGCGGTGCCGTCCGACTCCCAGAGCACGGGGACCTGGGAGTCGGTGGAGTCGTACCGGAGAAATGACGCCCGCGTCCCGTTCGAGACGATTCCGTAGGCGTACGAGTCCTCAGTGCCGGCCGCCATGTCCTTCACGAGCACCGCCTTCTCGACGCCCGCAACGACCCGCGTCCGCCACAATTCCACGCCGGCCGTCTCCGTCGAAGCGAAGAACATGATCCCGGTACCGAAGGGCACCATCGCCGACCCGAATCCAAGGGCGGGTACGGGAAACACTCCGCCCGCGTCGGACACTGCGGCGGTGCCGCCAAGCGTCCCGTCGGTCACGAACAGCTTTTGCTGCATGCCACTCCAAGCAGAGAAATAAAGCTTGTTGCCGACCGCAACCAGTGACGAGGGGTCACTGAACAGCGAACCATCGTCGAATGCCGCCGGCACGGGCATCGAATCCGGCGTCGCCATCACGTGGATAACGGACTGACCACCCTGTAGAGACTGGGGATCGGCACCGACAGTGGCAACGAAGAACAGTTTTCCTCCGCTGACGGTGAACTCGGACGCGTTGAACCCATCCGCCACCAGCGTGGTGCCGTTGGCGGAGCCGTCCGTGCGGTAGATGCCGTAGCCGGTCTCAGTGACCGCGGAAAAGAAAACGAACCCACCATACGGCGTCAATCCGAACGAGTGCATCGGGTCTGCGTTCACCGCGCCCACACGCACGGTGCCCCCGGTCGTTCCATCCGACTTCCAAACCTCACGGGACGTGACGGGGTACGGGACGAAAAACCCGGGAAAGGGCGAATACGAAACGACCGTCGTGACGTTCACGGAAAAGAACACCGCTCCGTTGGCCGAGACGAATTCCGCGGGCAGCGGTGCATAGAAGTCCGACTCGAAGCTCTTCACGAGGGACGCCGAACCCGAGGAACTCCGCTTGTACAACCCGTCTCCCGACTGCCCCTGCCCGGCGAACAGGAACATCCCGTCGAGCATGGCCCCGGCGAGGTACGACGCCGACCCGACCGGGACGCCATCGCCGTTGCCAGGGTCGGTATCCTTGACGAGCGACGTTCCCAGCGCGGTCCCGTCGCTGCTCCACAATTCTCGCCCTACGACGCCGTCGTCAGCCGCGAAGAACAGCCGCCCATTGAATTCGGCCATCGCGCCGAAACTGGCCGAGAACACGGGCTCGTCTGGCGCGATATCCCTGACGAGTTCCGTGCCGTTCCCAGTGCCGTCGGTCTTCCAGAGCTTTTGGCCGGCAGCCGAGAAATACAACTGTCCGTCGAATGCCGCGAACGACGTGGGGTTCGAGCTTACCGGCACTCCGTCGACGAGCTCAGGGGTGAGATCGGCGACCATCGCCGTGCCCTCGAGCGTGCCGTCGGTCGCCCAAAGTTCGGTCCCCTCGTCGTCCGTCGACGCCGAGAAAAACAGTTTGTCGCCACAGGGGGTGAACCCATAGGCATCTGAACTCGCGGTGCCCGGGTTGATGTCCTTGAGCACGAAGGTTCCCCCCTCCGTACCGTTCGACTTCCACAGCTCTCGGCCATGAGTCGAGTCTGTCGCTGAAAAATAAACTGCGTCGCCGAAGCTCGTCAGGCCGTAGACACCCGTGGGGCCGCCGCTTCCGGGGGCGAAGACGGGCACGGTGCCGGCTTCCGTGCCATCGGTGGCCCAGAGAGCATTGCCGAAAGCAGAAAAAACGAACCGCGACCCAGCGACCGCACCCTCGCTCACCTGCACCGGCAAAGAAGCGACGAGCACGGCATCGCCCGTCTGGGAGAGCGTGTAGAGTTCGGAACCGAGACCGCCGGCGAGGATCGCGAACGCCTCGCCCCCGATCACGAAGAGTTGTGGCGCACCATAGCCACTGGCATCGTAGACCGACGTCGTACCCACCTCCGTACCGTTTGTCTGCCAGAGATCACTGCCAAGTGTGAAGAACAGCCGATCACCAAAAATCCAGAAAGCGTCCTGATACGGCGAGCGCTCTGCCGACGACCACTCCTTTACCATCTCCGTCCCGAGTGTCGTTCCATCCGTCTTCCAGAGTTGCACTTCGGGAGAAAAGTACTCGGACGATAGACTGGCCAGGAAATACGTCTTGCCTCCAAAGGCCGCACTCATCTGCCCGATGGATGTGGATCCCAGACCGGGGTTGATGTCCTTGAGCAACGTGGTGCCGCCAGGCGTGCCGTCGGTGACCCATGGCTCGGTTCCATGTTGGGCGTCCGATGCCGTGAACACCAGGCCGTTCGTCGTGCGGCCGAAACTCTCGTAGAACGACTCCAGGCCGGAGTTCGGCACGGTGTTCAGATCGGCGACGATGGAGGGAGCAACGGCGAAGGCGATGCGCGACTCCAACGACTGCAAGCCCAGGGGACTTCCACGGCCACTGCGGCGGCGACCCGGAGCGGGGTTCGGCCGGCGGGACGGCCAGCCCAGAAACCACGACAGACTTTTGACCCTCAGCTCGGCAGCCATACGGCAATTCCCCCAGAAGAGCGGTCGACCCGGTTTGCAGACCGTGAAGAAAATAGAGGACCCTTGCGAAACCGTCAACACCTCCGGAGCGTTCTGTCAACTATTGGATGCTCCCGGTAGTATCACCCTTGGGCTGCGATACGTGCTGCCAAGGCCGCGGCGGCCCGATCGATGGCCCCGCCCCAACCCGTTTCCGTCCGACTCTTGACCAGCCGGCGGTGCGTGAGTGGATACCAGGGGAGCGTGTCGTCCCGCGAGCACTCCCGCCATGCCGCCCGTTCGTCCATCAGCAGCCAGCACGGCGTGCCGACCGCCCCGGCGACGTGGTGAACGGAGGTGGGCACCGTCACGAGCAGATCGATGGCGGCGACAAGTTCACAGGTCCGCTCGTAGTCACGAGCCCGCGTGACGTCGGGAAGATCGACCACGACCAGGCCGTGCTTCTTTCGCACTGCCTCGATCTCGGCAGCGGCATCGTGGTAGGCGAGCGACACGAACACGGCATCGTGGCGGAGGAGTGGCAGCCAGTCGGCGAGCGGTATCGTCCGGTGCACGGCATGCGTGTAACCCGATCCGCCTCGCCAGGCGATGCCCACGACCGGCCGCCCCGGCCTGGCGGCCAGCGTCTCGCGAACCCGGCTCACCGCGGCGGCGTCGACCTCGAGATAGCGGCGCCGGCGCGGAAACGCCCCGGCCGAGTTGCGGTAGAACCCGGGGAGGTCGCCGATGGGCACGAACCAGTTGGGCGCCGCCGACGAGCCGTCTGTCCTGTGGCGGACGCGGAACGTACGCGCGAAGATGCCCGCAAGGCGGGGATTCGGCTCCAACACGACCTCCGCGCCGCGGCGGCTGGCGTCGGCGATGAACTCGCCGAGCATTCCCGCGAACAGGATCTCGTCGCCGAGGCCCTGCTCCCCGTGGCAGAGGACGCTGTCGCCGGCTGCGAGCTGCGCCGGATTCCCGAGCCGCCGCAGGCCGCGAACGGACTCGGGCAGCGACACGACAGGCGTGTCGAACCGCTGCCGGTAATGCTGCCATCCCTCCGCCCACACGCCCTGCTCGAGCAGCAGAAGAGCGAGGTTCCAACGCAGCGTGGCATCGGCCGGGTGCAGTGCCAACGCCTCGCGAGCCAGCGCCTCGCCGGCCGCAGGAACGCCCTCGTTGACGGAGCAGGAGACGAGGTTCATCCAGGCGGTGGCGTGGCCCGGCTCGAGCGTTACGGCCCGCCGCAGGACCGCCCGCGCCTCATCGAGACGCTGCCGGGTGCGGAGGATGAACCCGAGATTCACCAGGGCCGCCACGAACGTGGGCGCCTCCGCCACGCTGCGTTCATAGCGGTCCAGTGCCGCCGCCTCGTCGCCCCGGGCGAGGGCGCAGTTGCCGGCCACGTAGAGCAGGTTCGGGTCGCACGGCGTCACAGCGAGCGGGCCGGCGAGCAGGGCCTCGCCCGCGGCGGGATCACCGGCGGCGATCCGGGCACTGGCGGCCCGGCAGAGGTCGAGAATATCGGGAGCGGACATGACGGGGCAACTCCGGCTCTGAAATCCGCCTCACAGCCTGTAGACGCAGTCCACGTCCTGCAGCACGACGACCCGCCGACCGGTGACGGTCCGCAATCGATCACAGAACACCACGTGCTCCGACAGCATCTGCGTCTGGTCCGCCCCGTGGCCGTAGGTGCTCCAGCGAATCCGCGGCTCGCGCAGGATCCACGTCGGAATCAATGCCAGGCCGCCGAACGCCGCCGCCACGTCGACGATCGGCCGGTCGGCGGGTATCAGGGGGAGCGGATGGGGGCGGGTCTGACCGACTCGACATCGACGGCAGCGGGCGAAGGCACAGAACGGATTGTGGTGGCGGTGGTCCGCGTCGTGCAACGCGAACGTGTCGAAATAGTGGTCGGCCAGATCCCAGCCGGGCATTTCCGGGCACGGCCGGCCGATGCCCGGGATCCGACCGGCGCCGAACAACTGCTGCGTGTAGCAGGTCAGCATGCCGATCGAGTCGGGCCGCGGATCGCGTGCCCGGGCCGCAAACATCCGGGCGAGAAGATCGTCGGGAAAGAAGATCTCACTGTCGAGCAGCAGCGTCCACTCGTTGTCGCCGCGCGGCGGATCTGCCATGGCGACGTCGAGGATGAAAGATCGCATCCGGGCCAGCGGCATGATGCGGTCGTAGTTGCCGACGTCGCGACGGCGGTCGTACCGCAAGGCGAGCCTGCGGGACTCGAGCCGGCCGGCACGGCCCTTCATGAATGCGGCGAGGAGGCCCGCGGTCGCGTCGGTCGAGTCGTTCTCGAGGAAGTAATAGCGGAGCGGCAGGCCCGCCCGTTCCCAGGACTCGAAACGCGCGAAGGCATGCGGAAGGTAGGCCGCGTTGTCCCGGAACATGGCAACGACCGCGAGCGACTCGGGAACAGGGCCCGCCCGGGACGTGCTGGCGGCGACCCGCTCGGGGCGGATCACGATCCGCCGCGCCGGCCGGTCGTATTCGAGGTACGGTTGCAGCCGCTTCCACTGGCCGGTGAAGTGCACCGACCGGGCGGTCGCCGCGGCGCCCGGCACGTCCCAGAACGTGCGGTTGAACGCATCGGGCAGGCGGGCGGCCTTCGCTCCGAGCGACAGCATGAGCATGTTCCAATACGTCGAACCGGGCACGAAGTCATTGACGTCGGGAAACCGGCTGCACAATGCCGCGAACTCCGCCCGCAGGTCGCGCCGCAGGTAGAGGAATCCGGGCTCCATGAGAACGGGCGTGCCGCGGCCTCCCGGCGGTTCGAAGCCATGCCTTTGCAGGTCGGCGAGCACCGGATCGAGAACCAGCGGATTCGCCACCCAGAGGAGCTCCGCCTCCGGCGCGATCCGTTGAATCCCCTGCAGATCGGCGACGACGTCCGTGTCGGGATCCATGTAGAGCGCCTCGCCGAGCCCGAACTCGGCACACAACCCGGCCCGCAGGGCGTCGAAGGCGAGCAGACGCCGGCCGGGCAGCGGGTCGGCGCGGGGCCGGCAGACCACCTGGTGCCAGCCCTGTCCGAGCAGCGTGCCGACCATGCGGCCCTCGGTGGCGGGCGGCGTGTCGGGATCGGTCACCAGCAGCAGGTGGCGACGCACGGAACCGGAACAATTCGCGTCCACCAGGGAGGCGAAGCGGGGCAGAACCTCCTCCACCCAGCGGTCCGCCTTGGAGATCGTGACGACGTCGAGCGGACCGGTGCCGGCCGTCAGAGAAACCGCGGCCATGGCGTGCCCTCCTTGATCTCGTCGTGCGTCCACTGCGTCCAGGCGAGCCAATGCAGCCATTCGCTCCGATCCGGGGTGACGATCTCGTCAGGCTCGTGGCCGGTGACGTCCCAGGCCATCGCGGCCTCGTCCATCGTCAGCGTGGGGATTCCCGCCAGCACCGTGTCGATGGCGACGCTGGAATTGAGCGTCACTGCCAGTCGGCAGTCCTCCCAGGACCTCGTCCTCGGGAGAAGCGCCGCCGGGCAGTCGCTGGCAGCGGGGGCGGCGGCCGCAGGATGCGGACGGAAATGCGAACACCGCAACGCCGCCCGGGCATACCACTGGTCGCAGGCGGCGAAATGGGGCGAATAGGTCTCGGTTTGACCACAGAGGATCGTCCGCGATCCGGTCGTGCACCACGGACGAACCTCGACGGCATGCCGCTCCCACCGCGATCCGTCACGAACCTCCGGCACGCGGTGATCTCCGCGCCGCCCGTGGCCGTTCATGACGATCGACATCCACTCGGCTGGACTGCCGAAACTGCAGCGGTCGAGGAGCAGGTAGGGGCCGTCCCGCTCCACACTCCGCCAGCAGGACGTGCCGAGCAGGATCGGGATGCCCGGTCCCATTCGCTCTCGTGACCGCGTCACCGTGTACGGCACGCCGATCGTCCTCAGGCCCTCGACGAGCACCGGAACGAACGCCGCCTGCCAGGCGATCGTCGGCTCGACGTGGATCACCGCGCGGGTGCCGCCCATGGCGTGTGGCTTCCGTCGTTTGTGCGCCGCCGCCGAACGTCGGCGGTCCCGGCCTTCCGGAAACCCGCCATCGTAGCAGGCCGCTGGCCAAGAAATGGGACGCTCTCGCCAGCGCAGGCATGCAAACACGGCATTGTCATCGGCTCCGTCGTCCGCTGCTCACGGAAGCCCGTTGACGCCGGTATTGGCCGCATGCCTGGCGAAGACGGCCCGCTGCGGGGTCGGTTCACACCGCGGGATCTGCCGGCGAACGCACTGCCGACAGCAGCGATTCATAGCCGCGTTGCGGACGCGGTCGGTGTACGGCGATGTGCGATCGTGCCGAAACCCATCCGCATGCACAACGGGAAGTAGCGGCGGCCGGACTTGAACCGGCGACACCCCGGCTTACGACCGCGACTACCGACGGACAAACAACCGGCGGTTTTCAACCGGGAAAACCATCGCAGTGGCATTCTTGATTGTCGTGCGAAGGTTTGCACAACCATTCGCACGACTGCCATTTTTCCCGGTATGCGCGCGGGTTGAAAACGGGTCCTTCCGGGAGGTTTGTGGGTCAGGAGCCAAGAAGGGGGTGTTCCTGCCATGTCGCCGGGCTGAGGAAGCAAGCGCAGGCATGGATGCCGAAGCGCAGCGGACATGCAGTGAACGGAGGGCCGGAGGCCCGCAGAGACCGGCTGGTGACATGGCAGGGACACCCCCGACCCACGGAAAAGCCAGATGGACCGAAAAACGCGACTCCAGTACAGGCCAGTACAGACTTCCGGCAAGCCGGCGGCCCTTCAACGACAAGTTTGTCCCGCGTGACATCTACACCGTGCCGCGGAGGGCCGACCAGTGCGCACCGAACCAGACCAAGCGAACACCTGTGTCGTTCCCGCGGCATGGTGCACGGTAGCGAAGCAATGTCGAGAGTTGCCGGAGCGCTATCCCTAGCCGGGCGATGCCGAGCAGGCCGCGTCGGCGGACGGACTGACGAGACGACCACATACTACCCCGCGCATGATGGATGTTGACACCTGACGTCGATGCATCCGTGAGCGGTTGCCCATGTCCGGAGAGGCGGCGTTGCTGGCAAGTGAAGGTTTGAAAACCAACACAGCCGCTTGGTCCGTCCGGGCCTTGATGGCCCACAAACGGCTTTTCAGCCGGTGCCAGTGCCCGCCGCCAGAGCGTCCGTGACGATCAGATACAGTTCGAGCGAGTCGTCGATGAATCCGTCGATCAGATCATCCAGAGGCGGCGTGTCGTCATCGATCGGCAGCACCGTGTAGGCCAGAATGTTGCGGGCGATCTTTCCCGGAAAGACCTGCGAGTATTTTCGGTGCCGCTCGTGGGCGTAGATGATTTCCGGGCGGAGGTGGATCGGCCCGGCATCCGCCTTGAAGTCATTGATGCGATTCAGAGTCTCGATGAGTCGGTGCGGGGTCACCGTGACATCGACGGCTGAGGCACGCTCCGCGCTGAACTGTTCCTCTGCCGCCGCCTTCAGGATCGCTACGGAGAACGGCCCATCGATGTGACGCGGCGCGTCGGGGTGAGTTTCCTGATCAATAGTCGCGGCAAAAGCCTTGAACGCATCGAAGTTGTCTTGCGTGAGCGGTAGGCGAATCGCGTACAAGTACCCGGACGGGAAGGAGACGTAGGTCGTCCGGTGTCGAACCCGCACTGCGACCCGATAGTCGATCGTCAGCAGGGTGAACAACGCCCTGAGCCGCGGATTCTCCGTGGGAATCTGTCCGGCGAGATGGTGGAAGAAAGCCTCCGTGAACGTCTTCTTGTCGCTCGTGCGGCGCCACGGCCCCCCGTCGAAGAATTCCGTGATCGCCCATGACGTGTCCGTGGCCTCCACCCGGTAGACGAGATCGTCACCGTCCCGGTAGTCGGCGACCGACAGCCCCGGTTCAAGTTGAATACTGGACTCGTCGAGCATGCCCAGCCCGAGGTACGGCGGAAAGCCGTGGGGCGGATAACGATCGACGAGCGAGGGCGGGAACTGGGCGTCTGGCGGATTGAGCGACATGGGTTTTCTCCGGGCCTGAATTGTCGCCGGTCGGTGGACGCCTATGACGCATAAGTCACGGAACATCCCTGCCGGAGTGGCTTGCTGCTCCTGTCAGTCCTCTGACGAGGGCTTCGGCGGCTCGATGCCGAGCCGCTGAAGGATTTCCGGCCGATGAGCCCACAGTTCCGGATGCTGGTCCGGAAACCACATCGGGTGCAACTGCTCGCCGTTCGTTTCCGCCGTCTTCTTCACGTACTCGCGAAACGCCTCGAATATCCCGCGGTACTTCGACTTGCCATTCGCGGAGATTCCGAATCGCTCGACCATGCACGCCCTCCCCGTGTTCGCTAGCCGTCGGCGACGGCTTATCGTGACCTCGGCCTGATCTCCGTAATCTCGTCGTCATCGCCCCGGTGGGCCGCTTTGGCGATCATGTCTTCGGTCACTTCTCGCCAGAGCAGGGACGGAGCCCGCTCGCCGGTCTGGAGAAAGGCGAGCAACGCAACCTCGACCGTGCCAAGATCAAAGACTTCGGACCTCCGCACCCTCAGCGGGCAACGCCGAGGTGGATGGCGGTCACACTTTTGGCGGTGATAAACCACGTCGGCCGCGTCCGGGCCCGTAATGGGCTGGTACAGGCGGTAGTGCTGAAAGCCTTCGCCGTACACCGTCCGACTCTCGACGATGTACCGGCCATCGGTCCCCGCCGCCTGCACGTAGTTGCCATCGCTGTCTTCGAGGATCACGAATGTCGGCCCACGCGGGTCGGCGATCCTCCTCATGGCCCGTACGACGTCGCTGGGAGTCACGTCATCGCAATCTGGAACATTTTCGAGAATCATGTTCATTGCTCGGGTTCCTTCTTGGCTTCGGCCTGCCTCGCGGCCATCTCCGCCCTGAGTTTCTCGCGGGCCGCGTTGAGTGCGGCCGCGATCGCATCCGCCGCCGTTCCCGGCGGAAAGTCGAATCGCACCAGTGTGGGCTTTTTGTCGTTTGGTTCGGACATTGTCTCTCCTCCCAGGTTTCAGAGCCCGCGTCAGCAGGTCGCAAGGGTGTCACTTCGCGGCTTCGCGGGTCAGCACGAGTCGTCGCGGTTCGGCAGGGGTCGAGATACTACGGGGAGCATCCAATAGTTGACGTTTTCTTTCCGGCAGCTGCCGCGTAGCGAACGTGTTCTTCTTCGAAGAAGTTGCGGACAATTCCTGGCTGATTCTGTCGCCGCCGGAGGTGTGCTCGGGCGTTGGCCATCATGTGCGACTGATCGCGGGGCCTTTGCCGGCGCATGGCCTGCTTGGTGTCTTGGTTGAGCAACTCGTCTGGGTTGAGCTCGGGGCCGCACCCGGGCATGAAGCAGAGTTCCAGTGTCGCCTTCCGCGCCCGGTTGGCTGCGATCCAGCGGGCCACCTTCGCAGCCCTGTGGGCAGGGTGCGAGTCGACGACGAAGATGATTTTCCTGCCGTCAGTGGATTTCAGGAGCCGGGCGAGGAAGCGAATGAAAACATCGGCATTGAAGCGGCACGAGAGGACCATGAACCAGAGGCGTCCCAGATTGCTGATGGCCGAGATCATGTTGCACCCGAACCGGCGGCCGGTCGCGGGAACGATCGGCGTCTGTCCTCGTGGCGCATAGGTACGTCCGACGGTGTCGTCAGACCGAAGCCCCATCTCATCGCCCCGGAGAATCAAGGCGTTTTGGGCCTTTGCCCGCCTGTGGATGGCCGGGTACTCCTTGTCGAGCCAGGCTTGCACGGCAACCGGATCGCGTTCATAGGCTCGCCGCACCGGCTTCTGGGGCGTGAAGCCCCAATCCTTCAGATATCGGCCTGCCGTCCAGACCGAGACCTGCCGCCCGGTGTGCGTCTTGATGAGTTCGACGACCGCCTCGCGCGTCCAGAGAGCGAAAGGAAGTCTGAGTTGGTCGGGGCACTTCCCTTGGATGGCCCGAACGATCTTCGCCTGCTGCTTTGGGGCAATCGTTCGCTCCTGCGGCCGTCCACGCTTCTTGGCTGCCAAAGCGGCATCGCCGCCGCGTTCATGAGCGACCAGCCAGTTGTTGATCGCTTGGCGCGAGACGCCGAAGTTTCGTGCCGCGTGAGCCTTCTTCAT
>Ga0315901_10000656_pt1 | contig 50883 bp, 74 predicted proteins | sample LakEriMetagenome_10_FD_203761 | JGI IMG/M metagenome (GOLD analysis project Ga0315901, IMG submission 203761) | Freshwater fungal communities from buoy surface, Lake Erie, Ohio, United States - Buoy 2 MA116 | ecosystem: Environmental > Aquatic > Freshwater > Lake | place: USA: Lake Erie, Ohio... | reverse complement strand
TACGACGCCATTTCCGGCCTGAACGACCAGTACAAGAAGACGGTCCTTAAGTCGTTGGGCATAAACGCCGACGGGACACCTGACCTTTCCAATACGGAAGGCCAGTACTACAAGTCCAAGAAGCTCTACGACGACCTCGTCACCAACAACCAGGAGGCGTTCAAGACCATCCGCACGCAGGTCGAAGCGGACCTGGGCGGCGCCGGGCGCCAACTCGTCATCCAGGCTGGCCTCTCCGGAGGCGACATGGATCCCGCCGCGCTCGGTCTCAAGATGGGTTCCACGGGCCAGAAGGCGCTCGGGCTCGTCAACGACGCAAAGCAGTCCATGCTCAAGCAGGAAGGAACTATCTTGCAGCAGAAGAACTCCGAGCTCGCCAAGCTCGTGTCCGACGGTATCATCTCCGCCGAGGCGTACGACAAGGCGTCAGCAGCTGCGAAAGCCCAGTACGATTCCAACGTGTACGACAATTCGCTCAAGCTCCTGGAAGCCGCGTTCGGCCAGCAAGAGGTCGCCAACGCCTACGACGCGCAGAACCGCAAGGAGCGCGTCAACACGATCAGCTCCGCGTTCACGAACCTCGGCTTGACGCCGGCGCAGTCCAACGAGCTGCTCTCCAGCTTCAACTTCCGCCGCGACCCGAACGGGAATCTCGAGACGCCGGAGCGCGCGCTCATCAGACTGTCCGAATGGACGAAGTCCGACGTCAACTCCATCGACCCGCAGTTCTACCCGAAGGACGCTTCCGAGCTCGCCGCGTGGAAGAAGTTCCAGACGTACATCAGTTCCGCCGAAGCGCGCGCCAAAGCGAAGGCGGCGTTCGACAGCCAGATCGAGCTGCTCAAGGCGACGAAGTCCGGTTCCGCTTCCGGTTCCCTGAAGCTCCCGGCGACGCAGGCCGTCCTGCTGCGCGGGGCGCTCGCCTCCGGCGGAGTTAACGTGTCGGACGCCGAAGCGCAGTTCAACGGCGGCGACATCGTCTCCGCGCTGACCGCCGCCAACTCCATCCCAGGATCCGACGCGCAGTTTACGATCGGCGACGTCGTCTACACCGTCCCGGCCAAGGACGTGCAGAAGGTTCTGGCGTCGTACAATACCTCGCTCGGTACCAAGACGAAAGAATAACCGCATCACCGCCATGGGCATCCTCGACACGCTGAAGAAGGCCATCGACTCCGCCGGGAAGGTCGCCAGCAAGGTGACGCTCCAGGACGCGCTCCAGGCGGGACAGCGGGCGACCGACAAGGTCGTCCATCCGATCCTGCAGTCGTTCTACGACGCTTCGCAGAAACGATTGGATTTGGAGGAGGAGGCGCGCCAAGCGGGCGCTCCGGTGACGGGGCTCCAGAAGGCGCTGTCCTATGTCCCAGGCGTCGCCATGGCGACAAACCCGCGCATCGAGGGGGAGCTGAAGGCCATCAAGGAAGGGCGCGACTACACGGCGACGGACCGTCTGATCGACACGACGTCAGGCATCGCCAAGGCGGGCGCCGGCATCCTTCCGGTCGCCTATATGCCGGCAACGCTCATTTCCGGCGCGGTCGGGCAGGCTTCCGAAGCGTTGACGGGCAAGAACCTCGTCGACGAACTGTCGAAGGCCGCCGCTTCCGGCAGCGAAAATATCGTACGCAAGGCCGTTTCTTACATCCCTGGACTCACGGACGAGCAGCGCGAGAAGGCGGCCGTCGGAGGCGGGGAGTTCCTGAAGTTCGCCGCCGAGATGATCGCCGCCCGCCTGGGCGGGAAGGCTGCGGAAGGCAAGGGAGCCGCCGCCAAGCTCACCAAGGAGCAGGCAGCCACCGCCGAGCGCTTCGGCCTCAAGCCGGCGGAAGTCGAGTCGTTCGCCGCGCAGGCGACGAAGGCTCCGGCGACCCCCGTCCGTTCCGCCGCCGGACAGGCAGCGGGGATGGCCGCCGCAGACCTCGCGTTGGCGCAGGCCGCAAAGAAGGACGAAGGGGAGGCGAGCGCCCGCACGTCGCTGGCGTCCGCTATCGCCGGCATGTATCCGGGAGGCGGCAAAGGAAAGAAGCCGGAGATCGCCGAGACCGTACGCAAGACGCGCGTCATCGAGCCGGACGCGCCGGAAGCCGCCGTCGTCGAGAAGTCGTTCGCCAAGGAGGCGGACGCCGCCAAGGCGACCATGCCGTTCAACGAGGCGAAAGCCAAGCTGGAGCTCGCCAAGGAGAAGGCGTCCGGAACCGTTTCCCCGACGCGCACCAACCCGGCGTACGCGGAATTTTGGAAGTCCCAGGAAACCGCCGCAGCGCAGCCCGCCGTCGAGAGCAAGCCCGCCGCGACGGCCGAGGACGACTACTACGCCGGGATCGTCCCGGAAGCGCCGGTCGCCAACCCTGTCCGCGAAGCCGTCAAGAAGGCCGCAAGAGCTCCGAAGGATAATGCGGAAAACGCGCAGGTATCAGAAGAGCCTTCGTTCGTCCCTGGAATGCGCAAGCTCGCGACGTCGAAGGTGAACTATGGTCGAAAGCCGGTTTCGTTCGCCAACGAATTGGACAAGGCCGCCTACATCGTTTCTGGTTCCGACCGCAGCGGTTCGCATAAGGATATAGTCGAATACGCGCGCCAGTTCACGAAAGACTCTTTCGATAATACGGAGCAATATCTCTTCGACCGCGGTCAGGCGATCAAGTCGAAGATGCGCGAGGAGGGATTAAAGACCGACGATTCCAAACCGTACGAGTTCAAAGGTATCGACGAGCGCGATGTCAAGCCGACCGGAGAGACGATCGAATCCATGCGCGCCAAGAAGGAAGAAAAGGCGGCTGCGGTGGAAAGCGAGCGCGCCATCAGGCTCGACGACGAGACGTTTCCGGGAAAGGACTTCCGTTTTTCGAAGGGTATGGAGAAGGTTTCTCCGCGCTGGGGACAGAAGGAACTGGCGTTCGAGTCAGATCTTGACCGCGCCGCCTACATGGCTTCCGGAGACGGTTCCTCCAAGTCGCACGGGAAGGCGGTCAAGGAATATGCCGAGTGGGCGAAGATACCGGAGAAGGAAGCCGAACTCCTGTTGCGCGGTCATGGTCGCCGCGTGAAGGACTCCATCAAGGAGGCCGGCGTCAAGACGAACGAACCGGGAACCTACGTCGTGAAGTCCTACTTCGGCGTTCGCCCTGGCGCTCCGCGCATGGAGTCCGTTTTGCGCGCAGCCGTTTCCGCCAAGAAGCCGTCCGTGCAGCGCGAAGCGCCGAAGACGCTGTCGGAAGCGATCCAAAGGCTTACGTCCGCACCTTTGTCAGACGCAAAGGCGATTCAAGATGCGTACGCACAAGCGCGGGTCGCCGCCCAGGCGAAGCCGGCGGAAACGCCGGTCGCCGCGGCGGAAGCTCCGGTCCAAGCTCCGTTCGCGACGGAACCTTCCGCGGCGGAAGCGCCGAAGCCGGAAGCGTACGCTCCGACGAAGTCGGTGCTGGAGCAGAAGAACGCGGGTAAGGACGAGGCGTCCACCGCGCGCTACGTCCCTGGAACGACGTCCGGTCTCCGGGCATTGTCGTCGCGCGTGGGCCTCAACAAGGTCCGCGTCACCGACGCCGCCGGCAACGAGCACGGATTGGGAGACCGCGCCCAAGCCATCGTCGAGGCGCGCACGTCGGAAGGCGCCCGCCTGGCGCGCGCTTCCGGGTTGTCCGACGCCCTGGAGTTCGGCGTCAAGGCCGTCCTGTCGGCGCCCAAGGAGTTCGGCGACGCCCTGGCGCGCGGACTGGCGGCGATGCGTTCGCCGCGCCTGCGCGACGTCAAGGTCGACGCCGAACCGAACGCCTACACCTTCGGGCAGTGGGCCGACGTCCTGTCCGCCGAGCGCAATTCCCAAGACCGGTCCTACCTCATGTTCGGCGACGGGGAAGCCCGGTCCGCCGCGCGCGACCTGGCCGTCCTGGACGCGGTGTCCGCCCGCATGAAGTCCGGACCGTCCGCCGCGCGCTCCGCCTGGAAGCGCATCGAGGACTCTTCCGCGCCGGTCGTTCGCGACACGATGCTCGACCTGTCCGTCGCGTCCAAGAACGCCGGGTCGACGCTGTCGTCCGCCGGCGGCGATTGGATGGTGGACAACGGTTTCCTGCGCAAGGAGGAGCTCGATCCCGCCCACCGCCACGACTTCGTCCCGGAATCCCTGTTCGAAGCGCACAAGAAGGAGATGCTGGCGTCCGGAAAGCTGGACAAGACGTCCGCCGACCAGCTCCGCAACATGACCTACCAGGACTTCCTGTCGTCGCAGGTCGACCCGAGCCGCCTTTCCGAAGGCGCCGTCGACGCCCTGTCGCCGCTGCTGAAGGAAAAGAAGGACGCCCGCAACCTGCACATGCCGGGCGACGTGGCGCGCGTCATCCACCAGGCGGACCGCATCGCGGCGCTCAAGCAGAACGCGGAAGCGTTCGCTCTGGCCCGCGACGCCGCCGCGACGGAAGGAGGTAAGGCGATCGCGCCGGACTGGCAGGACCAGATGCGCGGCGTCTTCGGATTGGGCGACGCCAACCAGTCGAAGGACGCCGGAGGGCGCCCGGTCGGAAAGGCGGTGCGGTTCGCCAACGAGGCGATCTCGCGCTGGCTGTCGCCGTTCATCATGTTCGGGCGCGTCAAGCCGCTGCTGCAGGCCGCCGCGACCGCCGCAGCGTCCGTCGGAGCGGAAGCCGTCTCGAACCCGAAGGGGTTCCTGCGCAACCTGTCCGGCGACCTCAAGACGGTGACGGGATTCTCGTCCGGGAAGTTGGAAGGCGTCCTGCGCAAGTACGGCGTCATCGAACGCGACGTCGACTCCCGCGCCAGCGCGGGCGACAAGGCGCGCGCCGCCGCGTTCTGGTTCGGCGGCAAACCGTTCGACCAGCGCGTCAAGGCGCTCGTTTCCTACGTCGCAATCCAGGACGCCGCCGGTCGCAAGATGTCGCCGGAAGCGGCGGCGAACTGGTTTGCCGACAAGATGGATAACGCCCCGGCGTCCGAGCGAAGCGCGCTGCTGTCGGACGTGCTGTCGCGCGTCACGCGCCTGTCCGACCATACGTCCGGAGCCCGCAGCGGACGCGAGATGCTGCGCAACCCGATGTTCTCGATGCTCAAGTCCTACAGCCGCAACTCGTTCGGGCGCGCCGTCAACGGCGTCCAGAACGCGGTCGACGCGGCGGTACGCGCTTCCAAGGCTTCCGACCCGGCGCAGAAGTCCAAGGAGGTGTCGCGCGCCCTGCGCGAGATTTCCTACCCCTTGGCGCTGTACGTCGGAGGTCCGCTCGTGGCGTACGGGACACTGCTGGCCGCCAAGTCCGCGGCGCAGGCTGCCGGACAGGAGACGCCGGACGACGACGTCCTGCTCGAGCAGGCGTTCAACCTGTACAACATGTCCACGGCGGACGGCAGCGCCGACACGTTCCTCTCCACGGCGTTCAAGGAAGCCTCCGGGCTCGTCTCGCCGTCCGGGCTGACGTCGATCCTGGACAACGCGGTGGCGCTTAAGGGCGCCGCGCAGGACGCGTTGGACGGCAAGTACGCCGACGCCGCCGCCAAGGTGCTCAAGGCGTCGTCGTTCGTCCGCTTCCTGGACGACGCGTTCGGGCGCGACACCAAGGGCGCGCTCAAAGTTCCCAGCAGCGCAGCGGCGTTGGCGGGACTTCCGACGCAGGCGTCCGCCGCCGAGAAGCTCGCAACGGCGGAATACGCCCGCGGCAAGTACGGCGAGAGCGACCCGCTCGAACGCGCCGGGCGCGGCGCCATCCAGTCGTTCCTCGGGCGTACGGTCGCCGACTGGGCGACGGGAAAATTCCAGTCGGACAAGTTCGCCGACCAGAAGGCGTTCGAAGGGGAGGCGAAAGCGCAGGCCGCCAAGGACCTGTCCGCGTTCGCCAAGTCAGGGAAGGTCCAGACGTTCCGCCAATTCCTGGACGAGGTGATGCCCGCTTCCGTCAAGTACGACCCGGCGGACTTCGCCGGGATGGCGTGGGACGACCGCATCGCGCGCGTGAACGAAGGTTCGCTGCTGCAGAAGATCACGGACGCCATGCCGGAAGGCTACGCCGGACCGCAGTACGCGGGCGACTTCGGCGCTTGGCTGCGCCAGTTGGCTACGGACAACCCGGAGACGCTGCAGCGCGTCGCGGAAGCCATCGCCGCGCCGATCGCGCAGCACGCGTTCGTCCGGTCGCATGGCACGGTCGACCCGAACGTCACGGCGGACTTCGCCCGGACGGCGCCGTCTGCGCCCGTGGCGCGCTCCGTCGCGGAGGATTTCGGGACGGACGAGTTCACGACCGACGCGTCCAACAAGTTCTCCACCGCCGCCAAGAACGCGGTTTCCGACGCCAAGAATACGGGCAAGTGGGACGAGGCGCTCGACCAGCTGGATTCCCTGGCGGCGCGCTACCAAGCTTCCCCGGACCTCTGGGACGCCGTCGGACCTTCGCTGTCGCGCGTCCTGTCGGAAGCCGTCGGCGGAAAGGACGGGGCGCCGATCGTCGATAAGCTGCGCAAGGAAGGGGAAAAGTGGCCGGCGCTGGAGCGCGCCATGGAAGGCCGGCTCAAGTACCTGTCCGGTCCCGCCGGCGACGCCGCCTACTTCGGAGAGAAGTCAGAAGCGCCAGCCGCGCCCGCCGCACCGGCGGCGCCCGCCAAGAAGGGTTCCAAGGTCGACATTACCTCATTACTGAATTCCGCGATATGGAGCGCAAGCGCAAAGAAGGGGGAGAAGAAGTCCAAGCCGTACCAGCCGGTCCCCGTAGCGACGAAGAAGTCCGCAACCGGTCCTTCTACCCCGTCCTTGTCGAAGAGCCCGTCCGGGCGGATGTCGCAGGCGCTGTATCAGGCGATCGGCCGGCGTCAGAAATAGCCGGCAAGCTCGAAGCGCGCGGGCTGACGGAGGACTTCGAGGCCGACAAGCTTAAGGAGCTCTGTTCGGCCCATAAGACGCATTTCACGAAGGACGGTGACGAATACTCCGTCAACGACTACCCGACGCAGCTGTCCGCGCTCAAGTACCTCGGGAAGCTGAAGCGGGGCGAAGGTACGCGGCAGGAAGGTCCGAAGAACCTACTGGGCGTGCTGTGGGTCGCCAAGAAATAGGTCACGAAAAACCCCCGGAAGTCCGGGGGTTGTTTTTATCCTCCAATCCTTTCATCCTTCCACGCGTCTTTCGGTTCGCTGGTGACCCATACGACCTCGCCCTTGTCCAGCGCGACCATGACGAGCGTGCCGTAGCGGGACAGGACCTCGGAGATTCTGACCTTCGTCTTGTTCCCGTTGGACGTGATCTCGATGCGCGCGTCGATGATTTCCAGGCGGTCTTTCATGGGGATGCTATTATGGGACGGAGATGGCGCGCTTGATTTGTCCTTCCGGGTCGTCGGTTATCGTCACCGTACCTTCGCGTTCGAGAAGGTACGCGACCGTGGAACCGAAGGACGCGCGCACGGCTTCGACCGTGGACGGGGACTTCTTACCGCCTTCCGACTTCTCGACGGCGCCTTCGCTCATGCGGAACTTGATGACGTTCATGGGGACGCGGTTAAGCTGCCGGGCGCGGGTCCTCGTCTTCGTCCGGACGGAACTGCTGCGACTGGACGGGGCGCTCGGCAGGTTCGCAGTCGAGCATGGAGATGACCTTTCCGCGCGAGGAGTTGACGATGACCTCCGTTTCCTTCTTGGATTCCTCGTACGCGCGCAGCGCTTCGAGGCGGATTTCGGTCAGTGGAACGCCGGAACCGAGACGGTCGTAGGCGGAGTGGAACACCTTCACGCCTGCGTTGCCGAGCCCGTTGGCGGCGGCGAACAGGTGCGCCTCATGGTCGACGTCGAAGCTGGGAGAATTACGCATCGTTCTGTTGGGTTGCGGAGATAGTGGTGCCGCCGACGGCGAGCATCTTCATGGTCGATTCCTCTTCCTCGTGGAACTCCTTGTCGCGCTTGGCGTCCATCTTCTTGACGCGGGACGCCAGGGAGAACAGGTGGAGCGCCAGCGGGCATTCCTGGAGCACGACGTGGGCGCCGGCGAGCCGGCACGTCAAGGTGAGGATTCCTTTGTCCGGCGAGTCGCAGAGCTTAACGCTGATCGCGCGGGAGTCCTGGCCATCCATGTGCATCGTGAACGAGACGGAACGCGGCTTCTTCTTCGGCATGTCCGTAATGGCTAAAAGAATAATTTGATCCGGTTGGACCCCGTCTCCGCCGCCATGCGGCGCAGGTCGCGCCACGGGACGATGACGTAGTCGCCGCGTTTCTTGGACCACACGGCGACCTGTGGATGGTGGTGGCGCAGGACGAGCTCGTCCATCAGCAGCAGCTGGCTCGTCTCGAAATCCCCGGCCGGAGCCCCGTCGCGCGAATTGAGCGATACGGTGTCGGCGCCTATCGCCTTAAGCTCCACGTCGTAGCGCGTGGCGAGTTCCGGGGAAACCATCAGGTTGTCGAGCCACTTCTGGCCGTACCCGATGTCTTCCACCTTGTAGACGATCCAGCCGTGCTTTCGGTACGTCTCATTGAACGCGCGGTTGAACTGCTTCTCGGTCCTGAAAGGACCATTCAGCGGGAGTTTCTCCATGGCTAGCGCGACTTACGCATCCCGCGGCGGTTGGCGTACTTCATGATCGTCGCCAGGCGGCGGTTCTCGACCGGGAGCATGTGCGTCTTGTCCTTCGCGGTTTCAGTAGGCGCCGCATGGATCTCATGCTCGCAGATCCAAACGCCGAAGCGGACGCCGGCGACGAACGCGATGATGGCGGCAAGCGCGGCTAACGCGATTTCGACCATGGTTTTTCGGTTACGATCTTACAAGCTTGGTCGACCATCGTATTCGCCTCGTCGTATCCCATCTTCTCGTTCGGCACCAACCTTCCGTCCACCCACTTGTAGGCGCCAGACTTAACTAGTTCCGCATTGAACTTCCTCTGCTTTTCCAGCTTCTGCTCCTGCGTCAATGTTTTCTTTACCGCCATAGTATATCTATTTTAACGCTTGTCGCAATACCATTTGAAGATTTCCTGGGCGAATTCCTTGGGAATGAACGCCGGGACTTTCACGGCGGAAACGACGCCGATATGCCCGCGCACGAACTCGTACCGCGACCACGGCTCCGCGCATTCGGACGCGGCGACGGCGACCTTGCGGTGCGCTATCTCGCCGAGCTTCTTGATGCGCTCGACCTTCCCGTCCGGGCTGACCCAGCGGCTCTCGCGCGGGACGAACTTCGCCAGGAGCGAGTACGGTAGGTCGTCGTTGGGCCAAGCGCGGAAGTCCCACGACCCGGTGTATGGACGGTACCCGGCGCGTATCTGCCCGACGACCTGCGCCATGGCGTCCTTGACGCGCACGTCGGCGCCGGGCGCCTCGACGAATCCTTCCCCGGAAAGCGCGTACCCGTGCTCCAGCGCCCATTCTTGCAGCGCCAGCAGCCATGCGTGCGATCCAGCCATGTCGCGGCGGGTAGCGCGCGCCTTGTTAGATTCCATCGGTGACGCGCTTAAGGAGCGATTCGCGGGGCCAGTAGAACTCCGTCTTGCGGTTGTCGCGGTAGACGGCGACGACGTAGGACAGGACGGGGCGCGGTTCCGGGCGGTGGTTCTCGGGATAGCGCAGGATCTGGCGCATCGGGAACTTCTTCAGATCCGGGTACCCGTTCGGCGGGACGCACTGTACGACCGTGCCGACCTTGGTTTTCACGGTGCCGTAGGACTGCGACATCCACCGCACGCGGTCGTTGCGGTAGAAGCGGTTCTTCTTCGGAGCGTCGTCGATGATGGTGAACATGGAAAAAGGATAATGGATAATGGTTGGGCCTTTATTGGGAGGAGCCGTAGCGCGGCTTCCAGATCTTGTAAATTTCAGGGACGGCGAGGAACGCGCGGTCGATGTCCTGGTCGATGGGGACTTTCATGGAGAGCCGCACGCCGTCGGGACCGAACTCGAAGTAGTTGACCTCGTACCCGGCGCGCTGGGCGTACTGGACGTAGGTCTCGACGTCGAGGTTCATCTTGACGCGCTTGCGCCCGAAGAACTCGATGAGGGACCCGACGTCGAACAGGGCGTGCTTGTCGGTGACGTGGACGGCGTCGAACATCTGCGGGGCGTACATCCCGATCTTGTTGACGAACTCCTTCACTCCGGAGCTTTCGTCCATGTCCTTGCTGATCGACTCGCCGATGGACTTGATTACCCGGCGCCAGTCGGATTCCATGTCGGGCGCGGCGGCCATGCATCCGGCGAACAGGATGCCCAGGTTCTCGCGGACGCGCGACTCGGCGTGCGCCACGATGTCCTGTCCGGCGACGCGCCATCCGGCGTACTTGGTCTGGTCGGAATCATAGTGCGTCAGGTAGGACGCCAGCGTTAAATCAAGGTCGCGGTCGCGGCGCTTGGCGTTGAACGCCTCCGGACCGCCGTCGCCCTGGTCGTTCTTGCTGAGAAACACTTGGATGGAGCGCGACCGCACGGCGGGGTCGGAGACCGCCTCCTCGCCGTCGATGGACGGCAGGCAGGAGAAGTCGTAGCTGATGATCTTGAGCTCCGCGGTTCCGTGGCTGAAGCTGGAGCGGTCGTAGGTCGAGCGCAACAGCTGCATCTTCTGGTCGTGGTGCGGGATGGAGCGCCGGTACTCGGACATGAAGATCGGCATCCGGTCCAGGTGGCTGAACGCCATGCGAAGCGCGAACAGGGTCGTACTTTCCAAGCTGTACGTCTCCTGGTACCCGAAGGCGCGCGCCATGATCTTGTTCATCTCCGTCTTGCCGGCGCCCTTGACGCCGAACACCGTGAACATCGGGCAGTTGCCTTGGGCGCCCATCGCCCCGAATCCCATCGCGCCGTAGAGCCAGGCCCACGCCTTGAGGCCGGCGTCGCCCTTGTACAGGTCGCGCGCTTTTGCGGCGATGGCGGACGGAGTCGGGAGCGCGGAATCGAAGTCCGGCATGGACGGGAGCTTCTTGAGGTCCTCGACGGGGTTGCCGTTGGACATGACGCAGGAGTACCCCTTTCCGTCGGGAGAGAACCAGAACTTTCCCTGGCGCTTGGAGAACTTGCGCGACGCCATGTCCCAGACGCCGTTCTCCAGGAACAGGGCGTCCTTCTTGAAACCGAGCCCGGTGACCTTTTCGATCTTCGGTACGGGCGCGCGCGCCACCTGCTCGTGCAGGTCGATGACGTTCTCGCCCGACCCGAAGAATGGGAAGCCGTACTTGATCAGCCAGTTGGTGAACGGCGTCTTGCCGGACTCGGACGGGAACTGGAGCTCCGGCGTGGCGTAGCCGGTGCGCGGATTGACGATCTTGACCCAGTTGACGACGACTCCGTCGAGCCCCACGACCCGGTACAGGACGTACAGGTGGAAGTCGCCCATCTTCTTTTCGACCGCCTTGCCGCCGGACGACACGGACGTGCACATGTAGCCGTCGTCGCAGATGGCGAAGTCGCGCCCGCATTCCACGAGGTACCCGCCTTCCTCCGCCACCGGACGGAAGTCCTCCGGCGTCGGCGTGAACGTCCAGCCGCGGTTCGCGTTGAACCATTCCATCGTCCCGCGCAGGTCGCCGTTGAGGCGCCGCAGCACGTGGTAGAACGGGCCGCCGGCGTATTCCTTGGGCCACGTGACGACGTTCAGGCGCCGGTCGTATGACCACTCCGCCACCCCGGACAGCGACGCGACCTCGTCGACGTCGGGCTTGGACTGGATTTCGGAGGCGATGCGCGCGTTTTCCAGCGACAGCTTCAGTTTGCGCGGGTCTTCCGTGTGGACGAGGCGGTAGGTTCCGGCCAGCGTCTCGAGATCCTTGGCGCTGCAGGACGCGTTGTCCAGGCGCTCGGCGGTTCCCGTGTAGGGGAACGCCACGCAGGACTTGCCTCCGAACGCCCAGGCCAGAGCCTTGGACCACTTCTCCCACGACTTGTCGTCGCAGAAGGAGTCCAGGCGGAACAGGAGGAACTTCCCGTCGCGCCACTGCGGCATGCACCCGTAGCGTCCCCAAGCCTCTTTCTTTTCCGAAACGTCGGCGTCCGTATGGACGATGATGGACGACCAGCTCCCGCCTTCCTGCGGCGAGAAGTACGCCTTCATGCCAGACTCGAGCGCTTCCTGCGGGGAGATCTTGCAAAACTCTTTCGCGCCGGATCCGTCCCACTCGTCCGGGGACAAATGGAACCCGGACGCCCCCCGGAGAAGGTCGTTCATGATCCGTAATGGTTAATTGACTTGGACCGTGTAAATCCCGAACAGGCTCAGGCCGTACGTCACGTACTGCACGGTGAACGGCTGCGTGTTCTTCCAGGTGAAGCGTATGTCGCTGCGCACGTCGACGGGCGTGCCGTCCTCCTTGAATTCGATCGTCGGCAGCTCCCCGATGTAGCGCACGTAGGTCGTCGTCTGGTAATTCTGCGGCATCCGTAATAGGTAATGGACTGTCGGCATTGTACCCGGATTCCCGGCGGCCGCAACTACAACGCGTCCAAATCGTCGGCGCGGCTTTCCAGGTCGGAAATCAGGTCCTTCCACCGGGAGGAGATGTCGTCCAACTCACCGTGAACGAACGAGAACTTCTCGAACGCGCGGGCGATGACGAGCGCGTCTTTGGCTTCTGAAAGCTTTCCTTCGATCTCCAGGCGCGAAACGTCGTCGAACGCCTTCAGGCGCATGCGCTCGATGGCGCCATTCAGCGCATCCTCGTCGTCGGTGACGACGCGGATCAGCACGCGCTCCAGTTTCCCTTTCGAATTGAATGGTTGCATGATCGCTAATGTTTAGATTGTGGAAACAGCCACCTGATGAGCGTGTTGACCCTCTTGTTTTGGTACCACGCGAAAGCGTACCTGCACTCTTCTACCACCGTCCAATGTAGAAGCATGCCGAAACAAGAAGCGAGACGCGTCGTTTCAGATATGTCGGGATGGAAATCTGGATGGCCTATTGCGAGCGCAGTTTCTCGGTCTACGCCTGCGTCGCGCAGGTCTTTCCATCTCGGATCCATGAATCTTATTTCCTTCATAGTTCGGATTGTTTAATCAGGTCGATGAGCTGGTACAGGCAGCAATCGTGGCAGCTGACGTACACCTCCGTAGGAACGCAGGACGGGATGCAATACTTCCTGCGCACGTCTTTCAAGATATGGTGCGACCATTGTTCGTCGCCAATACAAAGCGAATACGTAGCTCCGAACTTCGTCCCGTCGACGATCCAGTTCCACCTCAACTGGTAATGGCGTCCGCGATGGCGGCACTTCAGCATCTTGGCGACGTCCTTGTCCATTGGTTTTACGTTATTGCTTGCACAACGCCTCGAACTTGCGCATCGCCTTACCCAGGTCCAACCCCTCGTACGCCATCAGGAAGTCGACCATCGATCCGCTCTTGTGGCACCCGAAGCAGTGGAAGCTCTGGTTGCGGCGGTATATCGCGAAGCTGGGGCTGCCGTCCTTGTGGTCCGGGAGCGGGCACTTGACGAGAACGGGGTTACCGACGCGCCGTACCTTCGTCCCGGTGACCAGTTCGAACTGCTCGAGGAAGTCGGACGCCTCCTTCATCGCGCGCCACGCTTCCGGGTCGTAGGTCTTCTTTCCGGTCTTGCGCGCCGCGAGCGTGGCGTCGATGCGGAGAACGGACTTGGCTGATCCACCGTAGCGCAGGTCCCACGACGCCTCGACCAGCGCCGCGTGCCAATCGTCGAGGCTAGACGTCTGCGGGAACGTCTTGACCTGGCGCGACAAGTCCGAGCGTAGGTCCAGCAATTCTGCCGAGCTCATCGAGTTCATCAGACCGTACGACGCGTCCCGACCAATCAGGTCCTGCTCCTCCTGGCTGAACTGTGCGTCCCTCTCCAGCGTCGCCAGCGACCGTACCGACCGCGCTATCCGGGCGGACTCCCGATACCATGAGCTTGAGGAAAGGCTTTCCGGTAGCATGGAGCCTAAGGATTACGTTCTTGAACATCTCGTCGAAGGACAGCAGGCCGGACATCTGGGCGAGGATGGCGCCGTTTGACGCCACGTCCTCGCGTACCTTGAGCTCGCGCAGCAGGGACGACAGCTTGGATCCCGGGTCGTTGTACCCCATCTGGTCGGCGGTCTCGTACAGGATGCGCTTCATGTTGCGTCGCGGGTCGTCGATGCCGGCGAGGTAGCCGAACAGGTCGTTGGCGCGGAAATATGCGATGCCGTTCTTGTCCAGGTGGACCTTGAGCTCGACTCCTTTGGTGGACATGTCGGTGGGGATTAACGGCGGGAAAACGGATGCGGCGTGCCGCGGGCGATCATCTTGCGCTTGATGTTCCACTCCTCTTCCGGCGTCGGCGCCTCGAAGCAGAGGAACATGACGGAGCCGACCGTCACGTCGCCGATCGTGAACGTGACGTCGGGATCCTTGCCGACCTCCTGCAACAGGACGTAGCGCTTGTCGTCGATGCCGAACACTTGTCCCGGTTGCGCCTCCATGTTATCCGGAAGCCGGACCGTGGTCACGTCCTTGCCGTGGAATTTCGCTCCCGTGGATTCTCCGAGTTTCGCCTGCATGTGAAAAAAGATAGGGTTAAGAGATCGCCTGTTCGTACGTCAAACTGAACGGGAGCGCGTCCATGTGCTTGCGCCATTCTTCCGCCGGCATGTGCCAGAAGACGGGGACGCCGGGAGGGACCAGGCCGCTGCCGCGGGCGAGCTCCAGCCCGTTCCACCGCATGTTCGTCACCGTCTTTGCCGTGGACCACTTGGCGTTGACGCGGTAGCGCATCGTCCACTTTCCGTCGGCGAACCTGGCGTAGACGCAGTCGTCGAAACGTGGATCGAAGTCTTGCGGATTCTCCGCCGGGGCTGCGAACATGGGTGGATGGTTAATTCGGGAACCCGAGCGCGTACAACGCGTCGCGTTCCACGCAGTGCTTCAACATGTCCTTGACCAGTTCCTTGGCGCGCTCCGTCGGGAGCATGCAGATCTTGCCGGCCATAGCTTCGTAGGCGTCTTTGGACTTGGCGACGATCTGTTCCATCTCTCCCCAGTACCCGCGCGACTCGAACGCGTACAGCGCGATCAACGTCGGGAACCCGCAACGGTACCGGTAGTGGTTGAACAGGCAGTTGACCGTGAAATCGTACTTCGCCAGCTTTCCCTGCGACGCGACCAGGTCGACGGCTTCTTCTACGGTCATTGGAATGCGGTTAGAAACGGGAACGGAGAACGCCGAGGTAGTGCTTGAAACCGGCGTCGTAGACGCGCTTAGCGAGCTTCAGGCAGGACGCTTCTGAAGACGTACGGGAGACGGCGTCGGCGACGATGTCCCAAGCGAGGGACGTGGCGAGGAACTGGCGGGCGAACGCGTCGACGTTCAGGATCTCGGACGTGGCGCGCAGCGCGGAGACCTTGTTGAACGGCAACCCGATGGACGACGGTGACGGGAACAGCATGCGCGCGTCGCACTTCTTGTCGGTGACCAGCTTGAACCCGCGGGAGAACGCTGCGAGACCGTCCTTAATCTCCTTGGATTCTCGCTGGGCGCGCTCAAGTTCGAACGACTTCTCGATCAATTTGTTGGCCTGGGCGCGCAGCGCTTCGGAGGCGGTGATTTTCTTGGTCATAGTAATTGGATTAATAGGAGTTCTTGCTGCGCAATTCGCACATCAAATCGAACGGTATCTCCAGGTCTTTCGCATACATCGCGTCCGCCAGCTTCTTGATGAAGTTGCTTCCGTAGCACGGCACCATCGACTTGTCTTCCGGTTCAGGAGTGTTGGCGCAGCACGATTCGTACGCCTTGTCCAGGAGGTAGCAGAACACCTCGTCGTTGGACGACGCGAATTTGCAGGCGAACTCGACTTCCTCCGACATCTCGCCGAACGCCGACTGCAGGATGCGGATGAACGTCAGGCGGTTGATCGGGTTGCGGTAGTGCGGAGGGAGCTTGCCGTTGACCCACAGGACGAACCGGTGGAAGTACGGGCGGTTCCGCAAGATCAGTATCTGCTTCGTGTCGAGCATAGATTAGCGGTTATCGAAGAAAGAGTTGACGCATTTGGCGACCTTGCTCCCGACGGCGCCTGACTTGAGGTTGGCGAGGTCGGACGGGTTGGACAGGTAGCCGGTCTCGAGCAGCACGCCGTCCACCTGTTCCACGTCGCGCACCATGGCGAGCCGGCCGAAGCGGTTGTTCTGGTCGGACGCCGCCACACCTCCAAGGCAGGACGCGAGCGACTGTGCGAATTCCCTGGAAGGTACGGAGTACGGGTTGAAGTAGGCGACCGCGCCGGACCGGGAGACGTCGGACGACTTGTTGACGTGGACGGAGAGCAGGTAGCACGTGCTTGACCGTCCGCATCCCAGTTTCGACGCCGCATCCGTGGCGTAGTTGACGTTGTCGCGCAGGGAATGAGGTTCCTTGCCTACTGGTATCACGGAGGTGATGCGTTCGGACGTCTTGGCATGGTTGTACGCCGTCTCCGCGATTCCCATCACCAGCGAGCGTTCCGTGGTACCGTCCGGCGCCACCGCCCCGTCGTCGCGCCACTTGCTGTCCTCGTTGAGTCCGTGACCCCAGTTGACGAACAGGTGCGTCTTGCGCGCCGGCGGCGACGGATCCTTCTCGTCGACCATCCCGAGGCTTTCGAGGACTCCTTCCACAGAACCGGAACCGGTCGGCTCAGCATCCGTGACTTGCAGCGTCGAGCAGTCGACGGGAGGGGTGTCGGTGCCGAGTTCGTTCGCGCCGTTGCAGGCGTTCCAGAAATCGATCGCCAGGTTCGCCTCCTTCTCCATCTTATCTGCGTAGTCCTTGGCGCGCAGCTGCGCGTCGTAGGCGTCGCGGGCGACGGTGGCGGACGCCACCTGCGCCGCGGACACCTCCTTCATGATCGCCTCCTTCTCCTTGTCATACGAACGGATCAGGCGGGCGTGGACCGCTTCCGGGGAATAATACTTGGCGACGTCCTGGACCAACCAGTAGAGCTGCGAGACGGCGGAGCCGGCGACCATGCTGAACGTCGTCATGTACAGGACGAATACCAGGCGGCCGTATTTTCCCGAGGGGATATTCATGTCGTTGCGTTAGCGGATAATGTCGGCGAACGTGAATCCTTTTCCGTACTCCTTCTTCATGGAACGCAGTCTGCCTTTCGATTGGGACGCGAGGATGGGTACCAGGTGGTCCACGTAGTCCACGACGCGGGCGAACGTCTTGCCGTGATGCTTGCGCAGGACGCGCCCGACCATCTGGATCACGTTGGAATCGAACCGGTTCGGGTAGCAGACGTGCACCTCCTGCAGGGCGGGAAGGTCGAACCCGCGCCCGAGGATCTGGGTGGAGCCGACCAGGACGATGGGTCCTTCCCAATTCGTGACCTCGTCTTTGGCCGCCTGACGGTCGTCCTTGCCGTCCTCGCCAAGCATGGTCACCGCCTTGATTCCGCGAAGCCCAAGGACGTAGGCGAGCATCTTGGCGTGGTCGACGCGGTTCGTCAGTACCAGCGACTTCTTCGTCTCGAGCGTCTTGAGCCCTTCTATGACGGACTCGATGATGACCTTGTTCCTGTCGGGAGATTCGCAGATCTCGTTGTTCAACAGCGTGAACTGCGACTCCTTGTCCAGGTCGATGAACGACCGGAAGTTCGTGTGGACGCGCACGCAGGACGGTACGATGTGGTGCGGGCGCAGCTCGGTGACCGGGCCGAACCAGAGCGGGAGCACCTTGTTCTCCGTACCGTTGAGCGAGAGGGTGCCGGTGAACCCGTAGAACCTTAGCGGGCGCAGGGTCCAGAGGGTTTCCAACCGGTCCTCCGTGGTCACCGCCTTGTCGCACTCGTCGACCAGGACCATGTCCCAGGACTTCACCCAGTCCGGCGTGCCGGACGCGCGCAGCGTCAAGGATTGGATGGTGATGACGGCGACGTTGGGATGCGCGACGGCGGCGTACCGCTTGCCCATGCCGGAACCGCCGTACTTCTGGGGCTTGATACCGAGATGCGTCTCGAAGCGCTGGACCATCTCGTCGAGCAACTGAACGGACGGTACGACGACGAGCGTGCGGTACTTGAGCGTGGCGACAAGCCAAGGAATCATCACGCCCTTTCCGGTGCCGGTGGAGAAGTGCGCCAGCCCGACCGGGTCGCGCGTCAGCTTCTCCATGGCTCCGACCTGTTCCGGACGCAGCTCCCCGATGAAGTCGGGGATGTTCTCAAAGCGGCCGACGGTTTCGACGGATATCTTCTTACCCCATCCCTTTCCGTCCCGGTCGTACGCGACGCCGAACGGTACCTTCACCTGTCCGAGCTTTCTTCCGACGCGCCAGTGCTTGATGAACTCCGGTTGCTTCTGCCATCCCCACATACCCATTCGGCGCGCTTTCTCGCGGGCGAGGTTCTTGGCTTCGAAGAACTGCCGGCGGACGGTGGAGTCCTCGAACTTCGCGTCCAGCGCCGACGCCGCCACCTCGATCCCATACGCTTTCGACCAGGTTCCGAGGTTCATGGATTTGGATTAGAAGTCGTATCCGTCGTCCTCAACCTCCTTCTTGTCGTCGGCGTCCGCTTGCGGACCCGACGCAAGGAACTTGTCCATCAAAGCCTTCTCTTCCATCAGCGCGTCGGCGGCTTGCTGCGCGTCCTTGGCGAGGAACGAGCGGGTGCCGGAGGTGCGTCCGGCTAGGAGCCGGACGTCCATGTCGAGCGCCAGCTTGGCCTCCTCGACGAACGCGCGGTAGATGGCGTAGGACGGCGACGTCTCGTCGAACGCGACCTCGTAAATGCAGAAGTTAGGAGCTCCGTTTTTAGACTCCGCCCGCTTGATCTCGATGAAGAAAGCCTTGTCGACCTTGATGCCCTGCGCCGCCTTGAGGTCGCGGTAGAACCACGCCTGTTGGTCGTAGCGCGGCTTGACGGCGCCTTCCTTGGTCAGGGTCTTGACGAACTTCCAGTCGACGATCGCGTCGCCGCAGTCCAGGTCCAGGTACCCGAGCGACGGGATGCCGTACTCGGACGTTTCGGTCTCGACCTTCTGCTCCGTGGCGACGGGCACCAATGTGAGCGACGGCAGCGCGGCGAGAAAGTTCTTGCACGCCTTGCCGACTTCCTTGATCGCCTTCTCGTACTTCTCCGCGCCGTCCTCCTCGACGATGGCGTCGATTCCTCCGAGCGCCTGGAGCTCGTCCTCCAGTTTGCGCAGGGCGACGTCCTCCATGTTCACGGTGGCGTCGTCGATGGCGGCCTGCGCTCCGGCGTGCAGCGCCGTGCCGACGACCATCGCCAGGGTCGGCAGGTCCTTGATCCCGAAACACTTCTCACGAAGGAACCGGTCGGGCCGGTCGACAAGCTTGGTCAGCGTGGAAAACGAAACGTGCTTGAGTACGTCGCGGACTTTGACCATGGGGTTGTTTCGGTTATTCGAAGGAAATAGTGAACTTACTCGGATCGATGACGTACCTTATGGATTCCGCGTTCCCACCATAGCCGGATCCGGAAACGTCCTTGACGAGCATGAGGCTGCAGCTTCCGTCGCGGAACTCCGCGATATTGCCGTTGATGCGCATCCCATGCTTTGCGGCGGCGGACTCGATGTCGCGGCGCAGCGCGGACCAGTCGACGCTCGCCTGGATCTCCTTGACGTATCCGTCCTTCAGGACTTGTGAAAGCCTGACGGTATTCCCGTCCGTCGCCTTGCCTTCCTTGCGCAGGACGTCCTTGTTCTTGCACTGGACGTAGACGGATCCTGACTTGATGGTTCCGAACGGCATGGCGTAATCCTTCAGGAACTCGAAGCGCTTGGCTGACATGGTCGGTAATCGGTAATAGGTAATGGGAACATTTTATTTTTCCAGGTTGAGCAGGACTTTGTTGTGCGCGTCAAGTTCCTTGGTCAGAGCGCCGTTTTCAAGATACCATTCCTTGTACTCACGAAGCCTGCGGATCTCCGGATAGACGCCTTCGATAGTGGAGATGAGTCGGTGCGCATACTGCGCGGATCGGACGCCGTTCGGAAAGTTCATACTTATTGCTTTACGATCATTTCCGGTACGCCATTAATCAATCCGAGAGCCCGGTCAGCGTCGCGCTTCTCGCGGTCTTTACTGAACGTCTTGTGCTGCCGTATCGTGAAGTTTCTCGTCATAAAACTAAGTTGCGTGAGATGATTCTGACGCGCCGTGATCTCGTTCTGGTACATCTTTATCATCGAATTGCAGTAGGTGATCGCATGCAGGTCGTCCGAATAACGCTCTGCCGTCATCTTCCTCACCTTCCTGTCTATATCCTTTCTGCGCCTGGATTTATTTTCCATGTCGCTTCGTTTATTGCGTGACGACCTTGCCTTCCCGGATGACGATGGAATCCTTCTCCTCGCCAACGCGCTCGACGAAGACCTGGTACCCGAGTTCGTCGGCGATCTCTTCCAGCGCCTTCATTCCGTCCTCGTCAAGGCGGGAACCGTCCTCGACGGAGATGACTTTGAGTTCCGGGTTGGCGGCTGCGGCGACGCGGACGGCGGCCTTGATGCGCTCGGCCGTGTTGAGCAGGTCGAAGCGCGTCTCTCCCAAGTAGAGCTCGCCGTTCTCGTCCAGGCGCAGGCCAGGAACCGGGAGTTTGGCTTCCGCGACCTTGGCGCGGAACGATTCCTGGGCGGACTTCACCGCCTCGGCGGCGTCTTCCTTCGCCTTGTTCAAGGAACCCCAGCGCTTGGACGCGGAAAGGTAGGACTCGTACTTGAACGCAGTCTCGTTGCACGCCTCTGCGGACTTCAGCTGTTCGGACAATTCGGCGACGTCGACGCGAGGGAGCGTCGCTTCCATCTGGACTTCGACCGCCTTCTTGCGGCGCTCCTGCAGGGCTGCGATCTCACGGTCGAACTGGACGACGGCGAGCTGCGCCTGCTGCTTTCTCGCGTACTGCTGCGCGGCGGCGTCGTTCTTTACGGAAGCTTCCTGCAGCTGGGCGCGCAGGGCGGACGTGTCGGTGCGGATCGCAGGCGGCATGTCCCACTTCGGCTCGGCGCCCGCCGAGCGAAGGGCGGCGGAAGCGTCGGACAGCGCGCGCTTGGCCTCTTCCATCTTGGCCTTGTCGCCGGCGACGTCGATGCCGGACAGCCGGCAAATCTCGTCGTAGCGTTCGGTCGGCTTGAGCTGGGAGAACCAGAGCGGATCGATGGTGTACTGCGACAGCATCGCGGCGAGGTCGGCGCGCGATAACTTGCCCCCGTCAGACGCCCACACGTCGATCTTCTCCGTTCCGGACGAGGTCACCGAATACTTGACGCGCAGCTCGCGCTTGGTATCGGCCAGCGTGACGGAGATCTCCGCCTTGTCCGCGCCGTGCCGCACGACGTCCTCGACGTCCTTGCCGCGCCCGAGCGACGTCTTTCCGGCGATGCCGAGGAACAGGGCTTGGACGATGGACGACTTGCCGGCGCCGTTCTTGCCGGAGATGACGACGACCGAGTCGCCCTCGTCGAACGCGAGCTCCGCGTCGATGACGTTCTTGAAGTTCTTGACGTGCAGCAGCTTGGCTTTCATGTTAGTCGGCGTTAGTGAAAATGACCGTCTCTCCTTCCTTCGTCGTCTTGAGCTGGAGCTCCTGCCATTCCGCCAAGTGCTTCTCGTTGAGCTTCTTAATCTCCTCCTGGTACCTATTCTCCAGATCGTCCAGCTTGTCCTTCTCGGATTGCAGGATGGCGAATAGGCGGTCGACTTGTTCCTCGCGCATGCTCGGCAGGATGTCGAACCAGTACTGCTTCTCGTTGTCGTCCATCGATTCCGTGCCCTTGATCAGCTTGACGAGCTCGGGCCACTTTGAGTTGATATCGTCGGAGATCGTGAATTTGTCTTCGTTCATGGGAGAATAGATTAGGATTTCTTCAGGTTCTCGGCGTACGCCTTGCGGAACGCGTCGAACTTCTCGTTCCCGACGGTCTTCTCGGCGCGGAAACGCCAGGAGTCGTACGGTTCGTTTGACGGTTCAGGCTTGCAAATTCCCTTGAACGATTCGCTGAACGCTCCGGCGAAAACCTTCTGTGCTTCCGACCACGTGGCGAAAGACTTCTTGTCATACTCTTCTCCGGCGCGCTGGATCGGATTCTTCTGCACGAGAGGAGACTCGGAAGCGACCGGTCCGAACGACTTGGCATAGTCGCCCATCATCGTAGCCACCTGCGCGTCGAGCTCGGCGCGGGCGGTCGCGGAATCGGCGGCCTTGACCTCCGCCCACAGTTCGCACTTGTTGTACGCGACCGGCTTCCCGTCCGGACCGTACACGTTCAGGTTCACGCGCATGCCGAGGGTCACCTCTAACACGCCGGTCCCGTTAGGCTTTTCGCCCATAGGTAATAGGTAATGGATAATGCGTAATAGGGCGACGGTATGCATCTCCGTCGCGCCCTGTCCCCTGCGTTCGATCCGTGGAGTACCGAGCCTTCTGCGGTAGCTTACGCCGCAAGCAACTGCTTTTCGGCACGGACGGTACTGACAATGGGGACAGGGCGCGAAGGACATTCGCGCGACGGTTTGCGGACATGCCCGCTTTTATTCATCCTCCGTCCGGATGACCGATTGTTTGTTCACCATCGGTATGAGCGACCTTTACGGAAGTCGGCTTCTCCCTCGGGCTTACCGCGACTCGATTAGAAACGCGCGCCGAGCTGGCTCTGATGGAGCGGCAAGCGGGAGTCGAACCCGCAACCACGTACTTGGAAAGAACGTGCGCTAGCCAATTGCGCCATTGCCGCATGAATCAGGTTCCCTTGGCATAATTTCAGCCGAGAGGATTTTATATGGCGACCCGATCGCGCCCCGCTGATTTCGTCCTGAGCGGTATCAGGGCCATGCGCCGCGCAAGGAGCGCGCTCACGTCGGCATGTCGACGTCGCTTTGCTACGGAGGCGATAACCGGTGAGGTCTTACACATGACATACGAGCTTGCCTAGGACTCGCCCCTACATGACGCCTCGGAACTAGAACGGGATGTCCTCAGACTTGATCGGTTCTCCGGCGGGAGCGGCGGCTGCGTTTTTATTGCCTTCCGACCCGGGAGCGGGAACGGCGTTCGCGGCGACATCGGCGAAACGTTCGGAGCGCAGGCGTTCCTGCAGCTTGACGGACTCGGCGATGACCTCGGCGTTGAGCTCGTCGACCTTCGCCTTGAGCGCGTCGGACAACTCGCCTCCGTCCTGGACGTCCATCTCGTGCACGATCTTGGTCTTCTTCCCTTCGCCGACCTTGACCGTCTCGTCCTTGGCCGTGAATACCAGGACCCAGGACGCGTCGAGCTTGCTCTCCTTGACGGCGTTGGCCCAGGCGCGCTTGGCGGTGGCGCTCGTCAGCTCTAACTTGAGCTTGGAACCAGACTCGGAGATGGCGGAGAACACGCGGCTGAACTTGACGTCGGCGCCTGCGGAACCGCCGGACCACGCGCCCTTGACCTTGTCGTACTTTCCGAACAGTTCGGCGACCGTGCCGACGTAGGCCGGGGCGGCGCGGTAGTCCTCCGAATCCTTGAGCTGGAGGATGTCGTTCTGGAAACTGTCGAAGTCCTGTGAGACGTACTCCTTGTCGCCCAGCTTGAACGTGGCGCGGTTGCGCACGGCGGCGGGGAAGACGCGGATCGACTTCTGCTCGAGCGGGTTCTCCTTGTCGCTGGACAACACGGTCTTGAAGTGGCCTGCCTCCGCCTTGTAGCTGGAGAAGGCGTCGTACTTGACCCAGGGAATGGACGGTGCGGACGGGGCGATAGACTTTGCTGGCATAGCGTTTATAAGGTTAGTGTTTATGCCGTGACAAATTATACTCGGAATTGGCTGGGAACCAAAAGATTTTTACCCGACCTCGACCTTGCCGTCGCGCAGCGCGTCGTCCAGTTGGGCGAGCTTGGAGACGAGATCCTTGTCGGCGACGAAGCGGTGCAGCTGCGACTCGTCCCCGCGCAGGCAGGCGGCCATGGCGGAGCACAGCGTGGCGTACGCGTTGAGCGGCGACGTCTTCCAGGACATGACCGTGTCGTCCAGCGCGCGAGAACGGGGGAATCGCAGCGTGGCGCGGCCTTGCGCCGTGACGGAACCGAGGGTAGGGAACGGGGAGGAGCCGTCCAGCAGCAGGCGCATGGCGACCGCGGCGGCGCGGTAGGCGGAGGGTTCGACGTGGAAATCCATGGGAGGGTACGTGTTACGGATGGTTGATGGACGCGTCGAGCGCCTTGTAATAACCCTTCATCAAACGCTTTCCGCAGGCGAGGCGGGACTTGCTTTCCAGCTCGGCCTTTGCTCCGCAGGTGAACGAGCACGGTCCGGGATCGTCGGGCGCCGCGTCGTTGAAGAACCGGGCGAGCTTGGCGTAGCGCTCAGACGCTTTGAACTCGTGGCGCGCGATGCGCCGCAGCGCGTTGCGCTTGGACTTAGCGGTGAGTTCCATTTTGAGGAGGGAACAGGAGGTAAGCGAACATGGACAGGACGGCGAGCAGCAGCGCCGGGGCGGAGAAATCTATGCCGTCCTGCGTCGTGAACGTCATTGAGAATACGGACAGCGTGATCGAGGCGTACGCCAGGAGCTTAGCCGCCATAGGTGCGGGCGTTACGTGAGATGTTCGCCTCGTCCGTTGGCGTGACATCGATCGGAAGCGCGGAGAATTCATCCGCCAAGCGGCGCATGAACTGGTACTCGCGGCAGTCGCGATCTATCGCGCGTTCGCGCATAGATCCGAACGAACCAGGCATCCCCTTCTGCTCGGGAGTAGCGTCGGGCGGGAAGTTGTCGGACATGGCGGAGGAGTTAGAGAAATGGGATCCAGGTAGCTGCGATGAACCAGAAGACGGCGGCGACGATGGACACCGCCTTGATCTCCCCGACGCGCGGGTACAACGAGTTGAACATGAAGACGGCCGCGAGCGAGAACACGAACAGTTTCATGACGCACTGTGCGACGACTGAAATCATATCGAACATGCTACGCGGGGTTTGGAATGGAACCGATGAAGACGGCGACTGGGTTCCTGGAATACAGCTTCGCGTACAAGCCCTCGTCGATCTCGTCGAACTTGTCGCGGGAATTCCGGAGCGTCTCGAGAAGGTTGCGCGCGCGTTCGGCCTTGTCGCCGCGCGACGGTATCCTCGACAGGAAGAACACGCGGTCGTCCATAGACACGCACGGGCAGGTGCGCAGCAGCTCGACCAGTTCCTTGGCTTCGCTTTCGGACATGGCTTATGAGGCGTTACGGATTGAGGCTGGCTTGTCAATTCCAGGAACGGGTACGCACTCGATCTGCAGCGGTCCGCGCTCGGGTACCTTGACCTGGGAAGCGCCGTACTTTGTTCCGAGCATGAACGCCGTGAAGAGCAGGACGCAGGCGACGAGCGCGCAGAGGACGGCGAGCGCTACCGTCGGGAGGTACGTCTCCCAGTAGGCGCGGGCGTCCTGCTTATCGAACAGGTTGGTCGGCATGGCTTAGAAGTTTTCGGGATTGGGGATGTCGAACGAGAACGTCTGCTTGCCAGTCGCGTTGTCGACGAACGCGGCGGACGGCCAGAAATGCAATGACGTATGGTCGTAGAATAACGTGACGCTCTTTCCCAGCGCGTGGCCGAGCTTGATGTGCGCCTTTCCGACGCGCGTTCCCGCCGCCTTGTGCGCTGGCGAACCGTAGGCGCGCTTGCGCAGGCGTTCCATCGAGGCGAGCGCCTTGCCCAGCGTCGCGAGCGCGTCGCCGCGCTCGAGCGCGTGCATGCACGATTGGTTCTCGGGTATGCGTCCTTCCAGCGTGATGCGCTGCGTCATCTTAAAGCAGGCGAGCGCGTAGGCGTTCTTATTCATGGCAGGGCTGGGTTAGTATTTGCAACCCATCAGGACGCCGTCGCCCATCGGGCCTATGAACGTTAGGCGGTCGCCCTGCGGATGCTTGGCGATGCGGACGCGCGCCTTTCCGTCCTTGCCGTACTCGCTCGCCATCACGTCGACCAGCTGGCGCAGGTTCTCGATGTTGACGATCATCTCGTCGCGGTACTCGCCGGAGAACGCGCGCATGACGTTGTCCACGACTCCGGCGCGGTTCTCCTGGAACTCGGACGGGCCGACCGACGCGTGCGACTGGCCGACGGCGGCGGACAGCGACGCGTCCTCGTGCGCGGGGGACTGCGCGAATTTCGCGCACCAGTACGCCTGCGGGTGGACGCACCACGCGAGGTTCATCCGGCAGAACGGTGATGCGAGCCACGGCGCCGGGCGCTTGCACTTCTTGGCGATCGCGCGGAACTTCTTGACGGTGGATGATTTCATTCTTGACGGGGTTAATTCAAGGGCATGGCGACGACCTTGACCATCTTGTACCGGACGGACGGATCGTCGCGCTTCTCCTGCGCGCAGCGCTCGGCGTCCTCTTGCGACAGGAACGCGGTGCGCGTACCTCCGGTCAGCGTACGCGTGAAGACGACGTACGCGACCTGAACCTGCTGTATTTCGGACAGCTTGTCGACGATGGCGCGGGCGCGCTTGGCGTCGGAGCGGGAATCCTGGTCGTGCTTGTCCCACATGGAGACGGCGTCCTCGATGAAGTCGCGGACGTACTGGATCTCGTCGGCGGTGAGCCGGACGGCGTGGCGGGATGCGGGGAGTTGCATGGCTTACTTGGTCATCTTGCGGAGGTTCCACTTGGATAGGCGCGCGTCCATGGTCACGAGCTTGTCGCCGTCTTCCTTCGACACCATGCCTTCCGTGAGACGGACGTACGTCTCGAACTTGAAGTCCGTTCCGCACACCTGGACGACCGCGTACGGCTTGTCCGCGATTCCCTCGTAGATCCCCGACACGTACGACCGGTCGACCGTCCCGGTCTGCGGGTATCCGTTGGAGTTGACGAACTGGACCTTGTCGCCGGCGACGAACGGGAACTTGATATCGACTTCCTTCTTGACCTTGTCAGTGAATGAGAGGATCATGGGGCGGGTTGTGTTAAAGTAATTCGGTCATGTACTTGCGGACGGTGCGCTTCCCTCCGGCGTAGAACTTCTCGACGTACGCGCATTGGTCGATCATCTTCCACATCGTGGCGACCGTTACGCGCGGCGGGAACTCACACTCGATGACGCCTGGCTTTCCCGTCCCGTCGTCGGCGAACTGGATATAGAATTCGAGCGGCATACGTTCGGCGTTAGAAATTCTTCTCGATGAAGTCGGCGAGGTCGTCGATACAGTCGTACGCGGCGGCGCGGGCTTCGGAATCAGGGCCGCCCCAGGCGTCGGCCCACGCGGAGTTCCCGTCTCGGCAGACGTCGGCGTCGGTGTTTCCAGCGAACTCCCCGCACATCCCGACGCACAGCACGAACGGATGGATTCCGCGCGCGTCGCCGAACGATAGGACGCGGTCGGGCAAGCGCTGGACGCAGAACAGGTTGAGTCCGGGGACGCTCGACAAATCGCCGAGAAACGTCCGGACTTTCTTCTGCCAGTCGGTCAGTTGCGAATTCATGGGCTAGGCGTTAAGTATGAGGGAGAGCCCTTTGTCCGTCACCTTCCAGTGTCCTGGCGTGCGCTTGGCCGGGTTGCCGTACGCGTCCGTCCCGTTGAGGCCGTGGACGTACTTCACGAGCCCTGCTTTCTCGAACCGCGCCACGTTGAACGGGCACGAGTGTCCGGAGTTGAGGACGACGAGCACGTCGCGCACCTTGCGCAGTCCGTCGGCTTCTTCCTTCGTGATTGACGCTTGCAATTTCGGGTACATGGTGCGGTCGGTTATTGGAAAGAATCCTCGCCGGAACCCCAAAGTATGATCGCCTTTTTCAAATTGTCTTCCGCTTCTTTGCGTTCCTTATTCGCGTAGGTCAGCGAATAACTATGCTCGCGCTTGCGCGTTCCGTTCTTGTATTCTTCATGGATCCGCGCCTTCTCTTCCGCCAGTTTCGTAAAGTGCTCGATGCTTTCCGGCATGGAAAGGTCAATCTTTCCAGCCTTGTCTTGCCAATACTCGGCGCGGCTCTCGTATTCTTGCGCCTTCTTGTCTTCCTCTACCGCCTTCCCGGTTTGTTTCCAAGCGTTCTCGTACATAGCGCGGTGTCGTTTTTCAGAATGGTGACCGACCTTGATCGGCTCACCGAGCGAAAGAAATTCCGCGTCTCTCTGGCTCTTTTTGAAGTAGCTTTCGGAACGTTCCTTCGCGTTCTGAGAAGCGTTGAGAAGCTTGTCGGCCTTGTTCTTGGCGCGTTCCTGCGAATCGAAACCGTCGGCGCGCGTGATGGAATAGTAAAAGAATCCGTTGCGCTCCACGATCAGATTGTGCACGACGTGCTCTTTCTCGTCGCCGTACTTGTTCGTTACTTCGATGACGTCCCCCTTATCATGCTTCGTTTCCGTCTTAGCGAGCCAAACATTGGGGCAATACTTCGCGTATGTGTTCATCGGTTTTGCGATTAACGGATAAGGCTTTCGACCTTGGCGATGGCGTCGTGCGTATTGTTCCAATGCTCGAGCGCCGGAGCGTCCTTGCGCAACTTGTCGAAATCGTGCGCCTCTTGGTATAACTTCGCCACGTCCAGCACGAGGCGCAGGGCGTCGGAGTCCAGCGGGAAGCGCAAGGATTCGTATACCTTGCTCGCCCACTCGCCGATCTCGGCGTCCTTGTAGTCCTCCGCGTAGTCGTTGAGAAAATCGCCAAGCGCCTTCATCTCGTTGGGCGGAAGCCGGACGGGAAAGGGTTGCATGATGCGGAAAGGTTAGGCCGCGGCGTAGCGCCCGGCGTAATAGAATCGTTCCGCGCGGATAAAGAATGTATCGCACACTGGGTTTCCGTGTCGGTCGTGTTCCCACGGTTCGCCGACGAGGAAAAGATGCGTCACTTCCTTGGGATCGATGCCGCACAGGCTCAACGCGCAGTCGAACGTCGCTCTGTCCTTCATGCGGTAGGGAGGGACGCAACCGAGCATGTCGTAGTACACGTCCTGCGAGACTTCGAGCGGGAGCTTGGCTCCAGCGTCAGTCTCCGCCTTGATTGCGGCGTCAAGCGTCTTATGTTCCTTCCAAGATTCGCGGGTTATCATTTGCGTGTGGATTAGGAAACCTTGATACCTACGGCGTCGAGCAGGTCGCGTGCGCACTGGAGAGCGAGGTTGCGGGGCATGGGAGCCGACCACTGGGTAAGGTATCCGTCGTACTGTCCTCCCTCTTCTCCCAAGTCCTCACCGTCCTTGTCCGTGAGCGCGAAATACAGGCCGGCGGCGCCTCCGTTGCGCATTTGGAACACAGACAACCCTTCGAGGTCTTTCGGTTCGTACACTTCGCGGGCCTCCTTGGCGGTCATGTTCTCCGACCAATAAGGCAGGTCGCAATCCTCCGCCGCGTCGATGGTCAGGAACTTGCCGGACGGGAGCGCGACGGAACGCTCCCCGCCTTCGGCGTTGAGCAATTGCACGGCGTCGGCTACCTGCGAGACGAGGCTCTTTTTCTTGGGCATGGTGCGGCGGTTAGGAAGCGATGGCTAAAGCCGTGACGATGGCGGAGGCGTTGCGGTTGCATTCGAGGTAGGTTTCCGCCGCCTCGTCGTCCCCGAACTTTTCCGCCTCCATCTTCTCGGACATCGTCATATCCTTTTCGTTTTTCGCGAGATACTGGAGCAATTCCCATTGCGCTTCCGTTAGGGCAACGGACTTTGTGACGGTCGGTTCCATGGCGTTGGCGGTTAGTCTTGTAGTGCGAACACGGGCGAAGCGTCGAGGTCGCGGGCGATGGCGTCAGCCACCTTGCGCGGTACGGCGCGGCGGATAACCTGGGTCGTAACAAGGCGCGGGTCGGGCCTGGACGGTCGCGGTTCGAGCAACTCGACGGCGGCGGCTTGCGTCGAGGCGCGGGCGAGATTCATGCCGAGACCTTGCAGGATGCGGGAGACCATGTGGGGTTGTTTTTTATGAACGGGTGAGGGCGTACTTCCAGAAGGCGCGGGCGGCGGCGCGGTAGCGGGCGGACAGGTCGCGGAGGGCGGATGGCGTTTCCGGGAACGCGGTCGGAGGGTAGGCGAGCGCGTCGACCTTGTTCCAAGCCTTCGTTTTCGCCTCCTCGAACTGCGGATCGGTCGGGACTTCCAACATCCGGCGCATCATGCGCAGGCTGGCGCTGTCGTCTTCCGCCGCGCGGCGCTGGAAGAACGGGCCGTAATCCGTCCAGCCGACGCCAATCGCGGCGCAATCGAACCAGTGGCGGGCGTGGATGGAGTTCCCGTTATAATCCTTTACCGTCAACGGCATCGCAAGATGAAGGTCGGCGCTGGACCACAAGGAATCGACGGCCTCGCGTTGCGCTTGGTCGCCATAAAATTTTCCGTTGAAGCGCATGGTCGTGAGTCGGTAAGGGCTAAGCGTGAAGCAGGCGGAGGCCGGGAAGCGCGCGTCCGTAGAGCGCTTGCACGTACTTGGGAACCTTGTACGGGTTGTCCCAAGCGAAAGAATCCCCGTAGTCCACGGGGTAGGCGACGGCGTCAAGGTCGCGGTCGGTGTTCCATACCACGGTATCGAAGGACGTGCCGTTATCGCGCACGGTGCGCTTGATAAGGTGAGCGCGTCTTTTTGCAGCATGGGAAGGAAGGGTTAGGCGGCGATTGAAACCGGCTGCGCCGTTTCAATAAAGTCCTCCGGGTCGGCGCCGTTCATGATGTCGTCCGGGCCGTCGCAATACGGGGCGGGCGCTTGGTAGGCGGGGCGCTTGAAGCACGGGGCGGGTTCGGTGACGGCGGGGTCGACGGCGGGGAGAATCGCGAGGTTGGCGTACGCCCACGTGCGGGCGAGGGCGAGGCTGGAAAAGTACCGGACGCGTTCGACCGTTTCCGGGACGGCGGACAACGGAATGATGACCGGGGCGGCGTCGGAAGACGCGGTCACGATGGCGACGGGGCGGGCGGCGGTTGCGGTTTCCATTGGCGCGGAGGACAGGTATAAAAAATCCCCGCATCATACGCGGCGGGGGCGCGTTCCGCTTGTCGTGCGGAGGTGCGGCTCCGGGATAACCCGCCGAAGCACGGGGCGCGGATATTGGAAGCCTATCGCGCAGGCGCGCCCACGGATTTGCCAATAGGCCCGGCGCATGGGCGCGTCGGGTCGGCGAAAAGCGCCCCCCATTTCGCCGGGGGCGGATAGCGTGCCGTCATCTTAGCCGGACGGAAATGGCACGGGCTCCCACCGTCGAGGGCTTGCCTTTATGCATAAGCATATGGCAAGGGCGTACCCACGGACGCGGCGGCGTATGATTAGCCGGAGCATCTGTCCGATATGGGTACGCCCCTGCCACCGATACGGTTGATGTATCGGGCAGGGGTACGCGGAAAGCGGGCGCGGTGGTCGCGTGGGCGCATGGATCCCTTATCGGGGCGCGGTCGTGTTGGCGACGGGCCGCGCTTTCGCGCGTTGTTGTATGTTTCTTCTGCCGCAATCGTTGTTCCTTCCCCCTCTGTAGTCCATGGGCACGGCGTTCAAAGGTCTCGCTTGTGCTTGCGGTGTCCGGGTCGGACGGTATGCGGTACGGGCTTTCCCTGCCTTGGTAGGCGTCTCTAGCGTTCGGCTAGGATGGCGGCGGCTGACCCCTTGGAATTGGCCCAAGGGTCCGCACCGGGTCGGCGTTATGTCAAAGAGCGTGGCAAGCTTCGAGGCTTGCGATATACCGGCGCCGTTCAATCCGTTTCCCTATGTCGCCATTGTCCGCCGTGTCGGGCGCGGGCCGTTAGCTTGGGGCATATCTTGGAAGTCTCCAAGGTCGGAGGCCGGACTTTTTGAAGGTCGGGCTGGTCTTGCCGTGTCTTGTATCTTGCGTCGCGGGAGTTGTCGCCCTTGACGAAATGCAGTATACTCGGAACTGTGCTTTTGTCAAGTGGAATGTTGCGAGTTGCCCGGTTGCGGCAAAAGCGGCAGGTGGGCAGGGGTCGTAACTTCATCACTTGAACAAAGGTATCTTACTCGGAACCGATTAAAAGTCAAGATGATTTTTTCTATATCTAACAATAAGACAGTAACAACAATAAGACAATAATACATATATAACATATATATCATATATACTTATATATGAAATGTAGCCCTACTATGGGGACCGGAACTCCAATTTGTGACCTGGGGGGTCCAAAACATTTACAGTGCTCCTTTTCACTTTGCGGTATAGTTATTCTATATCCTATATATAGCCCTCCCGGTCTCTTTTTCTGTCCGGCCCTGCCCCAAAAAGCGACCCCCGACCCGCCCACCCCGGCCCGCCCGCCTTCGAATGGCGGCGGCGACCCACCGGGCGGCGACCTTCCCGGCGTAGGCTGCGCCCTCCAACCCCCTCCGACCCCGGAGACCCCAAAGGATCCCGACACCCCCCACGAAAAACCCCCGGCAATCCGGGGGTTTATCATGCGGCGGTACCTTACGCGGCGGCGGCCAAGTCCTCCACGATAGCGGCGGCGGTCGCTTCCGGGACTTCCGGCGCGTCGTCGGCGGCGGTCAACGCGGCGGCGGCCCACTTGTCGGCGTCCGGGGCGGCGTCGGCGGCGGCGGGCGTCCAGCCGGACGCGGCCAGTATGGCGGCGGCCTTGGACTTCACGGCGCGGCGGAGCGCCTTGGCGCGGAACGCGTCCAGCGCGTCGGCGGCGGCTTGGTACTTGGCGGCCTCTTCCTTATCGAAGCCGGGGAGCGCGATAATCTTTTCCATAATGGCGGGAGGTTAATATGGGCGGGGTTATGCCGTCCCCATTGCGTCGCGGCGCGGCGGCGCAAGGCGGGGCGGTACTACCGGGCAAGCGACAGGACGAACGCGGCGGCGTAGGCGGCGGACGGGACGAGCACCAGCAGGTAAAGTTTCATAGGCGGCACCGGGTAGGAAGTAAGAAGCGGGCGGGACGGGAATAGCTTGGCAGATTTCGGCGGGGAAGTCAACGGGAAAATACCCCCCGTACCTCCCCGGCGGGGCGGGGGCGGGCGGGGTGTAAGACCCCCCGCCATACCTGCTCCATTTTCCGAATTTCCAAATATCTAGTTATACACGAAACCATTTCACGCAAAAAAAATATCTTCCCATTTTCCAAAATCCTGCTATCCTTGAGCCATGATAAAGAACTGGTCTCCCGAACTGGGAGTGATCGACCACGCCGCCCAGGGCGCCATCCACGCGAAACGCCACGGCAAACCCGCGCCGGCGCATCTTCGCCAAGAACCCGTCGACCTTTCCCTGTCCGAAACGTTCGTCGAGCGCAAGGACGACGGACTGTGCTGGTACGCCCCGGAGAACCTCCAGGACTTTCTCGCATCGTTCGGACCCGACCCAGTCACGTCGGCCCTGAAGGAATGCGACGAGGCGTTCCCGAAGTTCTGCGCGAACCTGGAGAAGTTCGGGCATGTCACCGCCGCCTACGCCGCCAAAGCCGTCCGTCGCCGCGGCGAGTGGTGTTTCCTGTCCGGCGCCGCCATCCCGCGTTCCGAAGCGCAAGCCTACCTGGACTCGCTCGCCCAGGAGAAAGCCTCAGCCGCGCTCGACGAGCAGCTCGCAAAGGCGCCCGCGGCGCTCCCGACGCGCTCCTTCACTGGACCGGACGGAAAGCCGCTGGCGCTCGACGTGGCGCGCATCCGCGAAATCACGGGATTCTCGTTCTCGCCGTGGATCGAGCATCGCAAGTCGCACGTGCACATCCCGTGGAAGAAGCGCTTCATGGAATCGGAAGCGAAGCTGCTGATGCCCATCACCTGCCGCCAGGCCGGTAAGACGCACGACGCCGCGGAGTTGTGCGTGGAGGAATCGTTCAAGCCGAACCAGACGATCCTGATCGTCTCGATCTCGGTGACGTCGACGAAGAACCTGATGAAGTACTTCAAGCGCTTCATCCAGGGATTCGGGCCGGAGGTGTTCACGGAGAGCAAGGCGGACCGCACGTTCACCAACAACCTGACCGGCTCGGAAATCACGTTCGCCCCGTCCGGCACGATGGAGCACGCCGAGAACCTGCGCGGAAAAACGGTGGACCTGCTCATCATCGACGAGGCGTGGCTGCTGCCCGACGGCGTCTGGGACGAGATCCTGAAGCCGACGCTGATCGTCCGGCAGGGGCGCTGCGTCATGCTGACGACGATGCGCAAGGAGCGCAACTGGTACTTCAAGCTGATGGCCGAAGTCAAGAAGGGCGAGCACGCGGACGCCGAGACGTTCACCGTGCCGTACTGGGACAACCCGTTCTACCCGGACGCCGAGATGGCGGCCATCAAGAAGCGCGAGCACCTTCCGCACGTCAAGCGCGAGTATTTGTGCAAGTACGACGCCGGCGACGCGTCGGCGTTCGACCTGTCCGAATCCTGCCTCCCCGCCCTCCAGGAGTGCGCGTTCGTCGTCGGGTACGACCCGGCGCGCCTGCACGACCGTTCCGGCCTATCCCTGCTCGCGATCAAGCGCGACGGTACCGCGACCTACGCCGCGGCCCGCGAGATCCCGCCTGAGTTCAAGGGAAAGTGGGAGCTGCAGCGCGAGTACGTCCGGCAGTTCCGCTCGGCGCTTCCGGGACCGTCCAAACTGGTCGGGGACATCACGGGCGTGGGCGACGGCGTGGCGGAGATCTTCGCGATGGGGGGGCAGGCGTTCGACCTGAAGGTGCGCTACGTCGCCGGAAGCTCCGTCTCGCTGGACGACAAAGACTCCAAGGTGCGCCGGGTGGGCAAGTCGTTCCTCGTGAACGCGTTTAGGGACGAGTGCGAGAACAAGGAGCTGACCGTCTACGCTCCGACCTGCGCCGACCTGCTCGAGGAGGCGGGGTTCGCGACGGTCAAGAAACTCAATTCCGGCACCGAGACGTTCGAGTCCAGCTTCTTCGACGACGTCCTCAACGCGTCCATGCTCGCCCGCTACGGGTGGCGGGAGCTGCGCGTGCGCGCGCCGGAACTTGACGCCAAATCCCAATCCGGTATAGTGTCGCGCAGGAGCGCCCCGACGGGGCCGGGAAACCTTTTTTAAGCTACGGAGACCATGGCGTACAACCTCAAGAACGCGGACGGCTCGGTCAACAAGGAGATCGTCCTGCCCAAGGAATTGGAGGCGACGGTCGAAGCGGCGCGCGCGTCGTATGTGACGAGCAAGAACTACGTCGACAAGCTGTTCCTGAACCTCTGGAACTACGCGCTCAAGACGTACTGGCTCTGCGGCGTCGACCGCGAGAAGAAGCTGACGCTGAAAGACAAGGCGAACGTCATGGCCGGCATCACGGCCGAGTCGATCGACATCATGGCGTCCTACCTGGTCGACAACCCGCTTCGGTTCAAGGCGACCGCCGTCGGCGACACGCCGGTCGAGAAGGCTGAGGCGGCGCAGGACATGATCTTCTTCTGCTCGGACCGCACGAAGTTCCAGTCCACGCTGCGCAACGGGCTGATCGAGGGGCTCATCGTCGGCAGCGTCCCGCTCAAGACGGCGTACGTCGTCGAGGGGGAGCTGACCACGACGGTCCTACGCGACGGCGCGCCGGAAAAGATCTCCAAGAAGGGCTACGCCGGCCCGACGACGTACTTCGTCGACCCGTTCAACGTGTTTCCCGACTTCTTCCCGACGCGGTCGTTCGACGGGCGCAAGCGACTGCGCGCCTGCACGGAGCGCGGAGTGTGCGACAAGAAGGCGTTCGATACGATGTTCTCCGACCTGATCGCGTCCTCCGAGAACGAGTCGCCGTTCAAGGGCGACGCGGAGGCGCTGGCGATGGTCGAGACGTCCGAGAACGGCGCCGTCTGCAAGGACGACTTCGGCTGGACGCGCATGTCGATCCTGGAATTTTTCAACAAGCAGTGCCGCGCGCAGGACGGTTTCGCGTCGGACGCGAACAAGTCCGTCGAGCAGCGGTCGACCGTCCCGTCGAGCTACGGCAACATGGGCCAGGATTCCGAGCTGACGAAGGGTCTCGGGGAATGGAAGCTGACGGAGTGGAACGATAAGATCGTGCTGCTGCGCAACGGGTTCCCGGTGTACGTCGGCGCCAACAAGAAGGCGTGGATCTCCATCGACGTCATCCCGTTCAAGGACACGGGCTTCGTCTTCGGCATGCCTATCGCCATCTCGCTCAAGGGGGCGGAAGAGGTCGCGACCAGCTTCCAGTCCGGATTCGTCGACAACGCTAGGGCCTCGATCAACAAGGCCAACCTCATCGACAAGAACCTCATCCTGAACCCGGACCAGTACCAGAACGGCATCGAGCCGGGCCAGAACATCGTCGTCGACAACGTGAGCGGGAACAAGTCCGTGCGCGAGGCGATGGTGCCGCTGGAGCGCGGGCGCCCGGAGGACTTCGGCGTCGTCGACTCCATGCGCGCGCTGGCGCAGCGCCTGACGGGCGTGTCGGAATACAACTCCGGCGTCGCGTCGCGCGAGCGCGTCGCCACGGCGGTGTCCGCCCTGGTCGAATCGCTGCTGCGCCGCCTCGGGCCGTACCTGAAGAACGCCGCCGACGTCGTGTCGATCGTCGCGGAAAAGTGGCTCGACCTTTTGCGGGCCAACTGGACGCAGAACACCGTCGGGTACGTCAAGGACGAGAACGGAAACCAGATCAGTAAGACCTTCGACCCGAAGGACCTGGACGGGCACTTCCTCTTCACGCTCGAGACGGAAGGCATGGTCAACGTCAACAACGAGATGGCGCTCAAGAAGCTCACCGACATCTACAACGTGCTGGTGCCGGGCGGCATGACGGACGCGTCGGAATTCGCCAAGCACATCCTGCGCCGCGGCGGTCTTCCGAGCTCGCTGGTCGTCAAGCAGGGCGTCACGCTGCCGGCCAACGCCTCGGCGCTGTCGCGCGCCGCGCTGTCCGAGCCGGGCCGCCCGGCGGAAGGCGCCGCGAATCCGGAACTGCAGGACATGGCGAACGGTATGGGACAGGCGGTGAATCCGCAAATCGGATATTGACTTTCGTAGCCTAGGCCGTATCCTGTCCCCGACATCACTAATTTTCGTCCCCATGGAAAAGCTCACGCAAGAATCCGTCGACAAGGCCGTCGAACTCCTCAAGACGCTGGGCGTCTCTGAGTCGGCCATCGAGACGGTGAAGAAGGAACTCGACGCCAAGTGCGAGAAGGAAGACTCCGCCGATATGACCGAGCCGGGCGACAAGGAGGAAGACGCCGCTCCCGCCGCCGAAGCGCCCAAGAAGGGCATGCCGTTCACGGCGTTCGGTTCCGGAAAGAACGCGCTCTAGTCCCCAACGATTACCAATTATGGACCTGATTAACCTCGCGCTCGTCGCGCTACTCGTTCCCGGCTACGGATGGTACCGTACCTGGCGCGAACTGCGCGCCGAGCGCGCTTCCGTGAAAACGGAGCGCGTGCTCGTCGGCGCCTTCGGCACCAACGTCCGCGCCAACTTCTTCGACACGCTCGTGCGCGAGACGGTCGAACGCTCCGCCGGGCTGGAACTCCTGTCCGAATGGGTGCGCGACCAGTACGTCACGGAGCTGCAGTCGCTCGGGTCCGAGCGCGACCGCGACGAGACGTTGCGGCGCCAAGGATCCTCCGACGCGTTCCTGCGCACGTACAACGTGATTAAGACGGCCGCCATCCAGGCGTCCAAGAAGTAAGCTACCCATTTTCCCTATTACCCATGTCCGATCCCGTCGTCGCTCCCGCCGCAGCTCCCGCCGATGCCGCCGCACCCGTCCCCGTCGTTCCTGCGGCTGAACCCGCCGCGGCGCCCGCCGCTCCCGCCGCTCCCGCCGCGCCGGAAGCTCCCTCCGCTCCCGCCGCTCCCGCGGCGCCGACCGCCGACGAAGCCGCCAACCGCGACATCGTGCAGCGGATGAATGATTTTTTGAAAGAGGTCGCCGGAAAAAAAGAGACGAAGGACCCGACCGGATTCGCCGGCGGGGAACAGGAACCCGTGAAGCCCTCAGAGAACCAACCGGAGAACGCGAAGCCCGTCGAAGATTTCAAGTCCAAGTACGAGGAACTCGCCCCGAAACTCGCCGAGATCGAGCCGAAACTGGCTTCCGTCACGAAGGAGAATGAGGAGCTGAAGGAATTCCACGAGCGCGTCAACACGCTCTGGGAGGACCTCGGAAAGGACAAGACGCTCGGCAAGGCCGTCATGAAATGGCTCGACATGCGCCCGACCGACGGGCAGCTTCCCCACGACGAGAACCTCGCGAAAGTGATGGACTCGTGGGCGTCGGGCAAGAAGATCGACTGGGCCGCCGTCGCGAAGGGAGTGTCCACCGCCGATTCGGCGCCGGCCTCCGTAGCGCACGCCCCGTCGGTACCGGCTCCGCAGCAAGGCAACGGCCTGCAAGCCGCGTTCCTGGCCTCCTCCGGCCGTTCCGAACTTTAGATCATCACCCCTTAGAACATGACCGTTGTCACCACCGTAACGGACGGCGTCCCGTCGTCCAGCAATACGGCCATCATGGCCGCGTTGCAGTCCATCAACGAACAGGAAGTCGACATCATCTGGGCCGGCCAGAGCGCTTCCCCGTTCCTCACCACGCTCATGGCCGCCGGCCGCGAGATGAACAAGGTCCTGGATTCCACCGAGCGTTTCAACTCCATCGGCCTGTCCGAGAAGTACTGGAACTCCGGCGCCACGATCACGCACTACGAGCAGGATGAGCTCCTGCGCAACTTCACGGTCAACGGAGCCATCGCCAACGGCGTCATCACGACGATCGTCCTGGACTCCACGCTCGGCCTGAAGAAGTACGACCTGCTCCGCGTCGTCTCCGGCACCACGAACGAAGTCCTCTGGGTCTCGTCCGTGACGAACGGCACGACGATCGAGGCCGTCCGCGGCTTCGGTTCCTCCGCCGCCGCCGCCATCGCCGACGACGCCGTCCTGCTGCGCTTCTCCTCGTCCGTCCCGGCCGGAGTCGCCGGCGTCGACGACGTCAAGGTCCTCGCCGAAGCCCGCACGAACTACGTGCAGAAGTTCGTCGACACCCTGTCGGGCAACGACTTCGACGACCTGGCCCGCACGTACGTCGCAGCCAAGAACAAGGGCAAGGCCCGCGACTACTGGCTGAGCCAGAAGATCGCCGACCATAAGAAGTCCCTGGAATTCACGGCGCTCTTCGGCCAGAAGAAGGACTCGTTCTCCGCGAACGGCGTCTACGGCATGGAAGGCGTCATCGAGCTCGCCAAGCGCGGCAACCAGGCCGACTACTCCGCCGGACTGACGAAGGCCGACCTCTCCGAGGCCATCGGCGAAGTCTCCAAGTACGGCATGTCCGACAAGAAGTACGCGTTCTGCGGCACGAAGGCCATGGCGGAAATCGCCGACCTGTTCGACGCGAACCAGTACAAGGTCGACGGCATCAAGGAGTACTCCATCGAGCTGAACAAGTTCACGATCCCGAACGGCCAGAACGTCAAGTTCCTGCAGCACCCGCTGTTCGACGACATGGGCCTTTCCGGACACATGCTGATCGTCGACATGTCCCAGCTCAACGTCGTGTGGGCCAAGGGTAACGGTTTCGCCCCGGAACTGACGACGGGCCAGACCCGCGTCATCCCCCGCCCGACGAATACGTACGCCTCGTTCAACATCGACATCGTCACGTACATGTCCATGCAGAACAAGAACGCCCGCGCCCACGGCCTGTTCAAGCTCGCCGCCTAAGCGGAATCCCCCGGAGCAATCCGGGGTTTCGGGAAAGGACGCGGAGCACCCGCGCGAAATCCCGCCATCGGCCATTACCCATTATTTTTCCACCATGTCGCAGGACGGGTTCAAGAAGGCGTACTACGTGTACAACACCGACAACGTTCCGTTGGTCGGCAAGATCCCCGTCCGCATCCGCGGGACGCGCTCGCTCAACCCCGCCAGCGGGAAGCAGGAGTATGACCGGGGCTTGGCGGTCACGGCCGTCTTCAAGGCCGGCGACTACCAGTGCACGGACCCGGATATCGCGTCCTACCTGGACGTGTACCACACGGGCGGCGAATACACCTGGCGCGGGCAGAAGCTGCGCAAGGACCCGGAGCCGCACGCGTCGTTCAAGATCACGTCGGAACTGCTCGTCCCGGACGGCGTCAAGACCATCGAGCGCACGGTCACCAAGACCGCCATCCCGGAGTTCATCGCAGCGGGGTTGGGCGTCGACCAGCTGCGCCAGGCGTGCGAATCGTTCGGCGTCGCGTTCACGGACCTCATGTCCAAGCAGAACCTGCTGGACGCCCTCAAGAAAAACGGTAACGTCGCCTAAACCATGATACCCGTCGCCGACATCGCCCAGCGCGTCAAGCCGCGCGTCGGGTCCCTCTGGTCCTCGCAGGCGTTCGACGACCCGACGTTCGTCGCGGCGCTCAACGACGCGCTCAAGGACCTCGCCATGGCGTTCGTCTTCCCCGCCAACGAGAAGCTCGTGACGCTGGTCGTTTCCACGACGTCCGGCACCGTCGTCGAGACGGACATGGACGAGAACATCCAGACGTTCTGGGTCAAGAAGGACGGGACGGAAATCCCCAAGGAGCTCATCTTCAACAAGAAGGAGTTCTACCGCCAGTCCGCCAAGAACGGCTGCGCCGTCGGGTTCGACAAATTCATCTGCGCCGAGAGCGGCACGTACGAGATCTACGGGAACTTCTTCCCGACTCCGTTCGTGACGCTGGAAGGCGCGACGATCGACCTTCCCTACAGCCTCTGCCTCGGGTACCTCGTCGAGCGCTGCGTCTACTACTACCTGACGTACAACCTGAAGCTGACGCAGGCGGCGAGCGTCGACGCGACCTGCACGAAGATCGTCGAGCGCATGGGCGCCACGTCGTTCGACCGCACGCCGGAGCACAAGACGACCACCTCCTCAGCCCTCGCCTAATATGGCTACCCAGGACTCCCGCCAGATGACGCTCGTCCCCATCGGGAAGGACGGGTTCCGCGATTGGGACACGCTGCGCAACTGCGTGTTGCTCAACCGCAAGTCCGACGCGAACCTGGTGAACGACGCCGGCATGATGATATCCCCGCGCCCAGGAACGCTGCGGTACGGCAACCGCGTCTCGACGTCCGGGCGCACGAACGACGTCATTTTCTACACGGGGCACGACGGCGTGCGCCGCGCGTACAAGACGCACGGGAACAAGGTCTACAAGCTCGTTTCCGGGACGTGGACCGACATCGGCGTCACGCTGACGGGGTCCGACGTCCGGTTTTCCGTCGTGCGCCTCCCGGCGCACTCGTCCGGAACGCCGACGGAATACACGTCCCAGGCCGCCACCGCCGCCAACCGCCTGAAGCCGGACGCGACGGACACGTCCGGTCTCGCCAACGTGCGCAAGTGGGTCTTCGTCACGCCGGCAACGTCGTCCGCGACGTCCCCCGAAAAGTTTTTCCGCTTCCTGTCTTCCGAAATCACGAACTACGACGCGGGAGAATACGTCCTGCCGTACCTCGGGTCGTCCGGCGTCGTCGCACCGTCCGGGCTCAAGTACCGCGTCTACGACTCCGTCAAGGAGTACCTGCAGATCACGTCGTCCGCCGACGACGACCTGTACTACAACGGCACGGCGCTCAACGCCGACTTCACGGGCGCCGCGAGCTACCAGTTCCGCATCGTGGCCGGCAACCTCGCGTCCACGTACCACGTCCCGCGCTGCGTCGAGTGGGCCGGGTACATGTGGTCGTACTACGGTTCTGTCGTTGCCGGCGCCCCGTCGACCAACCCGTTCAACTTCGAGCTGACGACGCTGCGCCGCACGGGTAATACGGGCGAGATCGTCGACCTGTTCCCGTGGAAGTCCTACCTGGGCATCGGCGCCGCGGACTACGTCGGGAAGATGTCCTACGATTCCGCCGCGTCTATCTTCACGCTGACACCCATCACGCGTTCCCACGGCATGAAGAAGGGATCCGCGCTGGACGGCGGAGGCGACGCGTACTACATCAGCACCAACAACGAGCTCTGGGCGCTGCCGGAGACGTACCTGGGCGTCATCAACCCGGAGAACGTCGGAAGCCCAGTGCAGAACTGGCTGGCCGACATGAACGTCAACTGCGCCGCCGGGTTCGACGGGCGCTACATGTACGTCTACGGCGAGAAGGACGGGACCTCCGCCGGCGTCACGTGCGTCTTCGACGTGCGAAACAAGTGGTGGTACCACTGGGACGGGAACCTGCGCCCGACGCGCTTCGTCGCGGAACAGGGCGTCACCTACGTCTCCGCCGGCGACGCCGGCGAGGTAGACTACTTCACGCGCACCGTCTTCAAGGACCGGTTCGACGGGGCGACCGGGACGGACATCACGCAGGAGGCGGCTCCGCAGGACATCGACGGCGGCAACATATTCGTGCGCAAGGGGCACGACCGCGTCTATTTCTGGGCGGACAACTTCGACCAGAAATTCCTCGTGCGCGTCGTCAACTCCGTCATCCGCATGAACGGTACCGTGGCGGAGAAGGAATTCACGATCACGGAGAAGTCCACGTCGTCCGTCTCCGGAGCGTCATCCGGATCGGGTCTCATCGGTTCCGAGGAGTACGGAGAGGGCGGGTTCCTCGTCGGCTCGGCGCGTTCCGACGTCGCCTACCCGAACATGTGGTGCGTCCAGCTCAAGAACATGAACGAGCACTACGTGTTCAAGGTGATCTTCACGGGCATCGACGGCGAGCCGTTCTACCTGAACGCACTGGCCTACCTTTCCGGCGCGGACGAGGCGGCGGACGTGTTCCCTCCGGCGTTCACCAAGTAATCTTGACCGGACGGTTTTGCGGCATATAGTGTCAACGTACTACTAATCTCACCAACGGATGCGAATCCTCTTGGACAAGATTACCGCGACGAGGACGCATTTCCCCGTGCAATTATCCAGCAACTCCCGGCATTCCGTCAGCGTCGTCGCTGAAGGCAACGGAGGAACCCCCGCCGTAACAGCCATCGCCGAGGCGACGCCGTTCGGTCGTTTCACGCAGTTCAAGGAGCAGTCGAACGGGGCGCGCCTGACGTTTTACATGAAGGGAATCCCGGCCGCCGTCGAGGACGAGGTCGTCGTCGCCAAGAACGGCGTCGTCCTGACGTCGGGCATCACCGTTACGGGAAACAAGGTCGTCTTCGCCGTCGCTCCGGCGACGGGCGACGTCCTGGAGGTGTTCCTGACGCGCGCCGGAAGCTGGGTCACAGTATTGTCCGTCCCGTTCGTCGCCGCCGGAGCGAGCGCTTTCGAATTCAACGAGGTCTTCGCCGGTTTCCGCGTGCGCGTTTCCGCGCTGACGACCGCCAAGGTGACGGCCACCATCGCCGGACGTAACCGTTAAGCCATGACGGCCACTTCCGAGATCATCAACGTACCGCCTTTCGAATCGGGAGGCGGGGCGGGAGCCGGAGCTGCGACGGAAGCGAAACAAGACGTCATTATCACGGGATTGGGAGCGCTTCAAACGGAGCTGAACCAAAAACTCGAGCCGGGACAGTCCGTAACCGCCGATCTTTCCGCGTCCGATAAGCTTTCGCTCGAGAACCTGCGTCCTGACACCGCTGATTTCTCTCCGGCTCCGCTCGGTCACGATCCGGAACCTTCGAAGCTTACGGTGGACGACGCGCAGCAGTTGCGCGTTCGTGGAGCAGTCACGTGCGACGAGGGTTCTTTCACGTCGAACGCTTCCGGGTCTTCCCCGAAGATTACGCTCGTCGGTACGTTCACGTTTACCAACGGTTCGAACGTCGTCGACGGAACGGACATCATCGATAACAATCCGAACACTCTTCGCGTCGGGGACTACGTCAAGGCCGCTGGTGATTCCGACGCATATTGGTCGCGCATATTGGGCTTCACGTCCACGAAGATCACGCTTGAGGGAAATTACGCAGGAACAGGAGGCGTCGGAGTTTCATGCGAACGTTCTACGCAGAAATTTATTATCGGCGCAGGAGGTTCCATTACGGTTTCCGCGGCGTCCGGACAATTTACGATCGCTTCAGGGACGATATCCGGAAGCATCACCGGTCTCGTACGGTACGTCGACTATAAACCGTTGCGTTTCCGGGCGAAGGTTTCCGTTTCAGCGCGCCAGGCGAACCAGGATATTTATATCGGATACGGAGAGTCCGGAGCCGCAACTCCGGCGGATTGCAGCGAATTCGCACGGTTCAAACTGACCGGAACAGACGCGAAAGTTCTTCTTTGCGAAGTAGGATTTACCGCGGTGGCAGGAGCCCCGTCCGGAAACGAGGTTCGCAAAAAAACGATTACGCTTCCTACCGCTACTCAGGAATCTGCCGGACCCACGACGGACTCCTCGTTGTATCTTGAGGTCGAACTCACCTCTCTCGGAGCGGCTTTCTACGTGTACGCCGAAGGAGAGCAGCCTCGTAGGTTCGACATCGAGGGAACCCTCGTCCGGCCGTATTCCGTGATGGATTCGCACGTCTGCGTCGTCAATACCGGAGTTCCCGCAGGAAACGCGAACGTCGTCGTCGACATGTTGACTTCTAATAACGCGAACGTCGTCGAGATACTCGGGTTCTCAGAGGACACGAAATTCGTCGCAGACACCCCGAACTGCGTCCGTTATGACGCGAAGACCGTCCCCGGAAACAACCAGGACTTCGTCGTGATCGACATGGAGAGGTTCCAGTGGATAGCGCTGCAATACGTCTCAATCGGAGGAGGTTGTACGATAGCCGTCCAGCAATCGAACGATCCCGCGTTTGGCGCTACGATCACTTCGGCGATGCAGCCTATGTCCGGAGGAACTCCTGTGACGTCGTCAACCGCCGTAGGACATTGGGTAGTCGCTAAGACAGCACGTTACTTACGCGTGCGCTCAACCGCGTACACCTCAGGAGCTCCGTCAGTCACGGTCGAGGCGTATAAGACTCCGATTCCTTGGTTCAACCAGACGCAAACGGCTGTAGTTTCTGCGACGAACCTTTCATGCAACAACGCTCAGTGGGCAGGCCAGACGCCATTGAGCCCGGCTACGAACGGGTCCACGAACCGCGCGTTGGTCGCGGGAATCGCCGGTCCGACCACAAACACGGACTATTCCGCGCAGGCATGGGCGGCGGCTTCCGGTTCAGGCGCTACCATCGCCGAAGCGAACGGGCTCGGAGCCGCTTCCGCGTTCGACGTCAACGTGACGGCGTGGACGGCGGGATCTTCCGTCGGATTGGACGTCTACCTGCAGGAATCCCCGGATAACGGATCCGCGCAGTGGTACGACATTTGGCAGTGCGAGGCGTTGACGGCCATCAGCCGCGCGCGCATCCCCGCCATCCCCGTCGGAGGACGCCGGCGCATGCGCTGGGTCAACCGCGGAGGCGCGGCGACCACGGCGACCGTCACCGTCACTGCGACGGAGCAGTCCGTCGCGTTCGTCAAGCAAGTGCAGTGGTTTGACCGCACCGCCAGTGTCACCAGCGGTACGGCGGGTACCGGAAACGGAGCCGCCTACGACATCGCCGGATGCAAGGCGCTGTCGTTCGTGATTCAGACCGGTACGGCGACGGCTCCCGCAAGCTTCAAGATCCAGATGAGCATGAACGGGGTCGACTGGTACGACGCCAGCGCCGCCACGAGCTGCCCCGCGTCGTCCATGACCATCATCCCGCTCACAGCCGGCGTTTACGGTCGCTTCGCGCGCTTCGTGTGTACGGTCGCCGGAACCTCCGCGCTCGTTTCCGCCGGACATATTTACGGAACCAACTAGCCATGAAATACCAGGTCATGAAACCGGTCGGGGCGTCGTTTGCCTGCGTCTCCGAACACGACACGCTGAAGGAAGCGTGCGCGGAGTTCGTCGAAGGAGGACGCATCGAGCGCTTCGACCGCGGGTGTTCCACCGTCATGTTCGAGGGTACGTGCGTCTACGACCCGTCGTTCCAGGAGCCGGAAAAACCGGTTGAATCCGCGCCGTCTTCGGATATGATGGGATCGGGGTACGGTTATTCGTACTGGTCTAAAATCAAGGCTTTCCTGAACAAGAAGATATGGTAAGGAGGGAAATCTACGCTCTCGCGCTCCCGTCCCGCGTCTACGCGCGCGGGAAGATGACGTCCCGCCAGGCGAAGGATTGCTGCGAAGCGGTCCTACGCAAGACGGGCGTCGTCTGCGGTCACCATGCCATCAGCGACGGGAAGACGTGGTTTTCCCGGCTCATCGATAACGCCAAGCGCCTATGCCTCTTCTTGACACGGCACACGTAAAGCGCCACGGCGCCGGAGGGCTGACGAACGTCGGCTCTTTCGCGACGCTTTCCGACCTGCTTTCCACCTGGCCGAACCCGCAGTCCGGGCTTTTCGCCGGCGTCTGGTTCGACGGGGTGTCCGACAACCAGTCGCTCTACACGTCCGACAACGGTACGTGGAGCGAGGTCGCCGGCGCCGGAGGTTCCGGGGACATGATCGGAGCCGCGTCTTCTACGGACAACGCGATTATCCGCTGGGACGGTACGGACGGGAAGCATGCGCAGGATTCGCTGGCGACGGTCGACGATTCCGGAAACGTCACGCTCAATACGCTCAAGCTGTCCGCGTCGCCTACGGTCGGTTCTCCCGTCATCGGGCAGCTGTACATTAACTCCGCCGAGAACGGCTTGCCGGAGGTGAAGATCAACACGAACTCGTCGCTGACCATCGGCGCCGAGTTTTACGTCCAGGTCGTCAACAAGACAGGAGCTCCGTTGGTCGACGGTACGGTCGTCTACATAGCTTCCGCGCAGGGGAACCGCCCGACCGCCGTCGCCGCGCGCGCGAACGCGGCGTCGACGTCGCGCGTCATCGGGATCGTCACGGGAACCATCGCCGACAATGCGGAAGGTTTCGCCACCGTGCTGGGAGACGTCCACAGCTACGACACGTCCGGATTTTCCGCAGGTGACACGCTCTACTTGTCCGCCGCTACGCCCGGAGCCCTGACGAACGTCGCCCCGACGTCGCCGAATTACGTCGTCGTGGTCGGAAAGGCGCTGAATTCCACCGTGAACGGGACCGTCCACGTCCGTCCGGAGATGGCGCTCGCGGCGAACTCCGCACTAGGAAGCGATGCGCTCGCTCCGACGCAGGCCGCCGTCAAGACCTACGTAGATTCCGGGGTTTCCAACGAGACGAACAAGACGCTCAACGACCAGAGCAACTACATCGACGCCAACGCAATCCACATCAAGACGTCGCTCAACTTGGGGGGAGCGGCTACTATCGGAATGCCAGTATACGCTACGACGTGGAACGCCGGGAACGGAGCCGTGCAGGTGTCCAAGGCGCGCGCAAACGCGGTTGGGACGCTAGCGGTAGGTCTTTGTGAGTTCTCCGCTACCGACGGCACCATAAGCGAGATGCGCACGCAGGGCGTTCTGACGGGAGTAAATACGAACGCGTGGTCCGAAGGGACGGTCTTGTACGTATCCGACTCCGTCGCGGGAACGCTGACGGCGACGGCGCCCGTCTCGGTCGGATCCTACGTACAGAAGGTCGCCGTCGTGTTGCGCCAGCACGCCACGCTGGGAGAGCTCCTGGTGGCGGTGGACGGCGCGACGCTGAACCAGGCGGCGGCGTCCGGGGGATTCGTCGAACTTTCCATGGCGGATTACCAAGGTCCAGCCGTCGTCGGAATGTTGGGACGCTACACGTCTACGCGCGTCGGGACGCTCGGTTCCATCCGTCTTGTCTCCGACACGCTCCCCGTCGGTTCGAACCTGATTGCTGAACTGCGCAAGAACAGCCCGACGTCGGGAAACGTCCTGTCCGCAACTCTCCAGATTACGACGACGGAAGCGGCGACGAACGGGCAATATATCGGCACCGTCGTCTCCTCGTTTTCCAGTACCGCAATCGCCGTCGGGGACGTGTTCTACCTCGTCCTGACGTCCGTCGGGTCCACCACTCCCGCCGTCAACGCCCGCGCCATCCTTTACGCAACGTAACATGACGTACTTTTCCACCCCAAGGACAGGAATCATCGGAGAGGTCATGCTTGACGGTTCCGTATTGGACAGCAATGACGGAACAAAGGTTTCGTATTCCGGAACGAGCCTGAACTATTCTCCGTGTCCAGTAGGATATCAAAAGCAGTGCGGCGTATTCACGGCGGCGTCAAGCCTTACGCGCGCGTCACTTGCGTCGATGCAGGGATTTATGGCGTTCATTTATCCGACCGCCAATACGAAAGACCTGTTCATCTACAACACCGGTACGGCGAAGCTTTCCATCGACGGAAGCAATAATTTGACGCAGACTGGGCTTACCAACTCCACAATTTACGTCAACGGACAAGTCTCGGCAGCCCTGACGCTCAACGCCTGGAATTTCATCATGGTTACGCACGACGCGATAACGGCTGCAAACTGGAATTTCGGAGCTTCGTCATTTACCGGTAACGCCGCCGCAATACGTTCTTTCAACGCGAAGCCGTCTTCGTTGGAAATCGCGCAATTCTTCCATGAGTTCGCGCGCAAGCTCGGAGGCGGCAGCGACTTCGGTATGGCGATCCCGGCGCCGGAACAGCACTGGCCGATGCTTCCGTCCGCGCCGGCGGCGGAAGTCGTTTCCGGCGTACTTGGTACGACGAACGCTTCCGCGTTGTCGTCCGACCGTTTCGGCATCGCGAAGGGTCTCTCGTTCTCCGCGCAAAAACTGGAAGCCAGCATCACGACGGCGAGCGGAAACTATACGCTTTCGTGGTATGGTTCCTTGACGGCTCCCGCCGCGGACAGCTCCTACTACCGCGTCTTCGATTCGCAGAACAACGGTTCGCCCACGCAGGGCGCCCCGCTGGCGCTCATCAACAACGGTTCCGGCGTCCGTATCGCCAGCTACCACCAGAACGGGTCGTGGGTGACAATATCGAACGACCTGACGTCCTACCTCGGATCCGCGCACCACTGGGCGTACGTGTTCAACGGTTCGAACGTTTACGTCTACGTCGACGGCGCGCTCATCGGTTCCGCCGCCCAGGCTACGAACTATACCGGGTTCACCGGGACGTGTCGATGGATGGAAAAGACGACGGCGAGCGGAGCGAATTTGAACGGTTCTCTGCAGGAGGCTTTCCGATTCGGCGTCGCGCTTTCCGCGGACCAGGCTTCCCTATTGAGCAAGATCTGTTCGAAGTCCTACCCGTACAATTTCAGGAGGTCCATACTGCAGCGCGTCACGAAAGACGCGTCCACGAAGTTCCTCATCGTCAACGGCGTCGATATTTCCGGGAACGGGAACAACCCAACCTACGTCGGTTCTCCCGTCGCCGGATTGGCCGGGCAGAACGACGTCAAGTCGTACGACGGGTCGACGCAGTACGGATACGTCACGGACACGTCCGCGAACTTCGTCGCCGGACTTTCCGCCATGACCGCCGCCTGTTGGTTCAGGAGTACGAACTCCGGGTCCATGATGATTTACGCACATTGGGAGTGGGGTCCTTGGCTTATTAAGAAAAACGCGAGCAACCAGCTGGAAGTGTTGGTGCGTACCGGTGGCGTCAACACGACGGTGACTACGTCAGTCGTCATCACCGACGGGAAGTGGCACCATCTCGGTTTGGTGTACGACGGCGCCAACATTTACGTCTACCTGGACGGGTATCTCGTGCAATCCGCCGCGAAAACCGGTTCTCTTACGTACTCCACTGCTGGGTCTCCTGCGTATGTCATGTTCGCGAGCAACAGGCAGACGGGTCCCACGTTCACGGAAAAGCTGAACGGGTCAGTTGACGGGCAGTTCCTTTCCACGAGGGCGTATTCTTCCGCAGAGATGCGCGGGCTCATGTACGGCACGTTCCGCTAACCGGAAAATCATGCGCATCTACGCCATCGAGAGCCACTACGCGATCTCCGCGATAGGCGTCGGGATATCCGCGGTGACGAAGCAGCCGTTCCAGCATACGGCGATCCTGTCGTTGGAAGACGGGAAGCTTTGGCGCTATGAATCCCTGGTCGGGCTGGGGTTCGTGCGCCGGGAGTGGACGGAGCGCAAGGACATCGTCGAGACGTGGTTTTCCGTCAACGAGGAAGAACATGCGCTCGGGCTCGCATGGCTCAGGCGCGCGGTGGGGACGAAGTACCCGAACCCGTGGTATCTCGCGGCGGAGTACGTCTTCCCGCCGCTGCGCGACATGCGGCGCCGCCTGTACTGCTCGCTTGCGGCGATGCGGTTCCTGGAGTCGATGCGACTGTGGCGCCACGACCCGTCTTCCAAACGCTTCCCGAAGCCGCATCCCGGCGTCCCGTTTTTGGTGGCGGAAACGCTTGCAATTTTCCGGCCGTGTGGTAATCTCCTTCCCGAACGAACATAACCCGTTTTCCCATGAAGAAAATCCTCACGGAAAAAATCGACGCCGTCACGTACGTCGGTACGGCCGAGTCCACCGTCGCCACGTCGACCGCGTCCTGGATCATGGAGCGCTACGTCGACCTCGGGACGGACAAGCGCACGCCGCGCAAATCCTTCCGCTTCCCGGAAGGCGGCGACTTCAGCAACTCCCAGACGAAATCGAACCCGTGCGGTTCCGACGGTTCCGTCCTCGCCACCGCTTCCTTCAAGTGGGACGACCGCGCGACGCTGTTCTGGGACGGGGACGACACGGCCGTACCGACGATGGTGTCCGCCGTCCGCGTCGACAACACGCACTTGCGCCTGACGATGTCCGAGACCTGCGCCGTCGACACCATCACGAAGGCGAACGCCGGAGGGTTCACCGTCAACGAGACGGGCGCTCCCGGAACGACCTACTCCGTTTCCGCGATCGCTCCGGGAACCACCAACAAAGAAATCGTCCTGACGGTCGCCAGCATGGCGGCGTCTTCCGCCGCCGGCGTCACGCTCAAGTACGCTTCCGGAGGCAACGGCACCGTCAAGGACTCCTACGGGAACGCCTTGGCGACGAACGCAACGGGAGTCCTTGTCGCCGCCTGGTAATCCGGCGCCACCATGGACACTATCAACCAAGTCTTGACGAAGGAAGGCGCGTTCACCGTGCTGTTCGCCATCGGCGCCGTCTACGTCGTCACGAAGCTCGTCCCGCTCGCGTTCCGTGAACACAAGGAGATCATCACGAAGATCGTACTGGAGCACAAGAAGGCTCTCAC
>Ga0315901_10000652_pt1 | contig 51008 bp, 72 predicted proteins | sample LakEriMetagenome_10_FD_203761 | JGI IMG/M metagenome (GOLD analysis project Ga0315901, IMG submission 203761) | Freshwater fungal communities from buoy surface, Lake Erie, Ohio, United States - Buoy 2 MA116 | ecosystem: Environmental > Aquatic > Freshwater > Lake | place: USA: Lake Erie, Ohio... | reverse complement strand
TACAATTTTTTGTTGGAGGATTTGGTGGGTACAATTCAGGATTAAATAGTGTGTACCTTGGACCTACTATAATGTTAAAAAATAAAAAAGAAAATACGTTTAATCTTGGAATCGGGGTTGGAACTGGAAAAGAAGTTTTACTTCAAGGAGGTATTTATAGATTAATTAGATTAAAGAAATAATATGGCACTTACTACAACTGAAAAAAGAGAGATTGAAACAATGATTCGTAAAGAAATTAAAGATTTCATTGGTAGTAATACCATGAAACAATACGAAGATAAGTTATTAACTATCTTGGCTAAAGAAATTAGTAGAGGTAAAGTTCAAGGTGATGTTAAAGATGTTGTTATAAAAGTTTTCAGAGAATTCTACAATTTTATGTGGACTCAACGAGGTTATTGGGAACCTAGATTAAAAAATGCTTGATAGATGAATTTAAGTGAAGATTTTATGTCAAATTTAAAAAGTGCTATACCTAAACAAATGAGTTCTGCGGGAGTTTTTAATTCAGGTGTTGAAGGTGGTAATATTGAAGCTATGAAAAGTATTAATACGTATAACCGTGAATTAAGTGAAGAACCCAACAATGGTGAAACTGATGAGGGAATGGGCGCGGCTTCTGCTGGTGGGTACTCAACACAACTGTTTAGTGCTACAAAGAAAGATATTGAGGACATCACTAAAGTTGAGGCGACTGAAGCAACTGGCTCTGTATCATCAGGGTCTTACTTAACCACCGCCGCTTGGGCTAAGTCAACAAAAAAGAAAGATTGGAGGGGTAAATCTAAAACTCAAATACCTGGAGGTAAGTTCGTTCAAGTTAAGAAAAAATGTAAAAAATTTCCTTATTGTAATCAAGGGGATATAAATGCTCTTAAATTAACTAATGAGGGTATTGTTGACAATGTGATTAAAAAACTTAGTGAGAAATATAATTTAAGTGAGTCGGTGATTAGAACTATTTTAAAAAATCATTTGAATCAAAATAAATAAACCTGATTTTATAGGTATTTATAAAAAAAAACAAAACAATGAAAAGAAGACTAAATGAAAGTTATATTAATTCTATCGTTAGTAAATTTTTAAATGAGAATTTAGAAGAAAGGGCTGACGAACTTATGTCAAAAATAAAGACTAATGTTAACGAACTTGGAGGTATGGAAGACGACCATCCAAAGTTTGGTAAATTAAATTTTTCAAAAATGTCACGAGAAGAAATTGACGCATTAATGAATGATTATGTTGACTCTGATGAAGAAGAAGATGGAACAATGAGAGGTCGTTTCTTTGATGATGAAGATTCGGGTGACAACGAATGGACTGAACTTGATATTGATTCCGATACAGAGTTGGATGAGGGATTTGATGACCCGTATATTCAAAAAGCAAGAGGTGGTAAAGATTATTCTTCAAGAGAGTTTAAAAAAATACCTAAAGGTAGAGATATTGATATGAGAAATTTAAGAGACGACTCAATAACACCTAGTAAATATTTGGGTAATAAAATGGATGATATTTCTGACTTATTTAAAAGAAATTTCCGTGATGATGACGATGATGACTATGATTACAATTTTGACGATGAAGATGGTGGTGATTTAGTGTCAGAAATGGAAAAATCACTTTGTGAATGTGGTGGAAATATGTATGAAGGTGAATGTATGGAATGCGGTAAATCATATGGTATGATGGATGAAGACATTTATGATGTTGATGATTTAGACGATTCTAATGAATTTGACTACGTAGAAGAAGGTGTATTTGATGAAGAAGGTGATGAAGAATTTGATTACACTAGTGATGAGCCAAATGTTGGTGGATGTAAAGCAGTTAACGATGTAATTCGTAATCAAGGAGGTAAAGTCACTGATTTAGATAAGGAACTTATGAAAAGATATGATTGTAAGTCAGAAATGACCGAGAGACTTCATGGTAGACAAAGAGTTTTGGACAAAAACAAAAATAATAAAATTGATGATGAGGACTTTAAAATGTTACAAGGTAAAAAATCTGAAACTAAAGAAGGTAAAAAGTTTCCTGATTTAAGTGGTGACGGTAAAGTAACTCGTAAAGATATTCTTTTAGGTCGTGGAGTTAAACTAGGTAAGAATGGTAAGAAAAGTAAGATTAAAGAATCTGTAAAACTTACTGAAGATGAAATGATTGAGTTAATTGAGAATATTATCAAAGAAGAAGAGAAGTTAAAAGTTATTGGTGGAAAACCTAAAGGTCTTACTAAGTATGAAGAAGTTCATAGAAAAGACGGTAAGGAAAATGATGAATATTTAAAATCGGTTGCTGCTAAAATGAAAGAATATTTGAAAGACGGTTCAAAAGGTGAGTATACTGAAAGTCCAAAACATTTCCCAAAAGGTAATGGACAGTTAGCCAAAATGGCCGCAAAGAAATATACAATGTCAGATGACGGTAAAGATTTTTTAAATAATTATATGAAACCAGGGATGGAAGATTTAGTACCTGAAGAAATTGAATATGATGAAGATTGGGTGTCCGATACAATTGAAGGGTCCTCAAGAACAGGTAATTCGGATGAATATGCTAATGCTGAACAAACCGAGGTGAATAAAAATGTTAATAAGAAAAGAAAGGCTAAGAAATTTCACAAGGCGAAAGAAACGGCATATAGAAAATCTAGAGTCCCTGTTACTGACGGTACTGGTGAGAATTCAGGTTCAGGAATTCATATTAAAGAATCTGATACTAAAGAAAGTAAAGTATTAAACGAAGAGTTCAACAAGATTCAACACCTGATGAATTACGACAGAAAGACTCAATAATTTACATTAACACATATTTAATTATTATTTCTCCATAGACGAACTCTATGGAGAATTTTTTTAATTACCTAACAAAACCAATTGCCCACGAAGATGTTTTAGTGTGGTTTGAGGCTAATAATATTATATATGAAAAATTAGAACTCTTTTCTGATTTTTCATTATCACTTTATGAACTTATAAGAAAAACTTATTTGGGTGAAAGTGATGTTCCTGTTGACACCAAAATAACTTTAAGTGATGAAGATAATCAAAAACATTTTGAATGGTGTTGGAAAAGAACATTGGATAACTTTGAAAAGGAAGGAATAAAATTCTCAAGTAGAGGTGAACATTATGATTATTTTAAATCATTCTTCTTTGAAGTTTTTTATAATCAAAAAGAAGAATATCTTAAAAATTCGGTGGGAGAATTTTTTGATGACCTATTTAATATGGAAAAAGGGTTTACCAAGTCAGATTTAGATATGGTCTCAACAATGTATAAATTTTTAGACAAGAGTATTAAAAAATCTTGATTCTATTTACAATGAGTCAAATAAAATTACATTTTACTTAAACAATAAAATTCATTAAATTATTTTAAATGGAAACATTAGAACAAATTAAAACATTGACAGAAGAATTGTCAGTTAATGGTACTAAGTTTTTTAAAGGTGGTAACAAAAGTGCGGGAACTAGAACTCGTAAAATTGCTCAAGAGTTAAAAGATTTGTTACAAACCCTTAGAAAAGAGGTATTAGAAGAAAGAAAAGGGACTGAGTAATGTACAATATTGAAAGTATATTTTTATTCGTATTTATATTTTCAGTCTTAACTGTGTTAAGGACAGTTTTTAGGTTTATAAGTACCCTATTACAAAATCAGCCCGAAAGGATTGCATTGAGTAATAGGGTTCTAATTTACCTAGGGTTATCAATGTCATACATTATAACATATTTAATTAAATCATAATATGAGTTTATATAAAGAATTTTCAAGTCTTTTACCACATCTACAATCTGTAAGAAAATTAAAAGATTATTTTAGTTTTGACGTATCATTTCCATTATCTTGGAAATTACCAAAAAAATATGTTGACGAAGATAGAGTAGTTGAACAGGAAAGTAAAACCGCAACACATAGGTTTTTTTCTTTTGTATCTGAAATAAATGAACAAGATGTGGACAGAATTACCTCAAACATTAAAAATATTATTAAATATAACTTAGAGAGAGAAGAAAAAGAACGATTGTTTGAAAATAAGGTTAATGAGTTAAAAGGTATTTTTGAAAAACAAAATTTAAATAGTCTTAAAAATTTAAAGTTTCAGTTGAATTTAAATAAAATTGAATTAGATGACGATGAAGAAGAAATCAAACCATCTGAAGTGGTTAGAGACACAGATGACAAAGGATAAGAAAGAGTTAGAGATTGATAAAAATCAAATTATACAAAACATTAAAAAATTAAAAAAAGAGGATATTCTACCCAAAGTAGTTGTACCTAAAAAATTGACATTATGGCAGAAAATCAAGAGAGTATTGATGGGATTATAGAAAAATTAGCCATTATTGCCGATGCTTCAGATACTCTATTCCCAAATGGGAGGAAGGCGATTATCTTTGAACTTAAAATAGACGACTTTAAGAAAGTACAGAAAAATTTTAGGGAGGTGGACCAATCCTTCAAGCAGTTTAAAATTGAAATATCTGGAACAGAATTCATCTTTTTGTTGGATGAGTTGTTGACTGACGAAAAAGATAAGATTTAGGGAATCCCTTCTCAGTCAGGATGTTATAGAGGTATTTCCTCTGATTAGTATCGTAATCTTTAATAAACATACAATCCATTCTTTTTAATTCCAAAAAATAAGATAACATTGAGTCAATAAATCTTGATGAATCATCATCATTTTTGAAGGTGAATAATTTAAATACATCATCATTTTGAACAATAATTTTGTTATTTAACTTGGAAACCATTTTAAGACCTGGCGAGTCTAAATATTTTTTAATAAATGTAGTGGTGTTTATTTTTTTCTTAGTGTTATAATCAAGGAAAAATTCATCAATATTATATGGGTTTATTTTAGTTATAATGTGTTCATTTTCATCTAACTCAACTTTTATTTGCCTACCAATATTGTCTTTTATAAATAAAGAATTGATGTTATTAGATTTTGGCTCTAAAAGACCTAATTCATAATTGGATTCAAATCCGTTATCGTATTGTTTAGAAAATATAATATTCTCACTTTTATCTATTAGTGTTTTATAAAAATTTTCGGCACGTTTAAATGTTTTAAATTTCTTTATTATTTTCTTTTTTACTTTATTTTTAAACAGAACAATCATGTACATACATAAAAAATTAATATAATAGAAAAAAAAGGAAATGGAGAATTTTTACGAGACATTAGGAGTTAAAGAAAGTGCAACTCAAGATGAAATTAAAAAAGCTTATAGAAAATTGGCCGTTAAACATCATCCTGATAAAGGTGGGTCTGAAGATACCTTTAAGAAAATATCTGAAGCTTATGACACATTGGGTGATGAGAATAAAAGAAAACAATACGATAATCAAAAAAACAATCCATTTGGGGATATGGGTGGAGGATTTAACCCATTCTCAGATATGTTTAATATGTTTAATCAAGGATTTAGAAGAGGGGCTCCCGATAAAATATTACATGTTAATGTTGGAGTAATTGAATCGTTCCTTGGGAAGGATAAAGAAATTACATATTCAAGAGAAGTAATGTGTAATACTTGTGAAGGGCGTGGAGGTGAAAAAACAAATTGTCCATCTTGTCAAGGGCAAGGTTTTTTTGATGTTAAAGTTGGTGGTAGTATGTTTAGTCAGGTTGTTAGACAAACTTGTAATAATTGTAAAGGGTCTGGTCAAGTTTATACCAGTGTTTGTCACGGTTGTAATGGTAAGACAACAAAAACTAAAATGGAAAATATTAAAATTAAATTGCCACACGGAATTGATGAGTCACAGTTTTTAAAAATGCAAGGTAACGGGGATTACAGTAATGGTAGTTACGGTAATTTAGTTATGAAAATTAATATTATCCCTGAAGATAATTGGGAAAAATTAGGTAATGACCTTATATATAATAAATTTTATAATTACGATGAATTAAACTCCGATTCAATTGAGATACCACATCCTAGCGGTCCTATATCATTAAATTTACCTAATGAGTTTAATACATCAATACCGTTGAGAGTTAAAGGTAAAGGATTTCACGGTGGAGATTTGTTTATAAAACAACACGTTAAGTTTGTTAAGAATTAGTTATTTTAAATACCCGATAATATCTGAGATAATCCTAACAATACCGTAAATCGCCATTATTGAAATAAAAGATGAAAATATAATTATTTTATAGTTTGAATTAACGTTAAGAGGTCCTTTCTGACATTCTTTACATTCTTTACTTGATGTGTTCATAATTAGATTAATTTGTAATAAACAATTATATTACCAATTCTTTTATAAGTAAATAAATTAACCCCACTGAACCAATGGGGTTTAACTAATTGTTTCACTTATTAAGTTGGGGTAATCAACCCGTATCACCTCACCCGATACTTGATGGTCAGATTGTAAGTTAGGAGTTCTGACATCCTGTTGTGTGTCCTCAATCACATCAACAATACAAATTTAAGCCTTTGTTTGATATATACAATAGGTATAATGATTTTTTTAAAAGTTTTTTTTGGTTATTGACTTTTTAACGCACTTTACTTATATTTATAATAAAGAGATGAGTATGGAAACTAAAATGGGGAGACCTAAAAAAGAAGATAAAGATAAAAAAGTTAAGTATGGAATTAGTATTGACCGATATCTTTTTGATAAAATGAAGAACGAGGGGGTAAGTATCTCCAAATTTATCCAGAATTTAGTTAAAGAACATTATGAAAAAATATAATTTTAATGAATATTTTTTTCACGAGGTGAATGAAAAATCCGCTTATTGGTTAGGGTTTTTATATGCCGATGGATATACTAGAATGAAAAATGGTAAAAGTGGTGAAGTGAAACTAAAATTAAAAGATACTGATAGAAACCATATTGAATTATTTCTTAAAGATTTAGGGTGTGATAAACCTATAAAATGTGGGGTAGATAAGAAGTCTAAATTTTGTTCCGTAACAGTTTACTCAAACATAATGGTTAAACAATTATTTGAATTGGGGTGTGTTAATAATAAAACTCAAAAAATACGTTTACCTAAGTTAGATGAGGTATTCATGCCTCACTTTATAAGAGGTTATTTTGATGGTGACGGTAGTATTTCAAAAGTGAAAAATAGACCAAATTCTTTTGTTGTAAGTTTGTGTTCTAATAAAGAATTTAACAATGAACTTGTAAAATTCTTAGGTTATGGAAAACCATACATATATGAAAACTATTCGGTTATTAAAATTAATAAAATAATGGATATTACTAATTTTAGGGATTATATTTACCCAAAGGCGATAACGTTCTTAGAAAGAAAATTACTAAAATTTAAACAAATTAAATAAATTAAATAAAATAATATAATATGTGTGTATCTTATGTCGGTGGTAAATCTAAAATTGCCCCACAATTAATAATTCCAAATATACCTAAAGACATTGAGACATTTGTTGAAGCGTTTAGTGGACAATTTTGGACATTTTTTAAAATGAATTTAGATGACTATCCGAATCTTAAAACGGTAGTGTATAATGATTTTAATCCATTGAACTATAATATGTATCAATGTTTACAGAAGAACCATCAAAGATTACTTGAAGAATGTGAAAAATTAGTGGTTCAGGAAAAAGAAGTTTTCCCGACTAATCCGATTTGTAGTGAACAATTTATCAGGTTTCAGGCTGAAATATTTGATGAGAATTTCAGCGTAGAAGCTTACGATTATGTTGTTGCTGCAAAATATATTTACGTTTTAACTCAAGTGTTTTCGGGTTCGAATCCTTCTAAATCAAAGTTTATTGACTTAAAAGGTAAGTATCATTCAAAGTTTACTTCATTTAAAAATAAATTAAAAAAACCTGAGTGGCAAAAAATGTTTGAAAGAATTACTTTCGTTGAAAATATGGATTTTCAAGAAGTTATTGAGAAATATGACTCTCCGACAACTTATTTTTATGTTGACCCACCGTATTATATTGTTGGTGAAGGGAGTTATTATTCTAACCACGATTTTGGAAGACAAGACCACGAAAGATTAGCAAATTGTTTAAAAGACATTAAAGGTAAATTTTCATTGTCCTATTATGATTTCCCCTTATTATCTGAATGGTTCCCAAAAGACATTTATACTTGGGAGATGAAAGAGTTTGCAAAAGCCGCTGCCGCTAAGAAAGGAACCAAACAAAATATGGGTGAAGAGTTACTCATTATGAATTATAAATAAAAATGACTATTTTTGAAAACTGAAATATTTATTAATAAAAAATGAAACTATGAGATTCAATTCAATCATTAGACACTTAATTAAAGAAGAACAATCAAGATTCCAAGTATTATACGACAAATTAGTTGTACCTAATAAAAAAGACCCTAAAGGAAGAGGTTTAATGGATTTTGATAGTCTGAAACAAATCATATTTGCGGACCCCACTACTAAGGCACCTCAGAACTTTGATGTTGACGGTGCATCAATCCAAGATATGGATAAAGTTAAAGTGGGTAAGTTCACACAGTGGATGTTAAAGAACTTTGTTAAACCATCAAGTCAAGATTTAGATGATATCGGAACATCTGATGTTAATTCACCAGAATACAAAAACACAATTAAAGAGTTTAAAAGACGATTCATTGAAGATTTATTCAAGTTTACTGATATGTTGAGTAAGTTTGAAAAGATTAAACAATACATCCCTCAAGAACAAAGAGACATTAATAAATTAACTCCTAATTCATTGTTGAATATTATCATGAATCTTCCTGAAGATGTCAAACAGAAAATCAACAAAAAAGATGTTAAGTCTCAAGCTAGACAAGAAAGGAAGGAAAACAGATTTGCACATCCAGGTGGTGAGATTCTGAAAGAAGGTGAAAACTATACTTTAATTAAGATAGAAGGTACAGGACCACAACAACAAGAAGCCGCTCAATGGTATGGTGGATTCTATGATTATCAAAATGGTGAATCACATTGGTGCACATCACCTCCAGGGTCTAACTACTTTATGACTTATGCTAAACAAGGTCCTTTGTATGTTATTATGGCAAACGATGATAAAGGTTTAGTTGGTGCTAGAACAGGATTACCTCAAGAAAGATATCAGTTCCATTTCCCATCTAGTCAGTTTATGGATAGAATGGACCGTTCAGTTAACTTGGTTGAAATGTTAAACGGACCAATGGTTGAATTAAAAGAGTATTTCAAACCTGAGTTTGCAAAAGGATTGGTTACTGGTAACGGTGAAAAGGTTGAGATTAACTACCCTCAAAGTTCGGCAGGTAAATTCATTGTTCTTTACGGATTTGAAGAATTGTTTGAGTCATTACCGACTAATATCAAATATTTATTGATTAATAATACTTCTAACGAGAAAGTTGCTTGGGATATTCCTGAAAGTCTTGGTAAATTTACAAATGTTGAGGCGTTGATGTTAGTAAAACTTGTTAAGAGTCTACCCGATTCTATCGGTAACATGAAGAATCTTCAGTTCTTAACACTATCGGATAATGAAAATTTAAAAGAATTACCTGAGACATTGGCTGATTTACCTAACTTATCATTTGTAACAATTAGAAATGTCCCTAACTTAGTTATTCCACCAAGATTGGCTGAAAAAATGGTTGAAGAAGGTCAAGGGTTTTACTACGTTCAATAGAATTAAAAAAAATAAATTATGAAAAATGTTGATATTGAGATTTACATGAATCAATTCATCAACTTTTTTGAAAGTAACCCAAACGATTTAATTGATTTAATTGGGGACACTTTAAAAGAAACATTCTACGATAAGGTTAGAATGAGATGTTTTGAAAATTACGAGAAAGGTGAAGACATTTCTTTAACTAATAGACAAATGATGGAAATTGTTTTAGAGATTAGAAATGAAGAAACACCCGATATTGTTAGAATATCTAAGATATTTGAGTCAACGAAATACGGAACTATTTGTTTAAATTAAAAAAAAATCCTCCAGAGTGTTGGAGGATTTGTTTTTTTGTCTATCTTTGTAAGACAAATTTAAACAGAGATATATGAAAGCAGAATTTACCGTACAAAAAATCAAAGAACTAGCACCATCAGTATTCGCAACAGGACCATCACCAAAGGTATCTGATAAGTACGTATTTGTACCTACAGACGAAATCCTTGAAAACTTCCAAAGAGAAGGGTGGGAACTATCTAGCGTGTCTCAAACAGGTAGAGGTATTCATGCTCTACACCAATTGAAATTCCGTAATGGTGAATTACCTAAAGTTGGTGATACTTTGGTTGAGGCTATTATCCGAAACTCTCATAATGGGACTGCAACATTCCAAGTAAGTGCGGGTCTACACCGACTTGTATGTTCTAATGGTCTTACGGTTCCTACCGCAATCTCTGACTCCCTTAAAGTTCGTCACCAAAAGTTTGACTTGGATGAGGTTAAACGATTAACTGAGACTTTCGCAAAGCGTCTTCCTAAAATTGAGACATCTGTTGGTCGTATGATGGAAAAAATAATGACTACCGACGAAAAGATTGATTTCGTTAGAAAATCGGCTGAGTTCCGATGGAAGACAGGTAAAGTTCTTTCCGCAATGGAGGTTGAGGGTCTATTGGTTCCTAATCGTGTGGACGATGAAGGTGACGACCTTTGGAGAGTAATGAATGTGGTTCAAGAGAAGTATGTTCGTGGAGGACTATCTTACGAGACACCAAATGGTAGAAAGACCGCTCTTAAAGGACTTAAAGGTATCTCAGCGGTGAATCAAATCAATACCCAACTTTGGGAACTTGCTGAAACAATGATTTAATAAGGTGGGGATTAATTCCCCATCTTTTCTTATATTTGTGATATGGAGAAACTTTTTGAAGATATTAAGGTTACATACGATGTGTGGTTGTACGATAATAACAACTCATTAGATGAGTATATAGATACTCCCCAAGATGACTTATACCCCGAACTTTTTGGGGTTAGATTGCGTCAATCTAGACGGTATATGTTAACTAATGGGTTTTTTAAAAATAAAACAATTAGTAATAACGAAGAAGCATTTATGGAGAATTATGGTAATCCTTTCGCTAAAGTTTCTATGTCAAGAAGAATTGCCACGGTTACAAAAAACGAGGATAAGATTAGTATTAAAATATTTAGATACAGTAGGGGTAGAAATGTTGGTAAAAAGTATTTCAGAGTAAGAACTAACCTTGAATATATATCATATAACATAAAGACAAATGCCCTGTATTATGGTAAAATAATAAATTACCACTTAAAGAGAAAGGCGATTAAAAAATGCAACAGGGTTTTATTAACTAGTGATTGGCTTGAGTCAATCAATTGTTATATTAATGGTAGTTTGGGACACTCAGATAGTCAATCAAATATGCTTGAATCATTTGTTAATGGTATTCCTGGCACTGAAAAGTATTTAGGAAACCCCAAATTAAGATTCTATAAATACTTCTTGGAGAAAAGCGGGGCTAAACTACCAAACAATTGGGATGCGTTCATTTGTGTTTATCCACAACCTACTAAAAAGTTACTAAAGAAAGTTAACTACAAGTTTATAGATTCTTATATGGATTTACATAAACTAAAAGGTGATAAAATTAAAAGATGTTTACATTTGGTTAAAGTTATTAATCTTGAATATCTACACTTTGCATATCAAGTATTTGGTGAAAAATATATCCTATCAAAACCTGACGAAGACATTGTTAAAATACTACAGTTTAGTAATTATTATGGTGGTACATATTATAATTTGAACGATTATACTAAAGCTGAAAAAAATAATGCTTATGAAATTTTTAAATTGATATTGGATGAAAAGATTGACCTTTCCACATTTACAGACCACATAAGGTTTAAACTTAGATTATCGGATATTAATCCTGTGAAATGGAAATCTAAAACTCTTGATGATTTTAATGACGAGCATTACGAATGGAGTGAGAAAGTTGCGGACCTTAGTAAATGTAGATATGATAGATTTTACGGGAACGATTTCAAGGGATGGGTTGAACAAAATATTGCGGTGAATGAAATTGATTATTACCCTGTCTTATTAACCAACAGTTCTGATTATAACTTTGAGTCAATGACACAAAATAACTGTGTTAGAACTTATATTAATAAACCTTCAGCGATGATAATCTCATTGAGGGAGGGTTCAAACACAGGTAAAAATAAATTGACTATTGAATATAATTTGGTATGTACTGATTGGGAAACTAAAGAGATAACCTTAAAAAGAGTTCAAACTAAAAGAAAGTCAAACATGATACCAGAACCTGAGTGGGATGAACCTCTAAGAATTTTGGATTTGAGGATAAAGGAGTTATGTAAACAGAAATTATTTACCTTACCCAAAATACAAGTTACATTTAAGAATATGTCAAAAATTGAAAGTGGTTTGAATATTGGTGACGATGGTTTTATTCAGTGGGATAACCGAGCCGTTCAAGCGGGACATAGTTTAAATTTTTATGAATTTGATGATTTACCATGATTAAGGTTCCTGAACATATTATTGATTTATATAGGTTTGATGTTGAATCATACCCGTGCATATCTTATATAAAAATAGGTGAATGGGAAATCTTAAAATCATTATTAAACAAGTCAATCACTATATGGTATTTTGCGGATGATAATCAGGATAAATCGCTTATTATTGAAGAGTTTTTACAATACGATAAAACAGGTATCTACATCTACTATAGACTAAATGAAAACAACGAATACGAGGTATTTATATTATCTAAAATTGACAAAAGAGATATTGTTAATTTTACATTACACATAATAAAAAAACAAATTAAAAATTATGGAAATAACAGCGAAAGAATTACTGGAAAAGATTGAGAATGGTGAAAAAGTTATGGTTGATTTTTGGGCGACTTGGTGTGGTCCTTGTAGAATGTTAAAACCTATCTTTGAGAAAGTTACTACCGAAAATGAAACTGATGTCCAAATGTATACTATGGATGTTGATTTAAATAGAGATTTGGCCGTTTCATTGGGTATTAGAAGTGTACCAACAATTAAAGTGTTTGATAAAGGTCAAGTTGTTGAAACTAAAGTTGGGGTTGTCCAAGAATCGGAACTTAAACAGATTGCTAAAAACTTGGTAAATGGATAAAATATTAATAGTGTTCACAATGAAAGGTTGTCCTTTCTGTGATGTATTTAAAGGTCAGCTTAAAGAACAAAATTTGGAATTCTATGAGAGGGATATTGATGAACATAAAGACGAGTATGATTTATTTGTTGAAATAACAGAAAACGATTATGTACCTGCATTTATGATTGTAGAATCCCCAAACGAGGAACCTAATTCTCTATTGTTTGCACCTGGTAGAGATTTTGAAGAGATTGAAGATGGTGTGGAAATAATTAAAGAACACTTTACAAAATAATAAAAACCCCACTTAAAAGGTGGGGTTTATTTTACATAATAACTAACTCTTCTAACTTATCTCTTATAAGCCAAGGTTTAGGGGAAAACGGATTATCCAAGTCCTCAACTAAATCATAGGTTGACAGTAAAAATTTAAAGTCGCTTAATTTAAAATCAAATACATCCAAAACTAATGACTTAACAACCTTGTCAGGATAATGTTTTGTCTCAGAAAATAATTCAATATCAAAATCTTCTTCTTCATTTAGTTTAGTTGAAATCTTAAAGTCTATTTTATTTGATTTTATTACATTAAATAGATGATTACAGATGTATTCGGAGTAGTAGTAATGTAATCTACCCATATTTAAACTATGACCGTATGGGAACTCAGATGTTACTGATAGAGGTGAGTAATTAAAATTAACTAAAGAAGGGGTTTTTGCTTCTGAATAGTCAACCTCAACTTGTAACCCATAGTTATCAGACGCTGACCATACATTAAGGTCGTTTGATTTTATAAACTCAATTAATCTTTTGGAGAATGACGGTCTTTCAGTATTGTAAAAAGTGAATGAATAGTCAGTCTTACTTTCAAGTTCTACATCATACATAATTAAGTCAATTACATTAATGTTTTCATAACCGAATTTTGAAAGTAACTCTTTGTTTTGTTCGGTGAACTCCTCTTGGATTTTTGACATTTCTAAAATATCTTTACGATTTGTCATCCCATTAATAACAAAAAACTTTCCACAGTCAGTTACTTCAATAACCGAATCGTAATCAAGGGTTAATTTTTTTAAAATGTAATCGGCCATTTTATTAACAAGACCTCTGTTTGAATTTGGATTGATATATCTCATAATGTTAAATTTATACCAATTAATAACTAAAATTATTAATACCTTAAATAGTAAAATGAAAAAGGAGGACATACAATATCCTCCTATCCTTTCTAGAAAACCAAGAATTACTTCTTCTTAGTGTAGTATTTCTCTACAACCTTCTTAATTGACTCCTGAATAGAAGTGTTATTAGTTGGTTGTGCTTGAGGTGCCGCACTTTGTTGATTTGTTTGTGCTTGGTTACCTTTGTTCTTGCATCCACAACTCATTGTTAATTTTTTTTAAACGTTTATTGTTTGTATACATTTATAAATATCTAAATGAGATGTAATATGTAAATAAAACCTTGTTTTAATTTATTTTAAAATATTTATGGATATGAAACCAAATATTAACCACAACAAATTGCGTAAGTTTATTAATTTATTAGTTGAGCAGGATGGCTCTGATGATGTATATCGTATATCACCTGAAGAATACTTAGAACTATTAAAACTTTCTGACAATAGTCCTGGTGTTACTAGAATTAAAAAGTTCGGAGGTAAACCACTTTATATCACAGGTGACTTAGATGTTAGAGGATTACCAATAAAAACACTAGGTAATGTTGCTTATGTGGATGGTAGATTGGATATAAGTAACACAAAGATTTCTGAACTACCTGATGGTATTGCCAAAGGATACATTTGGGATAGTGGAACGCCAAGAGAATCCAAACGACTTATTAAACAAGACCAAAAATGGTTGGAAGAAAACCAAGAAAGGAAAGAAAGTGGTGAATGGGAAATAGGTGAAAGTGATGAAGCAAATAAAGTTAACGCTCTATTTAAATGGTTAGTTGGTTCTGGAGAAATTGAAACATTAGATGATAATGAAAGGGAAGAATTGGTTGAGTTAAAAAAGAAATACGAAAGAATTGAGAAGGAATATAATGAGACCGAGGATGATGAAGAAGAGAGTGAATTATACGATAAATTAAACGAATTGGAGGGAGACATTGAGGGACTTGAAGAAAGAAATAATGATTTATATAATACAATTGTTCCTTATGGGAAACATTATGGTTTAGATGACTTCAATATAATACCATTAAGAACTAGAAGTAATTATGTTGAATATACCGTGGCAACAGAAGATGAAATGGATGAAGCTCTTGAAGAATATTATAAGGGTCGTTTAGAAGATGATGGTGTGGGTTCGTTTAATAAATGGGTTATTGAAGATTGTCTTGATGAGGATTATATTGTTGAAATGGCTGAGGAAGATTATAATCGTGATGTATGGGATAATCCCGAATCTTATTTTGATGGTGATGATTATGAATTAAGTGATGAGCAAGAAAAGAGAATTAATGAACTTAATGATTACATCAAAAGTTTGGAAGAATATATTGAAAGAATGGAAAACAGACAATCTGAGTTAGATTCTGAAATTGAGGAACCCGATGAATACTCTAAAGCCTATGATGAGGTTCAAGGTATGATTGATGACGCTGAGGAAAAGAAATCTAACGCTGAAGATGAGATTGAAAGTATTAATGACTCGGCTAAAGAAGTTACCCAAGATATGGTTGATAATAAAGTTGACGAATTAGTTAACAGAGTTAGACGAGACCCATTAGATTATCTTAAAGAATTAGGATATAGTGATAAAGATATAATAAGATTTGTTGATAATGATTGTATACTTAAAACACTTATAAAAGACGGTGACTATGGTGATATTAATGGATATGATGGTCAATATGACACCTATCGTATTGATGGTCAAGAATATTATATTATGAGAATTAGTTAATCTACCAATTTATGATAATTTTACTTATACTTATGTTATGTCAACAAAAAAACCAAAAAAGAAATTTGATTTTATCATGGATACCGACTGGTTATTCCATGGAGTGTTAGATGCGGAGCAGAAACAATACGTCCTTTTAAATTATTTCCAAAAGTTAAATAAGTATTTTGAAGAGATGAAGATTTACCCAATGTTTATTGAGTTGTCTTTGCATTTAGGTAATATTCAGACATTAATAAATTCCAATAAAATCCTTTATACTGAAAAGAAATTCTCAACTAATGATGATGAATTGTTATTATCGGACTTAAAAGTTAAAGACATACCAGTGTTAGCCACTGAAGAAGTTGATGAATATAAAAAGATTTTAAAAAATTCACAGCCACAACTTTACGACTACTTCAATTTTGCGAAGTCATTATGGACTGTGGTTTATGATTCAATTGATATTAAAGTCAAGAAAAATAGGAATAGTATAAAATCTAAATCAGGGTTTTTTTATTATAAAAATAATGAAGGGGTTTTATATGTGTGGCAATATACAACAAAAAAAGTTTATAAAACTGAAAATCAAACTAAAACTCATTTAAAACAAATCTATAAAAGTGAAGAAAACGACTTGACAGTTGATAAAATTATTTCTATGTTTTCTAAAACATATGAAAAAAATGATGAGAAGACGTATCCAATAATTGAAGTTAGTTGTAGTAGTATTTTTCCTTTAAAAGAAACTTTACTACCTATCTTTAAAAGGAAGATATTATCTCACATTAATCAATATAAAGTTGCAAAAGTAGAAACTAAAACTTTGTCCTAATGGGTTTTAATAAGAGAATTTTAAGTAAAGAAAACATCATAAGTAACATTGACAATCTTACCAATTATTTGGGTAATCCTGATGCGGTATTTATGACGGATGATTTTTCAAAGGAAGTATATCATATGTTTACCGAAGGTAAATCTGAAGAAGAAATAATAAACTACATTAATAATAATCATGAAAGTTAAATTAGAATATGTGTGGCTTGATGGGTACACACCAGAACCAAATCTAAGAAGTAAAGTTAAAATTGTTAGTCATGACGATATAAGTGAGGCGTTTTTAACAGGTAAATTTCCTGAATGGAATTTTGATGGTTCATCAACTAATCAAGCTGAAACAGGTGATTCTGATTGTATTTTAAAACCTGTAAGACATTATACGACTGATAGGTTATCTACGGTATATGTTTTGTGTGAAGTAATGAATTCTGACGGAACTCCACATCAATCTAATACAAGAGCTAAAATAACAGAAGATGATAATGGAATGTGGTTTGGGTTTGAACAAGAATATTTTATTCGTGAAGGTAAAAACATGCCAGTGTTGGGTCATAGTGGAAGACATAGTAATCAACAAGGTGAGTTTTATTGTGGTGTTGGTGCAAATGTTGTTGGTAGAGAATTTGTGGAGAAACATACCAACATGTGTTTAAATTATGGTATTAATATTACGGGAACAAATGCTGAGGTTGCATTAGGACAGTGGGAATATCAAGTCTTTTCAAAAGGTAAGATGAAAGGTGGTGATGACCTTTGGATGACAAGATATTTCTTACATAAAATTTCTGAAGAATATGGATATGAGATTGAACTACACCCAAAACCTATCCAACACGGAGAATGGAATGGGTCGGGATTACATACCAATTTCTCAACAGAATATATGAGAGAAGTTGGGGGTGAAGAATATTTTCAATCTTTATTTTCAAGTTTTGAGGCAAGACACTATGAACACATCAAAAATTATGGGTCGTCTAATGAACTTAGATTAACTGGTAAGTTTGAAACACAATCAATTGATAAGTTTAGTTGGGGTGTATCAGACAGAGGAGCATCAATTAGAATTCCACAATCAACCGCAAAAGAATGGAAAGGTTATATTGAAGATAGACGACCAGCTTCAAATGCTGACCCATACAAAATTATTCATCAGATAGATTTATCCATTAATAATGCTGAAACTATATTTGATATGAAGCATAAAATGAATTATGTCGTAAAAGATTATGAGGTCTTAAAACAACATTTAAATGGGGTATTGAGTAATGATGAGTTATTGAAAGAATATAGAGATGATGAGGAGTATGAAATTGACTCTGAAACTATGGATGGGTCCAATATAGACACAGAAAAAATTAATTTTAACGCTACGTTTGGAAAAGAAGGTCCCACAAAAATACCAAAAGAGATTTTAGAAAAAATGATGAACGCGGACAGAATTAAAGATATGGTTACCAAAAATAAAATTGTTGAAGATAGAATATCCAAAAAAGAAGAATACGAGGACAAATTAAACCAAATGATTAAAAATTATAAGGAAAATAAATAAAATGAGATTTTTTTTAATTGTTTTTTGTTTCATTAACACCTTGATTGGGTTTTCTCAAATTAATAATAATATTGATGGGGTTAATGAATTCATCGGAAAACAAAAAAACATAAAATTGTTTGACGGACCATATCAAATAGATTCAGTCAATTATTTCCTTATCGGTACAATATCTAAAGATACTTTTTATTTTTTCTACAAATATAAAAACGGTGCGTTCAGATTAAATGACACATATGAATATCAAGGTGTTGATGATTTAAATAAAAAGTTATCATTTTACCATATCAATAATGAAGTTGAGGTAAATAATACCATTTTTGAGAAAGTTGATGAATGGGCTTATAGAGACCAACTAATATTAATTGAACATAAAGAAAATCCTGATAAATTTGTTAAAGAAAAAGTAATTAAAGTACCTTACGCAAAAAGGGTTGGTGGTAAATGGATATATTTAAATTCACCAAGAATAATATGGTTAGATAAAAACGGAAAAGAAATAAAACGAGCATAAAATGGAACAAAAAGAACAAGTTAACCACCCAGAACATTACGGAGGAAAAAATAATGAATATGAGGCCATCAAGGTGATAGATGCTTGGGACTTAGGTTTTAGTTTGGGTAATACTGTAAAGTATATCTCAAGGGCTGGTAAGAAAGAGTCTGATAAAGAATTACAGGACCTTAAGAAAGCTTTATGGTATTTACAACACCACATTGAACAATTGGAGAAGAAATCAAATTAAATATATTCGGCTCTTAATTGAGGTAAAATTGTGTTAATAATGTTATCATAAACACCTGGTAGATAAACATCCTCGTACCACTGAAGTAAATCTTCAATATCTCTAAATTTACTTGGTATCTCTCTACTAAGATAAAAGTCGGGTTGTTCTTCATTAGCCGCATGTAATCCATTAATATTTAATACATAGTATTCAACATTATATGGTAATATTGCCCTACCATCCCAATATGGTGTTGCGAGTATCATAATACCTTCAGTAAATTGTCTTCCATTATATTCAGTTCTAATTGATGTTAAAGGGGTCCAACTAACGGTGCCCTCATAACTATCTGCGGATATAATAAATTCTTTATAACTGGTGGGAATCTCTTGATGACTTATAAGGTCAAGTAACACCTCGTATGATTCCGTAGGGTATAATGGGTATTTTGTGATAGTTAATATTTCGGTAATACTTAGACCAACCATTTTAGCGGCGTCCCAAATACCAACTTTCTCAACCAACCTGAGCAAAGATTCTTTATTCATATTGATAAATATGTATAATATATATAACTGATATGGAAAATTACATCAATCGTTATATTTATGATTAAAGATAAATAAAACAATATCTCAATTATAGATGGCTAACGAAAAATTAACTCAATTACCTTCATTATCCGCCGCGTCAGGTAATACCTTATTTTATGTGGTTGATGTCAGTGACCCAACGGATGACCCAACGGGTAGTTCCAAACAGATAACAAGAGATAATATATTAAAAAATATAACAGGATTAACCATTGATGGGGATGTCCAAATTACGGGTAATACCTATGTGACAGGTAAAACTGAAACTAACGGTATAACATCAACAGGTGGTGTTACATTCAAACAGGTTACGATTAATAGTACATATTCTGCAACTACTCAGGATTATATGATTGACGTTACGGGTGGAACATTTACTGTTTATTTACCATCGGCAGTCGGAATACAAGGTAGGTTATTAGTTGTTAAAAACAATGGTGGTGGTGCGGTAACGGTACAACCAATTTCAGGTCAAGATATTGATGGTAAATCATTTGTGATTTTAGGTGAAACTAATACAATACAATTGGCAAGTAATGGGTCTAATTGGGTTGCGATTTCGTATAATATATCAACAGTTAACTCATCAACAGGTGTGTTCGAATTTACAGGTTTAACTATCGCGTCACCAACAACATTTACAGTTGCCCCTGTTAAGGGTTGGATTGTTGATGATACGACAAATCCATTAAGTCCCCAACTATATTATATTTATTATAGTGGTGGAACTCATACCGCAACATATGTAACTACCGCAACTGAAACTTGGGTTTACTTAACAAGTGGTGGGACTATTAGTCAATCAAATATAGAGTTAACTGAAGAACAGAGAAGACAAAATATATTTTTAGGTAAATTAGGTCATGCTAATAAAACAAATATTATTAACGCTTTTAGTCAACCTGATTTTGTGTTATCACCATTATCCCAACTTAGGGATATGTTTACACCTATAAATCTTATAAATGGGGGGATATACGCATCACCTAATGGTGTTAATTTAAGTTTTAATACAAGTGCTGGTTATCTATATGGTTTAGGTATTAATTTCGCAAATGACACATTAAGTCCTAACTCTATTTATGTATCAGGAACTAATCCTTGTACTTTCCAATATAGAACACAAACAGGTGGTACTGCATCAAATACTACATTTATTGACCCAACAAATTATGATGTTGGTGGTGCTGTTACACCAATTTCGGGTACAAAGGCAACCAACCAAAGAATTTATTTGGTTCAGAACGGTATATTTAGGGTTCAATATGGTCAAACAGAATATCAACAGTTAACTGCAGCAATTGAAGGTATTGCAACAGAACAATTTAACACATTTAGTAATTTTACAAATAATGGAATTTTAATAGGTATATTATCTGTTTTAAGCACTGCGACTGATTTAAGTGATACGTCTAAAGCCCGATTCTTTTTCGCCTCAAAATTTGGTGAGACAGTTGGGTCCGCTGGTGGTGTGTCAACAACCAATTTACAACAAGCTTATAATAATTCAGTAACACCTGAGATAACAACTAACTCAACGTTAGGACCTGTATCAATCAAGAATGGTTCGGGAACTGCCGATAACGTTACAAGTTTATTTGAGACGTTAAATTCAGGTGGAACTGTAACAATGTTTGTTAGGGCTGATGGTTCTATCAGTGCAAATACTATTACTGCAACCACGGTATCAGCAACAACGTACCAAAATTTACCTATTGACCCTGACACATATGTTACAGGTTTTACTTACAATGATAATGAATTTGTGATAAAACAGAATAATGGCCAACCTGATTTAACTGTGGTAATTAATTCTGTTACAGGTTGGACTGTTAATGGTGATTTGAATGTTACAGGTAACACAACTTTAGATGGATTAACCGCAACCACGGTATCAGCAACAACGTACCAAAATTTACCTATTGACCCCGATACTTATGTAACCGCATTTACTTATAATGACAATGTTTTCACAATTAGTCAAAATAATGGTCAACCTGATTTAACCGCACTTATTAATACAGTGACAGGATGGACTGTTAATGGTGAATTAACCGTAACGGGAAATACAAGTTTACAAGCATTTACTGGAACATCAGGAACCATTAATGGTGATTTAACGGTTACAGGAAACACAACAGTTAGAGGAAATTTAGTCGTTAGTGGTAATACTGGTGTCAATTGGTTTAGCTCCAACACATCCTCAGACTTAGTTAGGATTACACAAACAGGTTCAGGTAATGCCTTTGTTGTTGAAGATTTGACAAATCCAGATTCTACGCCATTTGTAATTGACAGTTCAGGTAATGTTGCGATTGGTAAAACAAGTGTAACTAGTGGAACTTTGGTGGATTTAGAAGTTGCTGGAAAAACAATAGGAATAAATATCGGTAATTCAAATACCAGTTTTATGGCGGGAACAGGTATTTTTTCTTATGGTAATGGAATTGGAATTAATGGTGTAGGTAGAGATGATTTTGGAACTGTTGTTGGTATTAAAGGTGAATCCGTATTTGATATTTCCGCTGACCCATCAGCCACATATTATGGTGGTGAATTTATATCATCAGGTCAAGGAGGTAGAGATTATGCTGTTAGATTGTCAGATGGGACAGAGGGTGTTGGTAAGTTTTTATATTCTGTTGATGCTAATGGTTCGGCGAATTGGACAAGTCAATTAAGCGGGACATCGGCAACAATAAATGGTCCTTTAACCGTAACAGGAAATACTACATTACGAGCAACAACTGCTAGCACATTAAATGTTACGGGTAATACAATCGTTGATGGTACGATAAGTGGTGGAACTATGGTAATCACGACAACACCAACAAATGAAAATACTAACACTCAAATTTTATCTAGAAACCCAACAACAGGAGCCATTGAATATGTTGATGCTTCAAGCACACCAATAGGTACTTATAATTATGGGATATCATATACTATGTTCACAGGTAATTATATGGTATAAATAATAAATAAAAATTAAAAATTAAATATGGGAACATCATTAAATACACAACCAATTTTTACCGCATCAGCGGATACCCAATGGTCGGTTTCTGCGGTTACGGCAAATACAACTAAAGATTTAACATCAGGGACGATATCATTAGTTTTTACCGCAGGGTCTAATGGGGGGTATGTTCAAAGACTGAGATTTAGGGCTTTAGGTACAAATGTAGCAACAGTTGCAAGAGTTTTTATAAATAATGGCGCAACAACCGCAACTGCATCAAATAATGCATTGTGGGATGAAATTTCATTAGCCGCAACAACATTGTCTGAAACATCTGCACTCTCAACATACGAAATACCGTTGAACTTTGCATTACCTGCGGGATATAGACTGTATGTAACACTTGGAACTGCGGTGGCAGCTGGTTACACGATAACTTGTATTGGTGGTAAATATTAAAAAATATGGAGTATTATTTATGTGAATTTGAATATGGTTATGAGGGTCAATTCTATCAAGTTGTTGACAATGGTAACGTTATAGATTATGTTGATTTAAATAATAATCAATTAATACTTGAAGGTTCTTATGGGTATAATATAATTAATACCGAGACTGTAATTCCTTCTTGGGTTTAAAATTAAATAAAAATGATTGATACGTTTCATTTATCAAATAGTGATTTAAATAATCAAGTCTTCTACACCAATGGAGGAAGTAATTCTTGGCAAATTTGGCAGAAACCAAGTAATGCTAAAATGGTTAGTTTTTTAGTTATTGGTGGTGGTGGAGGAGGTGGTTCAGGCCAATCAGGAACTGGTTCTACAACACGTAGAAGTGGTGGTGGTGGTGGTTCATCTTCAGTTACTTTAGGTATGTTTTCGGCATCACAGATACCTGATACTTTATTTATTCAGGTTGGTCCTGGAGGTATTCCAGGTTCAGGAACTACAGGGAGTAATGGTGGTTCTGGCGGTCTTTCATATGTGTCAGTACAACCAAATACTACCGCAATAAATATATTATTACAAAGTGGGGCGGCCGCTGCTGGTGGTGGAAACTCAGGAACAAATGCGGGAACTGCTGGCTCAGCGGGAACATCTTGGGCTGGAAGTGTTTTGAGTGATTTAGGTTTAGTCACATCAATTGGTGGCCAATCAGGAGGTGCAGGAACAACGACTACGGCCCCAACAAATATTTCTATAGCGGGTATAACTACGGGTGGGGCTGCTGGTGGAGGAACAAACTTAGGTTCAGTCTTTAACGGTGCAGATATTAATGGCTCAGGATTTTGTCCAACAATCTCAGGTGGCACAGGAAACGTCAATTTAAATGGAACTGATGGGTCAGGTGGTTTTATATCGTTAAATCCATCAATAAACGGAATAACATCATTACCATTATTTTTTACAGGAGGTGCAGGCGGTGGTGCATCAAACAATAACACAGGAGGGTCAGGTGGTGCTGGTGGATACGGCTCAGGTGGCGGAGGTGGTGGTGTTGGTGTAACCAATAACTCAGGCCCTGGAGGTCGTGGTGGTGATGGTATTGTGATAGTAACTTGTTATTAATTATATGGATATATTAAATTTACCAAATAAATCACTTTACCACAAAGTGTTTTACGCAACTACAAGTACTAATTGGCAAACTTGGACAAAACCATCTAACATTAATTTTGTTTATATGTATGTTATTGGTGCTGGCGGTGCTGGTGGTGGAGGTAGAACAGGTGGTAACAACTCAGGAGGAGGAGGTGGTGGTGGTGCATCATCATCTATTACCGTGGCTTTATACCCCGCATTTTTATTACCCGATACATTATATATTAGTGTTGGGATAGGTTCTAATGGGGCCGCAGCGGGTACTGGGGCGGCATCGGGTGTATTATCTTATGTATCAATCAGGTCTAGTACATCACCAATATTTATTGTTGCTCAAAGTGGAGACGCCGCTGCGGGTGGTGGTGGTGGAGGTACCAACTCAGTTTCAGGTTCAGGAGTTGGTGGAACTGCTGGAACTAGATGGACATACACTAATTACCCTTTGGCGAATATGGGTATGATTACCTCTGTAAATGGACAAGGAGGTGGTGCTGGTGGTGCTAATACACCAACAGATGGAACGAGCATTACACCATCATTACCTGTTACAGGTGGTGCTGGTGGAGGTGGTGTTAGTATATCAGGTGCCAACACAAGAGCAGGTGGTGACATTATAGGTAGTGGTTTTTTACCTAGTATTTTAGGTGGTAATGCTGATGGGTCAACAGCTGCACTTATTGGAGGTAAGAGTGGGTTTAATGGGATTAACCCAACAACAGAATCTTACTTAAACTTACCTATGGTATATACGGGTGGTTCAGGTGGTGGTTCTAAAGGTGTTAGTGCAGCGGTCGGAGGTATTGGTGGACGAGGTTCTTATGGTTCAGGTGGTGGTGGAGGTGGTGCTTCATATGCATCAACAGGAGGAAGTGGTGGACGAGGTGGTGACGGTCTTGTTCTGATTTCTTGTTGGTAAAATCTATTTGATTTATTGGTTTATAATTATTATTCTTTAAAAAAAAGAGTAATGAAATTAAAAGAACTTAAAGAATGGTTAAATTCTCTACCCGAAGAATTTGATGATTATTCTTGCGTCAATGGGGAAGAGGGTATTATTAACGAAGAATATAGATATAGGGTTGATAAAGCGATAGTTGCTGGCTTTGTTGATGAGGAAAACAAAGAAGTAGTATTGTGTCATCAAGAAGAAATCAATTTAAATTAAAATGAAATATTATAAAATTATAATTGGAGGCAGAGGGTCCGAAATATACCCCTTCAAAATCAACGAAGAACAGTTTGATACTTTCTATAACGAAGATGTTGAAGGTGATAATATGGAATATGACGATATATGTCAAATACTTGAAGTTGAATCTTTTTTTGATAGTCCTGAAGAAACAATTATGGGTGTTTATCCTGACGCATTATATTTTAGAGTGGAGAATGAAGATGGTGAAATAATCTATGAAACAGAAAAGGTTGACTATGATAACATAGAATTCCAAGACAAATATTGTGATGAAGGTTTGTATTTGTTTATTGAGGATTATTGTAAGGGTGAACATGTAATTTATGATATACCATTAGAGGGCGAATTTAATCCTGAACTACTTAAATTATCTCTAACAAACATTGGCGATATGATTGAATTAGTCACGGGAATTACTTATAATGGTGATGACCATAACATTTATAAAGGTTATGGTGATACATCAAGTAAAGGTTATCATTACCATTTAAAATAAAGTTAATATGATAGAAAATTATTTAGGAAAAATCACCAATGGTGATTGTGTTAAAGTGATGTCGGAAATGCCGATTGATTCGGTTGATTTAATTGTTACATCACCACCTTATGGAGTCGGGATTGCCTATGACGTACACGACGATGATGTATATTTTGATGAGTATCTTAAATTTACCAAAGAGTGGTTGACTGAAGCTTACCAAATATTAAAAGATGATGGTAGGATTGCGTTAAACATTCCTTATGAAATTAATAGACAAGACAAAGGAGGTAGAATATTTTTTGTATCCGAAGTATACCAAGTAATGAAACGAATTGGTTTTAAGTTCTTTGGTATTGTTGACCTTGAAGAAGATTCACCTCATCGTAGTAAAACAACTGCTTGGGGTTCATGGATGAGTCCGAGTTCGCCGTACATATATAACCCGAAGGAATGTGTGATTTTAGCGTACAAAAACAAACACATTAAGAAAGTTAAGGGTGAACCACAATGGAAGGGTGAAACCGTAGAGATTGAACAAGAAGACGGAACATTCAAAAAGAAAGTGGTATACGATGAAATGGATAAGAAAGAGTTTATGGAATTGGTGTTCGGTCAGTGGAAGTATTTTGCGGACACTAAATCATTAACTAAAGCAACATTCTCAATGGATATCCCAACGAAAGCCATAAAAATATTATCATATAAGAATGATGTAATATTAGACCCATTCGCGGGTTCAGGAACAAGTTTGGTTGCTGCTGAGATATTAGATAGAAGATGGATAGGTATTGAATTATCACCTAACTATCAACAAATTGCAACAGAACGAGTCCAAGCATTTGTTGAACAAAAAAGACAACAACAATTAGAATTTGAGAATCCCCAATAAAAGTTGGGGTTTTTTGTTTATTCTAATATTTATAGAATAAATAAAATGTCAATGAATGGTATAGTATTAACAGAGTCAGAACTTAAATCAAAGATGACTCAAATATATAAGGAAGAGTTTTTCAACATCTTAGAAGAAAAGTGGTCAAAACTTAGTATTGATGATAAAACTTTTGTTGTTGAATTCCTAAAAGCAACTTACCCTGAAAAAGCTAAATTAATTAATGAATCTAAATGGTATAATACTATTGGGGATATTGTTGGTATATTTGACCCAACAGGTGTTGTAGATTTAATTAACGGTATTAGTTATTGGAGACAAGGTGATAAATTATTCGCTTTATTGTCATTTATATCTGTTTTACCTTATTTAGGTGATGTTTTAGCCAAACCTGTTGTAGGGGCGATTAAGATAGGTGGTGATAGTATGAAAGCGTTTAAAGCGGCAACTGTTGCTGGTGATGCGGTTAAGATGGCGTCTACCGCTGAAAAAATTGGTGGACCTGTTGCTAAGTTAGTAGAAACAGCTCCAAAATGGGCAACCAAGTTAATTGAAATATTAAGAGCGTCAGTGGGTAAAGTTCCTTATTTAGGTCCAAGATTAGTTAATTTGATTGAGGAGTTTATTAGATTATTCACAAAAGGTAGTAGATATATGAAGGCTGAGGGTGAAATACTTAAGTCAGGATTAAAAGGTGAAAAAGCATTATCTGCTGCTGAGAAAGAAGAGTTCGCCAAATTAATGGGACAACAAACAGGGTTCAGAGGTTTTAGAGATTACGGTCAAGGAAAAAATTATTTAAAATATATTACATCAGATGCCTCTTTATGGCAAAAATTTACGGCAGGTGCCCCTAGATTGTTTGGCAATGCTGCAACAAGGTCATTAATGAGACGAACTAAATGGTATTTAGGTTTACTTGATAGTTTGGGTATTGGAAACTTTGTAGGACCTAATGAATTAATAAAACAAGTACCAAATCTTGATGATGAAATTGAGGATTACAATAAAACCGCTAAAGCTAAAAAATACTGGAATGAAGATTTTGGAGGTGATAGTGAAGTTGAAGACTCATCAATGAAAACTGACGATTCATTAAAAGATAATAAATTTAAATTAGACCCAATAGGTAGTCTATTGTCATCAATTTTTGCTAAGTAATATGAAAAAAAAGGTAAGATTAACAGAATCAGAATTAAAAACTGTCATCAAAAAAATTATTACTGAATCAGGTATTAGAGATATTACTAAATTTTTAGGTTCTGACAGTGATGATGAAATGGGTAATATTCATGAAAGATACAAGAAAGCAAAAATTTATTTTCATCAAGATTTGGATGGGGTAACAACGGCAATTGCAATGAAAAAGTATCTTGAGAATCAAGGTTTTGAAGTTGTTGATTGTGAAGTTATACAATATGGTGAAAAAGAATGGGCGATAAAGAAACCTGACGCTAAAGGTGAGGTTATGCCTGTGTTAGTGGACTTTGCTCACGGAAAACCAATGTTTAAAATACATACAGACCACCACGATAGCCAAGCGGGTGTTGAAAAAGGTACATCAACAAGTTTCAAACATTCAAGGTCAAATGTTGAGACGATATCACAAACGGTCTCTCCAAAAGAATTATTTTCAGATGTTGATTTATTTATAATCTCAACAGTAGACTCGGCTAATTACGCTATGAATAATATTACTCCCAAGATGGTTATGAATTTCATATTTAGTTTTGATGAAAATAAAACTAGTAGAGAGAATATGGTTATGTTGGGACTTGTTACCAACAAACTATTATTGGCTTATAAGAATTATCCTAAATTTATGGAGGATTTGGTTATGCGTTCTGAACCATCTATTAAAGGTATCTATAATCTTATTAAACAATTTGCAATAGAAAGGAATTATGCAGATATTGATACAATGATAAAAAACCAAGAAAAATATATTAAAGATAGAAAAGAAGGTACTGCGACTAATGCTGGTGTTCAGGTTATCGGTAATATTTTAACACAATTTGATTTAGGTCATATGAAGAAAGGTTCATATGATAGATATATCCCATTTGAATTATATCCTGATGCTGACTTTTTAGTTACTGGTATGGCATCAGTCGGTATGGTCCAAGCATCTTGTAATCCATTTAAAAAAGAACGAGCTCTTAAAGGGATTGATTTAGGTAAAATCAAAGATGAAGTATTAGAATTTTTTAAACCTGAGTTAGAACAACAAATATTACCATATTCGCTTATTAAAAAGATATCTGAAAGAAGTGCAACTGAAGATTCTGTTGGTTTCACTAAAAGAGATATGGAAGCAATATATGGTGAAATGCCGTCTTATAACGGAAACTCAATTAATGGGTATGATTTTTTAGATGCTAATTCAGGTGGTCATAAATGTATAACAAATATTTCGGGTATTAATTTCATATATAGTAATTATGCTAAACCATATACTAAAGATTTACCTGAAGAATTATTACCAATTGCTAATTACAAAGGTGATAATGATTTTGTTAAAGACATAAAAGGTAAACTTCTAAAATATAGAAAATTGTCACCTAAACAAGTTGAAGCGGCCATGAGACAAATTAATAAAGAAAATGAAGGTTCTGAAGATGTGAAGGAAAGAACAACTAGAGATTTGATTATGGATATGAGAAATAAGTTTATTGAGATATTACAAAGAAAAATTGACGAAGAGGGTGGTTTAGATGTGGACTAAATCACCCACTTTAATTCCATTCTTTTTACAAGTACCACCTTTAACTTCCAATATAAAATCTCCTTCACCACAGTAGTTAGTACAATCATCTGACTTACACGGAGGACAATCATGATGAATCTCGGTAATCCTACCATCTTCAATGTAAATAATGTCTAATGGGATTATACAATTCTTCATCCAAAAACAATGTTCACCTTCGTCCATAATGAATAACATTCCGTTGAATTCTGTATTGAACTTTTTGTTCATCATACCATTGATGGTATCTTTTTTAGAAACTACAGTTTTTACTTTGAATTTCTTTTTGTTTATACTTATAATCATATACTGATAAATATATGAATACTGATAAAATGAAAGTTGTTTCTGGTACGATTATCCAATACGGTGATAAGGTATTAATGTGTAAAAGAGCTGAAAAACAAGCGTATGGTGGTGAGTGGTCTATTCCTTTAGGTAAGGTTAATACTAATGAAAGTCCGATTAACGGAGCAAAACGGGAGTTTTTTGAAGAAACTAATATCAAGTTAACTGGTGATATTAAATTAATTGATATTATTACAAGAGATAACGGAACCATAATATATGTTTATTATAAAAATAGTGGTAAAGAATTAATACCTGACCTTGAGAATGCTAAGGATGGTAAAGAACACACTCAGTGTGGTTACTATGGTAAAGATGATTTACCTTTCGGTGAAAAATATGATGAAATTTATGAAATTATTAAAAGAGTATTAGGAAAATAATAATACTTTACATATATTTGTATTCATCAAACAATCACCACCACAATGACAACAGAAACAAAACAATCCTTAAAAGAGAAAGTATTAGCCCAAAGAAATTCTGTTATTAAACAGATGAAACAACATATTGCCGATATAGGTAAGATTGAATCTGAGTACGAAAAATACTTCGCAGAAATCAAAAAACACTCTCCTGACTTCGCATTAACCAAAACCGCAAAACGATATGCTAAAGATGTATATTTTCGTCAAGGGGTAAACAATGAGGCGGTCCTTGTTGATACTATTGAAATGTCATATAATGAGTGTCGTATTAGTTATGTTGGTAAATTACCTGAAAAATATATTAATACTATTGATATTGTAGTAGAAGAGCATAAAACTTCAGGTAGACGCTCTTGGAATATAACCAATCACGGATTCAAATTAAGATTGAGAATGGATTGGGGTAAAGAAGTGTATTACAAATCAGTAAAGACCTTTGTCAATAAAATCACTGATTTCGTTAATCTAAAGTGGGCGGCCTATGACCACCAAATTCTCTTAGAGAAAAAGAGAGAGATGGCTCTTAATTACGCAAGAGTTCAGTTTAACACTAATAGTATCAGTATGATGGATGCGACAACTATCAGAGTTGTCTACGATAATGGAGCTGAGGTTAGAGTTCAATACAATGTTAATATTGAGACTGGTGAGGTTAAACTTATCTTGGGTGCGGTAAGACCACCAAAAAATAATAGTAATGAGGTAATGATTAATTTCGCTAACTCACTTGGTAGTTTATAATTTAAATTGTATATTTGTAAAAAATAAGGATATGAACATGACAAAACACAACATCAGAATCGTTCACGAGAAGTTTGGTAATTTGGTAGATGAGTCCTTTGTTGACTCAACACAATTCAAATTGTTCCTTAAAATGGTTCATGGTTGTATTGAACTAAAGAACGACCTATCGTTCTTCAACGGGACTGACTTCTTGATTCATATCCCATCTAAACACTTGGTTGATTGTATCATCATCACATCAATGGATGAGGTGAGTGTTGTAGACCAAGTTAGAAGTAAAGTTGAAGCATTGGTTACAAGATAATATGTCGTTTCTCTGTATCGTATAACGGAGTGGTGGAAAATGCCGATTTCGGCCCCAAAGGGAGATGTAATGTCTCCCTTTTTTTATTATATTATTTTTGAACCTTTACTTAAATTATCTTTCGCCCATAAAGGTTGTAAATTATCTAACGAATTAACCACTGACATTTTTTCATTTTTATCAAAACTTGATACTGGTTTAATATGGTCAATATGCCATTCACCCCTATTACTCCAAGACATACCCTCAAGGAATTTAGATTCAATATGTTCTTTTAAATCCTGAGCCGAATACCCTAACATCTCAATTGTTTTACTTTCTTTTTTTGTATTAAATCTTTTTAGTGAATTGTTTAATAAAGTCCTCCAAGAGATGATATGTGCATTTTTTTCTTTATTTTTTTCTTTATTTTTTTGTTTTGATTTTCGTTGCAATAGTTTTAATTTTTCTTGATTATTTTCCCTGTATAATAATTGTCTTTCTTTTATTTTATCTAAATTTTCATAATAGTATTTTCTAAATCGTTCTTTTTCTTTTTCATTATTTTTATCACGATATACTTTATTATATTTTGATTTATTTTTTTTGTTTTTTTCTAATATTATATTTTTATTATTTTTATAATACGCATTACTACGATTAATTGCGCATATTTTACAATCAGACGATAAACCATCTTTTCTGTTTTTGTTTTTATGGTATTCTGAAATACTTTTTTCTATTTTACAAATATTACAAATCTTTGTTTCCATAATATTCTTTTAATAACTTCTCAATTAACCTTGATTTATTTGTTAAATCATTTTCCATTTTTTTATTTAAATATGGACTCAAAGTTATTGATATTTTAACTTTTTTTTCTTGGAGTGTTTTTTTCTTTTCCATATCAATAAATATCTGTAAAATCCGTAAAATCCTACTTTTGTTAGTGAATTTATTTAGAATTATGTAATATTTATAAAATAAAAGAAATATGAAACGAATTATAATATCTGAGAAGCAACTTGAAAGTTTGGTCGGAGCGTTAAGAAAGGTAAATGAGGAACATAAAGAAGGGTCTTATATGTCTAAGTCGCAATTGTATGTGATAGCGACATTAGCAATGACGATGTGGGAGAATATGGAAGATGGGGAACAATTAGAAGATTGGATGGAAAGTAAAATCGCTCAGTGTGAACAAAGTATTGTCTCCGTAGTTAAAACATTTATGTATGATGAATTTACGGATGAAAATGATATAGGAGGAATGAATAAGTTGGATTTCAAAGACATCGTAATAGGAAAATAACAACAAACCATTTGATAATTTGAAACCTTTAGTGTATAATTTACATTAAAGGTTTTTTAATTTTATAACATATGGAACAGCCAAAATTGATTAAGAGTGAAATGTATGATGACCACAGAGGTAGATTCGCACCATTACAATTACATTATACAAACAGAGGTGAATTAGATAAGGATTGGTTACAAAGTAATATCAGTATCTCAGATAAAAAATGGACGATTAGAGGACTTCATTTTCAAAATGGGTTATTTGCCCAATCAAAACTAATAAAAGTGATTCAAGGGTCAATTCTTGATTTTGTGGTTGATTTAAGATATGATTCGGAAAATTATTTGGAAGTTAAATTTTATGATTTAAAAGATAGTAATTCCCTTGATTTATATGTCCCAAAAGGATTTGCTCACGGATTCATTACAAGAACTGATAATACAATTGTTCAATATTTGGTTGACGCACCATATTCACCTGAAAGTGAAGGATGTTTATATTGGAAAGAGTTACCAATAATTAAACAAAGAATTGGTGAATATATACCTGACTTTGATGAGGATAATGTTATCATATCGGATAAAGATAAATCAACTTATAACATGCCAGAGTTATCACCATTGATTGAAGACTTGATTGGTGATTTAATTAAAAAATATCCAAACGATTTAGAGTTGGGTAAACAAATTAGACATCATTTTAATCCATTCTAAAACCTAATCACTAAAATAAATGAAGTCCATCGGAGTAATTTCTGATGGACTTTATATTTATATATAAATTATAATATTATGGGACTAATTGATGACGAGAACTTCAAACGAGTTTTAAAAAGAAGCCTTAAAGAGGAGGAAGAAGAAAAACAAGAAAAATCTGAAGGTTCAGGTGGTTTCAAAAAGATGATGGAAAAAATTCTTCATTCAAGAACACAAATACATATATTTCATTTGCAAACTAAATCATATGCAGAACATATTGCATTAAACGAGTTTTACGATGGAGTTATTGGGTTATTTGATGGATTAGTTGAATCTTATCAAGGTAAGTATGGTATTATAACAAATTACGAATGTGACGGATTTGAAGATTATTCAAGCGGGGAACAAGTGATTAAGTATTTAAAAGATTTAGAATCTAGTATTGAGGACCTAAGAAAATCAGTTAAAGAATCTTATTTACAGAATCAGATTGATACCGTAGAAGAATTAATTAACTCAACATTATATAAGTTAAGATTTTTAAAATGATTTCAGATATTAAAAGAATACTAAAAGAAACTCTTGAAGGAGGGACTGAAGGTAGAGTTTTATCTAATAAAGAAATTAAACTCTTCAAAACAATTAATGCGAAAAAGAAAGATTTAGGTAGTAAGGCTAAATTAATTGAGTTTATCCAAATGATGTTAAACTTAATGGGTAAGAATACTTCTGAAGCCAGATTTTACTATGAAGTGTACACTCAAAACTACAGACCTGAAGGTGATTATGAGAATTTAACTCAAGACAATTTTAAGGACCTTAGAGGGTTCAAACAAAGAAAGACTCCTAACAATACCGCTTGGGAATTTACAACAGCTAGAATACCTTTTAAAGGGAGTAATTTAGAGGGTGAGTGGGATGATGATAGTAAAGGTGTGTGGTATTATGTTGTTAAATCATATGGTTGGTATCCAGTATACATTTATAAAAACGGACAATGGTATGGTGTAAGTAATACTTATTCATCATCAACATCAAAACAAATGTCAAATGCAAGACCAAGAATTTGGAATGATAATTTAAAAAGTGAGATTGTTTATTTATCACCTGAAGAAATGAAGGGTGTTATGTATACAGGTAAAAATTTAGAGGATATTGAAAGTGAAAGATATCAAGGTTTTGTAGGGGCTAAAGATGGACATGGTATGGACATTAATAGAACCAAAACTTTTGGATGGGGTAATGATAAGATTAAAGCGTCGTTTAAAATTGATAAAGTTGATATAGAAGGCGATGATGTAATTTTTAATATTCAAATTAAAAAGGCGGGTAATGTGGAAGGGACAAATAGAATGGTTCAGTTTACTGATGGATACCCTGAAGATTTTAAAAAGAAACTTGATGAATATCTAACCCAATATATTAATCAACTTTTTGGTCAGGAACTAAGAAGAAAGAACATTGTTGTTAGTGTTAAATATTAATGAGAACATTTGAGTGGTGTGGTTATGAATGGATAACCCAAGAAAGATGGGGTCAAATACACCCTGAAAAATCACACTGGTGGTATGATGAATCTTGTGTTTCAGTTGATAAACAAAATCATTTACACCTTAAAACTAAATATAATCCTAAACGATTTGAGGAATTCAATTTGACATCACCCATAGGTGTTGGGTTGGTTTCTTGCACTAATAAGTTTAAATATGGCGTCTTTAGTATTGAAGCCAAATTACCACATGGTAAGAATTTGTGGCCGGCATTTTGGATGTGGAGTTGGGATAGTTGGCCGCCAGAAATTGATGTCTTTGAGGGGTATAGTGATAATCACCCAAATTACTTAAAATTAAGGTTAAATAAACCTTTTGGTTTTTGGAATCTACAGACAAATTTACATTATAAAAATGGGGATGACTCAAAAATGGTTGGAGGTAAAACTCACTATTTCGGATTTAAAGACCCTACCAAATATTTTATGAATTATAGTGTGGAGTGGGCTAAAGATTACGTTAAGTTCTATTATGACGACATCTTGGTTAGGACTATCAAAGATGAAGAAATCCTTAAACAACTTGATAATACAACTATGAATGTGATTATTAATAATGGGGTTATTGAGAGTGTTGATAGACAATACCCACCTGAATCAGATTTTGTTATTAGGAATTTTAAATACTCTTTCGGTTAACTTTATATATATCATTTTTGAACCATCTCGTTTCAATATGTCTACCATCAACTACTTGAGGTTCACTAACTGGTTCACTATCAAATTCATTTATATCTCCAACCATATCCATAAAGTCCTTCAGTTCTACAATATCTTTTTTATCGGATGAATAAGATTCTAATTCTAATTCATAATCGGTTCTAGTTGTTTGTTCCTCATATATTGAATATGGAAATCTGTACTTGTTAAGAGTAGGTCTTTGTAATGGTTGAGTCATTTCACCACCCTCAAAATCTTCCCTATTAAGTTTAATTAATTCCATAACATAAGTGACATCAACATAATCAATCATTGAAATACCCATAACTTTAAGATAATTTTGACATGCTTCGTCAATCTCTTCCATACTACTATGATTACTAACTGAATCGTAAACTTTTTTAACTAATGCGAATAACATTCTATCGGGAACTTGTTCTAATAAGGATTTGTTCATATATTTGACTTTACAATAAATATTAATAAAAATGATAATCGTGTTTGACTTAATAATAAACATTACATATACTTTCTAAAAAAACAAATCATGACAGTAAAACAGGCATTAAAACAGAAGAATTTATTGGTTAAAAAAATCAATGAAGATATTAGAAAAGTTCACACATATAACTCAGTTGATGAGGGAAATACCAGACCATACTCAACAAAAGAGTTACTTAATAAAATTATGGAGACCACTAAAGAATTGGTTGACCTAAAGACAAAAATCCATTTGGCAAACGCACCCGTGTACCATAAAATTTTTGAATTATCAGAACTTAAAAATACTGTGACGTTTTTGAAAGGTTTAGACTGTTCAGAAGGTAAAGTGGTTGATAGATATACTCGCTCACAGGAGCCAACTATCAAAGTTGCAGAGTTATCAGTAATAGAAAGAGATAACTTGGTTGAGGGGTTTGAAAACAGAATTGAGTTACTCCAAGAAGAATTGGATACCCACAATGCAACAACCCACATTTAATTGTGGGTTAGCCTGAGATGTAGATAGAGTTATATTAATAAAGTTACAATTGTTTCTAGAAGAGTCGCCGATGATATGATTTGGATTACATAGGTCTCAAAAGTCAAGTGTCAAGTTTTCAGAAATTTAATAATGTCATTACTTAAAACTCACTATAAACCTTAATATAATTCACTACTCTCAGGTTTTTTTAAAAAAATTCATCCTACCTATTGTGGGAATGGATTTATTACCTATCTTTGTTAAACCAAAACGATAGAGATATGACAACTACAAACACCACATCAAAAGTAAGAAACTACCAAGGCACTAACTCATTCATCAACAAGATGAAAGATGCCCTCAACAAGTACGGCAAACTAACTCAGAAACAAGCTGAGGCGGCTGAGAAAATCCTTAACAGCGTAACTAAAGTAAATGTGGAGACCCTTCCTGAAGAAATGAAGGCTATCGCTAACTACGAGGGTGAGAACTCATTCGTGAAAGAAATCAAATCTAAATTGATGACCTACGGGACATTAACACCAAACCAAGTGTCGGCAGCGAACGCTCAAATCCAAAAAGAGAAGAACAAGGCTAACACCCTTAAAGTAAGAATCCCTGTGTTGGGTGAGACAATCCAACTTCGTCGCAAAACTGCGGAAGGTCTTAAAGAGAAATACGGATTGGAGTTCAATCCACTCTTGATTGATGTGACTAAAATCTTGTCTATCTCCCCAAAAGCAATCCAAGTGGCGGGTAAACTTACAGTGAAGAGAGGTAAAATCTGTAACTGTTGTGCAAGAACTCTAACTGACGAGTTCTCAATGTTGACAGGTCTTGGTAAGACATGTGCAGGTCACTTGGGAGTTCCTTACATCACAGACGCAAGTCAAGCTGAGAAGTTCCGTATGGACTACTTGAAACGAGTAGAAGAAATTGGTGAAATGGAGGTTTGGATTCCTTTTTCTCAAATCAAAGTCCTAAGTGACAAACTTGAAGTGGTTCTTAAAATGGTAAAATAAGAACAAACCCCCTCAAAAAGGGGGTTTTATTTTTTGTATTCGGATATTTATTATATATTTGTAGAACAAATAATAAAAAGATGAAAAGTAAATTACCATTCGCAGTTAACTACACCAAAGAGATGTCTGAAAAGTTCAACAAAGAACTTAAAGAGTCTGGCAAATGTTCTGTTCAAAATCCTGATTTCTACGGCAATTGGAATCTTGTTGAGGTTGGAACGCCTGAGTATGAATTTGCTTTCAGTAAGAAACGAGTTAAAAAGTAATGCGTGAGTTAATAAGGACATTATTAAAAGAGATTAGGTTTTCACAAGAAAGGGCTGATGAACTAAAAAAGAAATTTGGTTGGAGATTCGTTCAGAGTGATAGACCAAAGTCAGGTAAATTATATAACAAGAATCATATTTATACCTTTAGGACTCCTAAATACAAGTACAATGTTTACATTGAGGAATATGATTATGATTTTTTCATTATTTCATTTTTTCCTAAGTTAAATAAAGATTTCTATGTAAGACAAGCCAGGATGGCCTCAGCAGGACAAAAGTACTATGATGAATATAGTTACTTAACAAAGGAAAATATGCCACTCCAAATACTATCACTAATGATGGGTCAAATGAAAGAGATTTTAAAAGATAAACCTTATGCATCGTTTGGTTATTTTGGTGCTCCTGACATTAAAACTGGTGAAGATGATGACTTATTTAACACCAAAAGAGTAAGGGTTTACAATCAAATGATTTACGACACCTTTTCTGAAACACACAAAATTATATCTGACCCTACATTTAGTGGGTCCGTAATTATTAATAAAGAAGTTCTTGAGGAATACCCGTATTTCAAAAAGTATTGCTTGGATATATTGGAAACACATTTGTAAGTAATGAATATTGAGAGTATATACAAAGCATTCCTTAAATTCAGTAAAGGCTCAATTAAAAAAGATGGGTTTAACTTACACATTACCAATATAGGTAAGGATAATAAGGATAAGATAACTTTTTATTTTGATTTTGAACCATTGGGTGATATGTCTTATCAAAAATCAGGTCTTGAGGAGGTTGCTTGGGATGAGATTGTTTTGTTCATTAAAATACTTGGAAATCTTAATTTTGATTGGGAAAGATTGGATGTTGTAGTTAACATGGGAAAATACCCAAACCCATACCTTTCAAAAAAATTTGAGAAAAAAATAGATAACATACTAAACGATATTAAAGTCGTTGAATTATGTGAGGGTGTTTGTGTTAAGATTGAAGTTGAACACATTAATACAAACATAACCATTCAAGATGACAAGTCATCATCTTCAGGTACAATGCTCTTTTTTGAGAATTTTGTTAGACCCATAAAAGGTTATGTTAAAATGTCCAAAAATGGGGGATATGAAGAAGTTAGTGTGGAAGATGCGGTAACTACCTATAAAGAGATTCAAAGATTTAATAGGTTTTTAGATAGTGATACAAACTATTTATCAATAGATGATGTGGTAGGTGAGGAGATTGGATTCAATGACACCAACCAAGTTATATATGTTTTAACAAGATTTGTAAATGAAGGTAATAATTAACGAAAGTTCTGTAGTAAAGGTCTTGGAGAGAGTTTGGTCTCAGGACCCATACTTTGATGGGGATAAACTTAAAATGTTTGGTATAAGTCCCAAAAATCCTTCCGCACAAATGTTATTCCAAAAGTTTATTGGGTTAGAAGAAATGACCAAAAGAGCTGAGAATATAATGAAAGACCTCAATAACAAAGATTTCAATGTAGATAATTGTGGAACATACGATATAGATTTTAAAATTGTACATACATTTATTGATGAAGGGCATGCGGGACTTCAATATTTTTATATAAATTGTGATGTTGACTATGGGACCTCATCAGCGGTGATACCTTTTTATGACCCAAATGCCGAGCGTAAATCATTATCTAATGTTATGGATGATGAAGAAACTGCTTGGGAAATTAGAAGTGAGATTATTGAATGTATTGAGGACTATTTTGATGAAGACCTTGAGTTCAGAAAGAAAACTGGTATGAGTGTTATTGCTAAGTTAATTACGATAAGTTAATTACAGAATAAAAAACCCCACCTGTGAGATGGGGATTTAAATTACTTAATATCTGTAGACTCTAATAGTGTGTAACTAAATTTGTTTCCGTGAATCTTTGATGCTTTTTTACAGATTGATAAAAATACATCAAAGTCCATAACTCGTTTGAACACCTGACATCCGTGCGACCAATCGTCAACCCAAGTGGAATCTCTACCTGATTTGTGAATATTGATACCAAACATACCAGTATCGGTAGTTTTCTCGTCGTAAACCAAATCTTTATTAGCATCTCTCCACACCGTAACATTACCATTTCTTTGACAAAGAGCGTCGTATTTACCTTGATGTTTATCTATGGACCATACACTTCTGTATTGATTTGGAACCAATCTAGCAACGCCCTTACCATTGGTAAACCCTTGAACACCCTTTTTACCTGGGTCGCAAGTACCACCCCAACAGTAAAATTGCCATTCACCCTTTTCATCTTTAAATGAAATTGTTAAATGGTCATCAAATACATTGGTCACTTTCTTTGCAACGGATGGAGAATTGTTTCTAACACCTACGATATTAACATCGTAACTTTTGTTTGATTTATCTTCAAACCAAACATAACCTTTAGCTTTTACAGCCGATTCAATTTGTTCTCTTGTATAACTCATAATCTTTTTTAAAATAAATATATTTAATTATATAAATTATTTGTAAGATGGAGGAATATGATGACTATGGTTTCGGAGACCATTGTATAACTACTTTTTAAATTTCAAGAATAGAACCATCACTCTTGTAAGCGATTGGTGTTATGTTGACATTTGTATACATATAGTGATGATAAAAAGTGAGAGGATTATCCTCAACGAAACTTATAACAGGTAATAAGGTTCTATAAACTATCTCATCATAATTACGAAAGTCATCATATACCCAATTTCTTAGGTACTCAAGATTGGTATCGTAATCAAATTGACGATGTTTATTTCTTATGTTTTTGAAAATGTACTTAGTGCTAATATCAACCTGATTACTTTCTGCGTATATATCCCCTTTAACAAACTCCAAATCCGCCTCAATACTAATCATTCCTGTTGGGCCAACTTCAAAATGAGTTACTGAGTTAAAAAGTTCGTCAATCTTTTTTTTATCTGATTTATTAAAATAGAGTGTGTTACCTTTTTTATAGTCAATCTTAATATACTTATGTAATTGGGGGCTATTTTTTTTATCTAAAATACCTATTATTCTACCAATAAGTTCACATTGTTGCCAAAAATGTTCTGTTAAACAATTATAATTGAATGAAAGGTCGTTAGGATTCTTGTAACCAAATTTAATTCGGTCCTCAGTTTTTTTATAATAAGGTACAATCTCAATACCATGAAAGTTTGAAACATTGTCTTTCTCAAAATGTTTTTGTATTATTTTAAAAAATTTTTGGACATCCATATTTCATAAATATTAAAATAAATAAAATGGTAAGTAATTTCGTAGAATCTTTAATTCATTTAATCACCCTTGGGGTTATAAGTGTAATTTTTATACTTATGTTGACAAACAGAAATAAAAACACTAAGTTTACTAAAAAATAAAATTATGCAAACACTAGTATTCAATACAACAACAAAGACGGCTAAACTTTATGAGGGGGTTGCCGAAAAATCAGAATTAATTATACATTATACAGATGTACCAACTGTAAAAGTCATGGACGATGGTTTTTATCAAGTTATGCAACGAGATGCAATGGAAGCCCAACTTCCTGTATTAAGAGTACCAATCGCAAACACAAACATGTTAATAAAACAGTAATGAAAAGCATTCACCAAATATTTCAAGGGAACGAACACTTAATGGACCTTCACCCTGTGGAGGAGTTAATAGATTATTGTCAAGAACTTGAAGGGGAGGTAATGGAAAGAAGGATTGAGGATAACTACGATAAAGAGCATGTCCTTAAAGGTATGTTGAAAGACATTAAAACAAGTATTAACGATACGTTGGCGGAGGATGAAGAGTCAATTAGATTTGGTGAGATTCCAAGAGTAGACTTCAAAGAGGCGGTTAAAAACTTAAAAAACTTCATCTCCGAAATGTGTCACATTAATAACATAATGTTATGATAAAAGAAACTAGACTTATTTCGTTATTAGACGAACTTTATCTTGTGGATAAGGAAAGTAAGGAGATGATTGTTTTGGCAAGACCTGAACAAATAGGTATAGTGTGTGAAACATTAGAACACGAAACAATGAATGAATATTGGACAACCAATCGTTATGTTGAGTTAGATGATAATCACATTAAAAAAATAATTGATAATAATAGATTATGTCGTATTGAGATGGAAACATATGAGGGTGATTATTGTGGATATAGAAAGCCCAAATTAAAAGATGGTAAAGTAATTATTCACATCTGATATATTTATAAATAAAATATATTGGTGAGAACTAAATTAATTATTACTGAAAGTCAATTCAACAAATTAATATACGGAAAGTTAGGGATACTAACCGAAGCGTCAAAGAAGAAAGTCCTTATTGATAAAGTAGGGCTAAGTGAATATAACGCAGAACTATTGGATAAGGTGTGTGGTGGTCTTTCTGTTTGGATAGCCAATAAGTTAATTGATTATCAAATAACAATATCTCGTAGTTGGAATGGGGATAATGTGAGTAAAGAATATGCTCTTGAAAAACTTAATGGTGGTAACCTTAAAAAGTTTATGCCAAAAGTTACCGAAATAATGGACTGGGTTAGAGTAGGTTTAAATGGGAATATTGGTCAATACAAAAATCTCTCAATTGAAGAATTAGAACAAAAATCTAAAGAGTGGCATGATTCATTAGGTATTGGTAGTGGTGTAATCAATTACAATGAGAAACACGATATAATTAAAGATTTTAGAGATGAGAATGGGAACGGTTTTTATTGGGCTGATTTAGATACCAAAAACTCTGAAGAGGAATGTGAAAGGATGGGTCATTGTGGTCGCTCAAGTTATGGTTTCTTATATTCATTACGAGAAACAAGACCAATCAATGATAAGTATAAAATGAATAAAAGTCATTTAACTGCGGCTATTGGTCCCGATGGTGTTATGTACCAGTTAAAAGGTCCGAAGAACTCAAAACCAAACGAAGCGTTCCACCCATATATTCTACCTTTATTTGATGTTAAAGATGAGGACGGAGAATATTTGATTCAAAGTTTTGGAAGTGAATATGCGACATCTATGGATTTTAAACTTACGGATTTACCTGATGAAGTATTAAGAAATTTATACCAAAACAGACCTGAGTTATTTAAAACAAGACAATTACAAAAGAAGTTGGTTGACATGGGTATTATTGATGCACCTGTTGTTGATTATAAAATCACAGTTGATATAAGTCCTGATGATGTTGGTAGATATGTTAAAGGTGATTATGTGGTTAACAGATATAAAAAGAAAGTGACAACACCTGCAGGTCAACAATATGATAGAACCGTTGAGGTTACTTTATTTGAAACAATTTTATCGGGAGATGTTTGGGATTTATGGCAAAATTGGGAACCTGATTGGAAAGGTGCTTTATCGTATGATGTTGATAATGAGAACGAACAAAAAATTCGCAATATTTTAAAATATCTAGCACAAAAAGATAATCCTGATTTTAGCGAAGAAAGTTTTAATGATGAAGATACGGATTCTTTAATTGAGGATTGGGATGAAGACCATGAAATACGAAGTGCAATTGGAAATGCGGTGTCAAATGCTGAATCAGATGACTATGGTAACTATTTGTACGATGAGTTAAAAGGCGCTTTAGAAGAATATGGAACTGTGGAGAAGATGAATGATGAAGGTGTTATATTACATGTTGATACTGAAAAGTATATCGCTGACTTAGATGATGAGGAATATGAAGATTATGTAGAATATAGATGTGATGGTGATATTAAATGTGCATTCTCGGAATTGGCGTATGAAGATAGAATAGAAAAACCAGAAGTTAGTATAGATGATAGATATTATCCTAATATCAATACAGAAAACTTTAATGAGATATTATCGGACAGATTATCAGAAGTTGAATACCACTACATTAAGTAATTACTTATTCAAGTCACCAGTGTAAAACGCAATATCCTCAATATCAAAATGAGAATCAATATCGTTCATTAGTTTATCCCAATCTTCAGGATAGTTTTCATCAATAACAACTTCTAAATTAGGCATAAGGCTATCGTGCTCAATCTTGAAAGGAATTCCCTTCTCACCCAAATAATCTAACAATCGTTCATACACATCCGTGTTAAAGTGTTCAAACTTGAAATGGATTACATATTGTTCTGTATGTAGAATGTATTTGGTTATACTATCTAATTCTTCCTCATAGTCATCTCTTAAATTATTTAAAAAACTTGTATATTCTTTATCCCATTCAGGTGACTCAGGCCAATACATAGCATGGTCAACAGTGACATAGATAATTATTCTGTAAACTACAATATTTGACGAGTGTACTTTAGGGTTAACTTCCAACCTAAACTTAAACCTATCTTTAATTAATAAAGAATTATATAATTTAGTTAGAGCTTTTGCTATTTGTTGTTCATTCATATTGATAAATATATTTAAAATCTAATTAATAATCTATATATTTGTGCTATGTTGGAAGTTTTAGAGAAATATTACAATGATGGGTTGGTTTACAAACAAGTTCACCCCACTTTACCATTGACAATATGGAACTATACTGAGAAAGTTCAGTATGAAGGTCTGTGGGATGAGGTGACTTTACAAACTCGTGGACTCGTAACTGATGACAAAGGTAATGTTGTTGCAAGACCCTTTAAAAAATTCTTTAATCAAGAGGAGGGTAAACATACACCAACTGTTGAGTTTGATGTGTATGCTAAGATGGACGGTTCCCTTGGTATACTTTTTAATTATGATGGAGAATGGGTATTAGCAACTCGTGGTTCTTTTACTTCTGACCAAGCGGTGAAAGGACTTGAGTTACTTCAAAAGTATGATTACCAAAAACTTCACAAGAACTACACTTATTTGTTTGAGATAATATATCCTGAGAATAGGATAGTGGTTCAGTACCCTTATGAGGACTTGGTGTTACTTGGTGTAATAGAAACCAAAACTGGGTATGAGGTTAACATACACGATGGTGATAGTGATTTGAGAATAAAAAACTTAATAAACAATGTAGGTTTTAGAGTTGTTCAAAAATACAATGGTATATCTGACTACAAAGTCCTCAAAGATATGATAAAGGATGATGAAGAAGGATTCGTTGTTAAATTTAGTAACGGAGACCGAATGAAAGTAAAAGGTGTGGAATACTTGAGATTACATAAAATAATGACTAATGTATCTACTACTAGTGTATGGGAAATGTTAAGCACTGGTCAAGATGTTACTGAGTTATTAAAAGATGTTCCTGATGAGTTTTTTAATAAAATAAAAACTTATGTTAAACAATTAAGATATCAAAAAATGTCAATAACCGAACATGCTGGTAAGTTGTTTGACTCTTACTATGAAAGTTATGATGGTGACTTACCTGAGAAATCAAAATATGCTCAGTGGGTATTGAAAATGGAGAAACACCTCCAACCGATATTGTTTAGAATGTATGACAGAAAAGAATATGATTCTTATGTTTGGAAACTAATAAAACCTGAATTTAAAAAGTTGTGATATGGCAAAAAGAAAGACAATAAGTGTTACTGAGATGGTTGATTATGCGAACCTCCAATTAAGTAGAACAGACGATTTTGCAACCAAAGAGTTTAAACAAGGAATTATTGTAATGGTTGAGGCGGTATTACACAGGTCAGATAATTATAATGGTTTTAGATTCCTTGATAATTCAGATATTGAATATGATACGATGGGTTATGTCTCAAGACATTACTACGGTCCTCGCTTTAAAATATAGAAAACATACGGCATTAAAATATAATAATTGTGCAAAACAAAAAGATTATAAATTTTACTCCCACAGGTACTCAACCCACAAGGGAGAATTCATACGCACCTCTTGAACCAAATCAAATTATTGAGGAGGTTCATGAGGCTTATGAATATGGTATTACAATGACTCATATTCACGCGAGACATCCTGAAACATTAAAAAATAGTAATGATAAAAACCATTACAGACCAATCATTGAAGGTTTACGAGAACATTGTCCTGACTTAGTTATTTGTGTTTCATTAACAGGTAGGTTAGAACCTGACTTTAATAAAAGGTCTGAAGTGTTAGAGTTACTTCCCGATATGGGTTCATTAACAATGTCATCAATTAATTTTCCAACGGGAGAATCAATCAATTCTCCTGAAGTTATTTTAAAATTGATTGATAAAATGAAAACATATGGAGTTACACCTGAAATAGAATGTTTTGATAGTGGCATGTTAAATTACACAAATTACCTCATCAATAAAGGAATTCTTGAAGGTCCACATTACATTAATGTTATTTTAGGTAACATTTATAATGCTCAATCTGATTTACCAACAATATCGTCAATATTGACTAATAAACCAAAAGATAGTATTCTTTGTATAGGTGGAATAGGTAAAGACCAATTAAAATCAAATATTGTCGGGTTATTATATGCGGATGGTATTAGAATTGGTCTTGAAGATAACTTATATTCAGTGGGTAAAACTAAGACAACTAATATGTGGTTATTAAAAAGAATATTTAATATCATAGATGAGATAAACATTGATATTATGACACCAAAAGAATTTAAAGAATTAGGATATGGGAATAAGTTACATAACAATAGTAGGATTTAGTGAGGCAACTATCACTATGATTCTTGATATTTTAGACTCACAAGAATTTTACCCAACAATTGATATTATCAACAATTTAGGGTTGGAACCAACTAAAGAGTATAAACACCCAAACTTTGAAATTACTCTAATTGATGGCATTGATTTAAATAATAAATTATTTGTGTTAGGTGTGACTAAACCACATTTAAGAAAGAAGGTTACTGAAATGTTTGACCTTGAAAATCAGGGTCACCCAATGTCACTAATTTCAAAAAATGCGGATATATCAAAAACTGTTGATTTGGGTAAAGGTGTTGTTGTTAATACTATGAGTTGTATTGCGGGTCATACTAAAATAGATGATTTTGTATTTATTAATAGGAATGTCAGTATTGGGCATCATACCACTATTGGTAAGTATACTACAATAAATCCTGGTGCTAACATTGCAGGAAATATAACTATAGGTGAGTGTTGTCAAATAGGGATTGGTACTAATATAATTGACGGTGTTAAGATAGGTAATAATACAATAATTGGTGCAGGTTCGTTAGTTACTAAAGATATTCCTGATAATGTAGTTGCTTACGGAAACCCCTGTAAAATAATTAGAGAAAATGAGGCATAATCCGTATAAAATAGTTCAAATGTTTGAGGAAGAAATTGCCGAATATACTGGGGCACCTTATGCGGTTGCATTAGATAATTGCACTGACGCATTATTCCTTTGTTGTGTTTATTCAAAAGTCACTGAAGTAACCATACCTAAAAAAACATATCTATCTGTTCCGCAAGCTATCATGGCTTCAGGTGGTAAAGTTTTATTTGATGACACGGAATGGAGTGGAGTTTATGAATTAAAACCTTATGGGATATATGATTCCGCAAGGAGATTTACCAGTGATATGTATATACCTAATAGTTTTATGTGTCTTTCATTTCATCCTAAAAAAATATTAAAAATGAGAAAAGGTGGAATGATTTTAACCGATAATGAAGATGCGTACAAATGGTTTAAAAAGGCCAGACACGAAGGTAGAGATGAAATACCATACACTCAAGACAACATTAAATTTTTGGGTTGGAATATGTACATGACACCACCAGATGCTGCTGAAGGATTGTGGTTAATGTCATCAATGTCAAAACATAATAACGATACATTTGAGGATTATCCCGATTTAACTAAAAATGATTTATTTAAATTATTATGATAACTAAAATTAACGAAGTACCGATAGTCTTACATACAATGGATTCATATTCCGCTTATTGGGACAATTGGTATTATTTATTTACTAAACATTGTAAAAATCACGGACCAATTGTGTTTTTAACTGAGGAAAACCCCCCATCATTTGTTAATAATGTTAAACATATTAAAACAGGTAAAGGTGAATGGGGGTATAGATTATTAAATGGTCTTAATCAAATAGAAAGTGAATTAATTATTTATATGCAAGAAGATTTTTGGCCAAAAAAAGATTTAGTCTTAACTGACGACCATTTAAAAATTTTTTATGAAAAAGAGATGCAATGTCTTAAGATAAATAATATTGTATTTCCAATAAAAACCGATATTATTGAAGGTAATTTATGTAAAGTAAGACAAAATTCTCCATATTCCTTAACACATCAATTTGGTATTTGGGATAAAAAATTTTTTATAAAACATATTTTACCAAATGAAAATCCTTGGAATAATGAAATATTGGGAAGTGAAAGAATAAATAAAAATCCACATAACATTTATCAAATAAATTATGAATGGTATGCTAAAGTTTGTAGTAGAGGAACATTGAATAATAATGGTAAAAAAATGTTAGAAATGTATAAATTAAAATTTTATGGTAAGACATAACACGTTACATATAATAACTGCTCTGTATAGATTTGAGAATCTTGAAAAAATACATAATTCCATTTACATGAATGATGACATCGTTTGGCATATCTCCAAGTCAAATGAGAGAGAAGATTTAACTAACAATTTTATTAAAACCGATAAACGAGTTAAGGTGTATAATGTTGAATGTGAAGATTCGGATACAACATCAAAAAGAAATGTCGTTCTTGAAACTATAAAAGATGGGTATTTTTGTTTTTTAGATGATGACACTATTTTTCATGAAAATATGTACATCAAATATCGTGAATGCGTTGAGAATAGTTTTGTTGGTATTTTGGTTGGTGAGCAATTAGATTGGGATGGAAAATTAAGATTGATTGCACATTTTCCAAAATATTGTAGAATTGATACTGGTAATGTATTAGCTCACCATTCTTGTTTGGAAACTTGTAGATGGCCTGATACCCATATACCCAAAGTCAATGAGAAAGATTCTATTTTTTGGGAATCAGTGTATGACTATTACGGAAAAAAATGTGCAATATGGAATCAACCAATTTCATATTACAATCAAATCAGTAAAAAAATAATAAAATACAAGAAATAATTTTTTTTATTTATTTGACTTTTTTACATTTGTAAAAAAAAAGAAATATGAAAAGGTTTTACGCATCCAGATTAACACAAGGTAACGAATTATTTCCCGCAAGAATCACAATTGATAATAGTGGTGTCCACCTTAGATTACCTAGCTTTATGAGTGGACAAGAGAGAACAATCCCATATAGACAAATTTCTTCAGTTGAAATCAACTGCCCGTTTATCGGATATTCAACAATTACGTTCCAAACTACAGGACAAAATGAATTAAGTGTGCACGGATTTACTTCTAGAGAAGTCAAAAAAATGAGGTCACTTATCTTAAGTAAAATTTGATTTGCTAATCTATACCCCTGTTTTGAAAGAAATGGAGGACTTTAGTTTGACTATAGATGTTTTAGTTTATATTTATTCTTATTTTTAATCCTATAATAAGATATTTATGTTTAAACACCTACGTCATGAAAAAACTATTAATAATACTATTTACTGTTATTTCATTCATTAATCTTGGTCAGGTAACTTTGTTTTCTGAAACGTTTGAAACCGCGAATTCATTAACTTTAGTAAATGGAACACAAACTAACAAATGGTTCCGAGGTACTGCTAATCAATGTAATGGAACAGGAGCACTTTACATATCAAACAATGCAAGTGCTTATGCATACACAAACACATCAATATCAGTAGTTCATGCTTATTTTGACATAACAGTACCAGCCTCCGTAACTAATATTACATTAAATTTTAATAGAAAAGTTGTAGGAGAGTCTACATGTTCAACATGTGATTATCTACAAATTTGGTCTTGTATTAATACATTTACTCCAACGGCAGGTACTTTAGTTACTGCAAACGCAAACAGGGTTTTACAAGGAACTATAAGCAACAGTGCTATTTGTACTACTACTAGTTATACCCTACCAAACGCAATTGCTGGTACAACCAGGAGAATAATATTCAGTTGGAGGAATGATGGTAGTGCTGGGACTATACCAGCGTTAATTGATAATATAACAGTTACATACACAAATCCTACAGCACCAACCTGTGCATCATTATCAGCACCATCAAATGGAGCAACGGAACGTCCTTTAAATCAAGTCATATCTTGGGCTGCAACTGCCACCGCAACCGGTTATGATGTTTATTTTGGTACATCCGCAACACCACCTTTAGTATCATCCAACCAAGCTGGTACCTCATATACACCAACACTTGCTGGTGGAACAACTTATTATTTTAAAATAGTTCCAAAAAATGGTGTCGGTGATGCTTCGGGATGTAACACGTGGTCTTTTACAACAGCTTCACCACCCTCAAACGATGCATGCTCCGATGCTACAAGTTTACCTTGTGCTACATCTGCTTTAGCTGGAACAACAGTAAATGCTGTATCCGAAACAGCACCAAACTCATCCACCACAGGAACAATGGGTGTATGGTATAAATTTACAGGAGATGGTAGTACAACAACACTTACTGTGGTACAAGGATTTGATACTAGATTGTTAGTTTTAACAAGCAATACAGGTGCTTGTGGGGGAACATATACAACAGTTGCAAATGTAGATAACATAACAAGCTCAAACGAAATTGCAACATTTACAGCCACAAGTGGAACTGTTTATTTTGTTTATATAGGTCATTACAATTCAACAACTACAGGTACATTTACTATATCTAGAACATGTGTTACCCCTCCATCAAACAATAACTGCTCAAGTGCTCCTGCATTGACAATAAATTCAGGAAGTAGTTGTAGTTCTTCAACAAATGGTACAACGGTAGGTGCAAATCAATCTTCATCGGCATGTGTTGGAACTGCGGATGATGATGTATGGTATAGTTTTGTAGCAAATGGTACAAGCCAAACCCTTACAGTTACACCTGGCACTTTATCAGATGCGGTTTTACAAGTTTATAGTGGAACTTGTACTGGGTTAACCTCACTTGCTTGTGTTGACAATACATCAGGTTCATCCACTGAAACAACAACTGTAACTGGGTTAACTAATGGGGTAACATATTATGTTAGGGTACATAGTTATGGTAATGGAACTGGTCAAGGTACTTTCTCTATTTGTGCAACAACACCTTGTAGTACACCCACAACTGCAGGTACTCTAACA
>Ga0315901_10000651_pt1 | contig 51017 bp, 49 predicted proteins | sample LakEriMetagenome_10_FD_203761 | JGI IMG/M metagenome (GOLD analysis project Ga0315901, IMG submission 203761) | Freshwater fungal communities from buoy surface, Lake Erie, Ohio, United States - Buoy 2 MA116 | ecosystem: Environmental > Aquatic > Freshwater > Lake | place: USA: Lake Erie, Ohio... | reverse complement strand
GAAGGGGGTCGGCATCGCCGCCCTTGCCCGCTGCAAGGATGGCGATCCGCAGCGTGCGATTGATGCGATCAAGGTGTCGGATCGACCGCACCTGCATTTGTTCATTGCAACCTCTGACATTCACCTTACCCACAAGCTGCGCACCACCCGTGAGGCGGCACTTGCTGAGGCGGTGAAGTGGGTCAAGTACGCCCGCGAGAAGTTGGGTCGCGACGCCGAGGTGGAATTCTCCGCCGAGGATGCGAGCCGCACCGATCACGACTACCTACTGCAGGTTTACGAAGCAGTCGTTGAGGCTGGTGCCTCTACCGTCAACATCCCTGACACGGTGGGCTATGCCATTCCGTCGGAGTACGCCGCACTCACGAAGTTGGTGGTAGATCGCGTCGGTCGCGATGCGACGATCAGCGTCCATTGCCACAACGACCTCGGTCTCGCGACGGCCAACACGTTGGCGGCGGTGCAAGCCGGTGCGCGACAGGTTGAGGTGACCATTAACGGACTCGGCGAGCGCGCCGGCAACGCCTCACTCGAAGAGGTCGTGATGGCGCTGCGCACCCGACCAGGACAGTTCGAGTCACACGACATTCAGGTGCAGACAGAACAGCTGACCTCGGCGAGCCGACTCGTTTCGTATCTGACCGGGTTCGCCGTGCAGCCGAACAAGGCGATTGTCGGCGCGAATGCGTTCGCGCATGAGTCGGGGATCCACCAGGACGGCGTCCTGAAGAATCCACTCACCTACGAGATCATGACGCCGCAGTCGGTTGGTCTTGTTGGCTCGAGCCTGACGATCGGCAAGCTTTCGGGTCGCCGTGGCCTGCAGGCGAAGTTCGCCGAGCTCGGCCACGACCTCAGCGGAGAGGCGCTCGACGCCCTCTACCGCGAGGCGATCGCTCTCGCCGACGTGAAGAAGGAGCTCACCGACGCCGACCTGTTGGCCCTCGTCGATAAGCGAGCCGCCACCGGAAGCGCCGCAACGATTGAGCTCCTCGACTGGAGCGTTGCCAGCTCACGCGGCGGCGGTTCGTCGGGCCGCGTAGAGATTCGCGTGAACGGGGTCGAGGCTTCGGCCGAGTCCACTGGGAATGGCCCCGTCGACGCCCTCTATGAGGCCATCGACAAGGCGGTCGCCCCAACCCTCGGCTGGAACCCGATCCTCGCGGAGTACGAGATTCGTGCCGTCAGCGAGGGTGAAGATGCCCAGGGACAGGTCACGACGAAGTGCCGTCGCTCCAACGATCTCGACGCCGAAGGGAAGCCGCTCCCGAACGCACCGATGGTCACGGGGCAAGGCCTCTCCACGAACATCATCGATGCGTCACTTGTCGCCTACGTCTCTGCTGCGAATAAGCTCGCCGCACTTGAGTCGGGGGCGGCCAGTGCACCAACGAAGGGATCGCGCGAGGCGATGCAGTGACCGAAACGCTCGCCGCACCACTCGCTTCGGCACTGCGAGACGGTGCTGCCGATCACCTGATCGTCACCATCCCGGGTGACGGGGTTGGCCCTGATGTTGTGGCGGCGGCGCGCCGCGTGCTCGACGCTGCGGGCTCGAAGTTTGGCTTCAAGCTTGCCTGGCGCGAGATCTTGGCAGGTGGCTGCGCCATCGACGCATATGGCGTTGCCGTTCGCGAAGAGGATCTGAAGATCGCCGATATGGCCGACGCCTTGCTCCTAGGCGCAGTCGGCGGACCGAAGTGGGATAACCCGAACGGCACCGTTCGCCCAGAACAGGCACTCTTCGCCTTCCGCACTCGCTACGAACTCTTCGCCAACCTGCGCCCCGTCACGATCTACCCAGAGCTCGCCGACGCCTCACCGCTGAAGGCCGAGCGCCTGAAAGGCGTCGACATGCTGATGGTGCGCGAACTTACCGGAGGCCTCTACTTCGGTAAGCCGTCGGGCGAAGAGGTGACGCCAACAGGTCGACGCGCCGTTGACACGCTGCCGTATCACGAGGATGAGATCCACCGTGTCGCCGTGATCGCCTTTGAGTTGGCGCGCACGCGACGCAAGTCCGTGACTTCAGTCGATAAGGCGAACGTGCTCTCTACGAGCCGCCTCTGGCGTAAGGTCGTCACCGAAGTGGGCGCCGACTATCCCGATGTAAAACTGGAGCATCGACTCGTCGACTCCACCGCAATGCTGCTTGCAACGTGGCCAGCCACCTTTGATGTTGTTGTGACTGAGAATCTCTTCGGCGACATCCTCTCGGATGAGGCCGCCGTGTTGGCCGGATCACTCGGCATGCTCCCCTCCGCCTCGCTCGGTGCGCGTCGCACGGCGCACGGCACCTTCGGCCTCTACGAGCCGATCCACGGATCTGCCCCCGACATCGCAGGGAAGAACCTGGCGAACCCGATCGGCACGATCCTCTCGGGGGCGATGCTGCTCCGCGAGTCGCTCGGCCGCGCCGATGCTGCCGCCGCCGTTGAGCAGGCGGTGTCCAACACCATTCGCATGGGCGTGCGCACCGCCGATCTTGCCCCAGGGCTCGACGCCGCTGGTGCCCGCGCCGCCGGCTTCACCCTTGCAGGCACCCGCGAGGCGACCGACGCCATCGTGGAGCAGCTCCTGAGCCTCAAGTGACCAGCAGCGCCGCCGATCGCGAGCCCGTTCTTCTCTACGACACCACGCTGCGCGATGGCGCCCAGAGTGAGGGGCTGATCCTTTCACTGCAAGACAAGCTGCGCATCGCTCGCGCGCTCGATGAGTTCGGCATGTTGGCGATCGAGGGCGGGTGGCCCGGCTCCAACCCGAAAGATATTGAATTCTTCGCGGCTGCGAAGAAGATTCGCTGGGAGCGCGCACGACTCGCCGCGTTTGGCAGCACGCGCCATAAGTCAAACAAGCCTGGCGACGATGCCAACTTAAATGCGCTCCTTGATGCCGAGACGCCGATCGTCACGATCTTCGGCAAGAGTTGGACCCTGCATGTAGAGGCGGTCCTTGAGGCGTCCCGCGCCGAGAACCTCGCGATGATCTCGGAGAGCGTCGCCTACATTGCCGAGCGCGGACGCGAGATGGTCTACGACGCCGAACACTTCTTTGATGGCTATGAGGCAGATCGCGACTATGCGCTCGACACGCTGCGCGCCGCACGAGACGCCGGCGCATCGACCCTCGTTCTCTGCGACACCAACGGCGGCACCCTCACCGGCCGCATGGCTGAGATCGTGAAAGACGCGCGTGCAACGCTCGCCGCCGATGCGGCAGCGAAAGAGATCGTGTGGGGGATCCACACGCACAACGATGCGGAGCTCGCCGTCGCGAATGCCCTTGCGGCGGTCGACGCCGGTGTTCGCCACGTGCAGGCGACGATCAACGGGTACGGCGAGCGCGCCGGAAACGCGAACATGGTCTCGCTGCTTGCCAACCTCGCTCTGAAGTCGCAGCACACGGTCGCCGGAGCGGCGAACCTCGCCGACCTTTCACGCCTCTCCCATGAGGTAGCCGAGATTGCGAACCTTGCCCCCGACGATCATCAGCCGTACGTTGGTCGCTCGGCCTTCGCCCACAAGGGAGGCGTGCACGGAGCTGCGCAGGTGAAGACGCCGCGTGCCTATCAGCACATTGATCCTGCGCTCGTGGGTAACCGTGGGCGCCTCGTCGTCTCGGAGTTGGGCGGCAAGGCGAACACAGGGAGCCGGGCCGCCGAACTTGGCGTTGAGCTTGCGAACTCAGGGCTCGATTCCAAGACCCTCTCAACGCTTGTCAAGGAGATGGAGGCGGGCGGCGCAAGCTACGAGGGTGCCGAGGCCTCATTCCAACTGCTCGTAGAGCGCCACCGCCCAAGCTATGTCGCGCCGTTCACCATCGTCGACTTCACCGTGATCGTGGAGCAGCGCGAAGGTGCGCCAGGGCGTGCCGAGGCAACCGTGCGTGTTGAGGTGGCGGGGGAGCGCCTGCACACCGCCGCCGATGGCAACGGTCCGGTGAACGCACTCGACCGCGCGCTCCGCAAGGCGCTCGGTGCCTTCTATCCACAGCTCGATGCGGTGCATCTCATTGACTACAAGGTGCGCATCCTTGACGGTGCTTCGGCGACTGGGGCGAAGACGCGCGTCGTCATTGACTCCGTGGCCGATGGCGAGACCTGGTCGACGATGGGCGTCGGCGAGAACATCATCTCGGCCTCTGCGGCGGCCCTTGCCGACTCCCTCGAGTACGCGCTGCGCCTGCAGGGTGGTGAGATTACTCGCCGCACCGAGCGAGACGCCACAAACGGTCACTCGGCATGAGCGAGGCGATCGCCTACGCCGGCGAACCGGGCGCCTTTGCCGAGGATGCACTCCTCTCTTATTTTGGTGCAGCAGCACCATCGCTGAGCGTCACCTCATTTGGTGATGTTCGTGTCGCCGTCATTGATGGGCGAGCCATCTACGGTGTTCTACCGATTGAGAACCTGATCAACGGCACCGTGCGCGAGACGCTTGATCTTCTGCGCGATGGCGCACTCGAGATCGTTGGCGAAGTTGTAGTGCCTGTTTCGCTAGTTCTTGCCGCCCTTCCTGGTGTAACACTTGAGCAGGTGGAGCGCGTCTACAGTCACGCGCAGGCACTTGCGCAGGCAGAGGAGTTTCTCCGCAGCCGCCCATGGGCACTCCTCACCACCTACAACACCGCGGGGGCCGGAGCGATGATTCGCGAGCGCAGTGAGCGCGATGCCGCTGCCGTCCTCTCACCACGTGCCGCTGGAATTCACGGACTCACCCCGCTCACCGGTTCAATCGAGGGGGTGCAGGGGAACCGCACGCGCTTCTGGATCGTGCAGCGCGCGGGTGGACCAGCACGACACGCCGAGGCCGGCCCAGCGCGCACAACCCTGCTGGTCGGTCTACGCAACGAGCCAGGGACGCTCCTTGCTGCGCTGGCGGTGATTGCGAAGGCGGGCGTCAACATCAGCAAGTTAGAGTCACGCCCAAATCGCGTGGGGGAATGGGAGTACATCTTCTGGCTTGACCTCGACGGCGCGGCTAACTCACCCGAGATTCTCGGCGTGATGCAGGGGCTCGCCGACGTGACGCTCGAGCGGCGCATCCTCGGCAGTTACCCACGAGGCGAGGCGCTCTAATCACGCCGCCGCGCACGCCGCTAGACTCGCCCCATATGGAGCCGCAGAAGATCCTCGTCGCAGGCGTATGGGAGAGCTCGCCGAACCTTGTCGAGATTCGGTCTCCCTTTGACGGTTGCCTTGTCGGCACGACCTACCTCGCAACACCAGAGCAGGTGGAGCGCGCCGCTGCCGGAAGCGTCACCGGATTTACCGCGATGCGAACGCTTGGCGCCTGGGAGCGCGGCGCAATCTTGCGCACCACTGCCGCAAAGATCACCGAGCGCCGTGAAGAGTTGGCGGCACTCCTCTCCGCCGAAGCGGGGAAGCCGATCCGCGATGCACGCGCGGAAATTGATCGCGGTGCGCTGACCTTTAGGCTCGCTGCGGAAGAGGCGGAGCGAATGATTGGTGAAACCATTCCGCTTGACCTCGCTCCTGCAAGCAAGGGTCGCCTCGGCATTACGCAGCGCTTCCCAGTTGGCCCAGTGCTTGGCATCAGCCCATTCAACTTCCCGCTGAACCTTGCCGCCCACAAAGTTGCACCCGCGATCGCGGTTGGCTGCAGCATGGTGTTAAAGCCGCCGAGCGCCGATCCGTTGATCATGCTGAAGGTCGCTGAGATACTCGTTGAAGCTGGCCTCCCAGCTGGCGGATTGAGCGTGATCCCAACCTCGCGTCCCGATGCCGATCGCCTCATCGAAGACGAGCGCTTCAAGCTTCTTTCGTTCACTGGATCACCGACTGTCGGCTGGGCGCTGAAGGGGCGTGCGGGAAAGAAGCGCGTCATCTTGGAGCTGGGCGGCAATGCCGCCTGCATCGTGGACGCAACCGCAGACCTCTCGTGGGCGGTGAAGCGCTCGCTGGTGGGCTCGTTCACCTACGCCGGTCAGGTCTGCATCAGTGTGCAGCGAATCTTTGTGCACGAGTCGGTCGCGGATGCCTTTGAACAGCAGTTTGCCGCTGGCGCCGCGAAGCTGGTGCTCGGCGACCCGGCGAACGAGACGACCGACCTTGGGCCGCTCATTGATGACGGTGCGGCGGCGCGCACTGCGGAGTGGGTGAGCGAGGCGGTCGCCGCTGGCGCGAAGGTCATTACCGGTGGTGCCGCTGTAGATCCCAAGGCACCGCGCCTCTTCGCCCCAACCGTCTTGGCGAACGTGCCGCGCGACGCGCGCATCTGCAGCGAGGAGGCCTTCGCCCCCGTGGTAATCATCGAACGCTTCAGCGACTTCTCCGCGGCGATCGCCGCCGTGAATGAGAGTCGCTTCGGCCTGCAGTGCGGACTCTTCTCTAACGATCTTGCCCATGTGCGTGCGGCATTTGATGAGCTCGAGGTGGGTGGCGTGATCGTGAACGATGTGCCGACCTACCGCATCGACAACATGCCGTACGGCGGCGTGAAGGATTCAGGTCTCGGCCGCGAGGGTGTGCGCTGGACCATGGATGAGATGACGGAGATTAAGCTGCTCGTTCTCGCCGACCCGCAGTAGCGGGGTTATCCGCCGAGTTCGTCGCCCCCTGGCGTGGAGATGCGGGCGAGCGCCTCGCGTACCGCCTGTCGTGCACGCTTGGCGCGTCGCTTCACTCGGTCAATCTCGTGGGCTGCGAGTCGCAGTAGGTCGCTGTGCTCACCTTCGACGAGAACCTCGTGGTCGCGCAGGCTCTCAATGGGTGGCTGCACCTCAGGCGCTGTTGTCGGTACTGGAGCTGGAGGTGTCGCACGGCGCTCCGGGCCGAGTGGGGCAGCGGCCCGGCCGAGGAGTGCGGCAATCGCACGCACCGCCTCAGGTGGCGCAGGCGTCTCGGTCGTCAGGAGTCGCGGATCAGCGGTTGACTCCCCAGATGCGGACTTGCGTTCGGTCACGCGCTTCCTCCCCGTCGCGGTTGTGCCAGATGGCTCCTCTATTCTCGCCGATCGCGCATTACCGGGTGTCCCGCTGTTCGTGAGCGCTGTTAGTGCGGTGGTTGGATCGTGGAGCAACTCACCCTTTGCCTGCGTGGCAAGTTCGCCCCACGGCTCACTCGGAGTTGAGTGGTGCTGCGCAATCCCCCAGAAGACGACGCGACCAAATGCAGGCAGGCGCACCGTCAGTCCGTTGCGCGTCAATTCAGCGGTGCTAACCAGAAGACTGCGGTTGGTGATGGCATCGCGGAGTTCGACTACATCACCAGCAGGTGCAGAGATGCCAAGCCGATCGGCAATGGTGCTGGCAGGGAGCGGATGTGCCGGTGCGCCAGCAAGCGAGCTGAATGGGGCGACCGCTGGCGAGGCGTGATGGATGGTGAGCTCTGCCGCCGCATCGCTGTTGAGAGCGATCACCAGCGATCGGGCACTCCCCGCCGCATTACTGAAAGCGTAGGCACTTTCGCGTGCGGCCGTGGTGCCGCTCTGCGCATCGAACCAGCGGAAGTCGGCGACGCCGGCGAAGAGGTGTCGCGCCCGAAGGAGCGGGGCGATCTCACGGTCATACCGCTCTACATGGTCGGCACTGATCGGGTCGCTGGTGCGCGGCGCGCGGTACTCCATCCCGTAGCGCTCGCGCTGCCCCTCCCACTGCCCGTGACCGAGCATCGGCACGCCAGGGAGTGTCGCCGCCAACGTTGCTGCGAGAAGCGCACGGTCACCAATGCCGAACCCTACAGCGGCCGGTTCTTCGTCAGGGGTGGTGAGGAAGTTCACATAGCGACGGAGCAGCTCAGGGTCGTATCCAACAGTGTCGCGCAGAATCGTGCGGTACTCCGCATTTTTGCCGTCTCGCAGCATGGTCATGAAGGCGGAGTTGTAGACGCGGTGCATGCCGAGCCCACGGACGAAATACCCCTCAAGGAGCCAGAAGGCCTCGGCGAGCAGCATCGTGTCGGGGAGCTCCTGCTCGACGCGCTCAACGACCTCGCGCCAGAACTCGCGCGGCAGTCGCTTCGCGAACTCGCGGTCACTCAGGGCGAACTCGGAGCGCGAGGGGATCGCGGCCTCGGTGCCGCGCGCCGGATACCAGAGGCGTCGAATGTGCTGCGCAGCAAGGGTCATCGCCGCGTCAAAGCGAATGATGTCGGAGCGTCGGGCCACGGAGAGAATCTCTTGGATCACCGCCTCGCGCGCCTCTGCATTCAGGTAGTCAATCTGTGCGGTGTCCTTCCACGGCATGTTTGTGCCGTCATTCCCGTGATAGATGTACTGCAGCGAGTCTTCCGTGCGGCGCTCAAAAGCGACGGCGGCGTCATCACCCCGCTCATAGCCATCCTCAATGCGGATCGCAGTGCCTGGCTCCGCTGAGAGGTTCTCGCCGCTATAGCGATAGTTCTTGAACGGCGGGTGCGCAGAAGAGAGGAGCAGCTCGGGCCGTTCGTTGACCCAGCGCCCATCGATGGCGACATGGTTCGGCACCATGTCGGTGACGATGCGAATGCCGACGGCGCCAGCTCGAGTGCGCAGTGCGGCGAGTGCTGCATCGCCGCCGAGCTGCTCATCGACAACGTATTCGGCAACGGCGTACGCGGAACCTTCAGCATCAGCGTCACCGGCGTTAACCTTCATCGCCCGCGACGCGGCGCTGCGACGCCAGATGCCAATCGGCCAGAGGGCGCTCACGCCGCGTTGCGCAAGAAGGTGCAACTCCTCGTCAGGGATCTCATCAAGGCGACGAATCGGTGTGCTATAGCGCTGCGATAGCTGTGCGAGCCAGACGAGCAGATGCTTCGCCTGAATGACGACCTCACCCATCCACGGGGCATCATTGCCGTAGCGCGGCGGCTCAGGGGTGCCGAGGGCCGGCTCCTCCCCGCGAATCATCGCAACGCCTCGGATCTGTGACTGCTCATCCGTGGAGGATAGGGGTGCGGAGTGGGTGATACGCTGCAACGATGCCTGTTGAGACCGTTGCACGCTCCCTCTCGTTCATTAACTGGGTGGTGGTGAGCGGCCTTGCGGTCGGCAGTTTGGCTGCGATCCTGCTGCTCACATACCGCTCGGAGTCAACGCGGGGCTACCGAGGCTTCACGGTCTTCGCCGCCGGAGGCTGGGCCTTCCTCGCCTGGCTCGCTGATGGAGCCCTTCCTACTCCCTCCGCCGACGCGCCGATCAACGCCGCCACCCCTGAGGTTGATGCACTGCGTCGACTGCTCCTCGTTCTGGTTGCCTCTCTCGCCACGCTCTGGACGCTTCGCATCGCGCGCGGGAGCGATGGCCGGCACGTCGGCCTGATCACCGTCGCCACTGCCGTTGCGGCACTCCTTGTTGCTGCGGTTGGCTGGGCACCAACACCACTCGTTGCCGTGGCGCTCGCCCTCCAGCTCTTGATCCTCGCGGCTGTCACCGGCGGCTCATTCGCGGCGATGATCCTTGCCCACTGGTATCTCGTCACGCCGAAGCTTTCTGAAGCGCCCCTCTTGCTGCTGAGTCGCACACTCGGCATCGGCATCGGCGTGCAGATTGCCCTCTTTCTCATCTGGCAACTCTTCGGCCTCGGTGGCCTTGGCGCTGGGTGGGACTTCTTCGCTATCTTGCGACTCGTGATCGGCCTCATCTTTCCAGCACTCCTCACCTACGCCGGTTGGCGCACAGCAAAGGCCCGCTCCATGGAGTCAGCAACGGGACTGCTCTACATCGATCTTGGTGCTGTGACGACGGGAACAATTCTTGCCGCAGGCCTCTTCTTCGGCGCCGGAATCCTCGTCTAGCGCTGCGACTCTGACGCGTTCGCACGAAGTGCGGCAACGCGACGCTCAATACGCAACAGCTCACTGACACTCCATGCCTGCGCAAAGCAGGCGACTGGCGTGAATGGCGCGTCACCCGTTGCGTTCTCTGAGATCGTGCCAAGGCCCGCCTCGCGCAGATGCGCGCGATACGGGGCGAGCGCCTCGGTCACCAACGTAACTGCAGCGGCGCGACCGGATGGGTTCGTGAGGTCGTGCACGGCGAAGGCGCTATCGGCCCACGGCCCAATGAGCCAAAGCCAACCAAGCCCCTGGTGGTAGGCACCATCGCGCGATTTCCGATCGCCGTCGTAGTCACCGCGATAGGCGGGATCACTCGGTGCCAGTGAGCGAATACCGATGGGGGCGCGCAGTTCGGCGTCGGCTGCGGCGAAGGCGCGCTGCGCTTCGGCGGGAGGGATCAAGTCGCCACCGAGTCCGAGCGCAATGAACTGGTTCGGTCGGAGGGCAAGGTCATCACCATCAGGGCCGTCAACCACATCGGCAAGCCACGGCACCTCGGCCCGAATGAATCGCGCACGGAAGCTCGTACGTACGCGATCGCCGAACTGATCCAGTTCCGCAGCGACACGTGACGCATCGACAACGTCCGCGCCAATCGCTGGGTCTCGCAGCCAAGCGCTGACGCTGCGGAGTGCGCGATACCAGAGTGCCGAGATCTCAATCGGCTTGCCGCGGCGGGGTGTGACGACCCAGTCGTCGAGCTTCGCATCCATCCAGGTGAGTTGGCGACCCTCGGCCGATCCCACAATCAGGCCATCGCTATCAACGCCGATCCCAAAGTCGGTGCCGTCACGGTAGGCGTCGATGATGCGCAGCAGCGTTGGCAGCAGTTCAGCCCCAAGCGCGTGATCGCCCGTCGCCGCCACATGTGCCCGTGCCGCTTCGATGTACCAGAGCGGCGCGTCAATCGTGTGGTACTCGGGCATCTCGTCGACGCGATCGGGGAAGTTGTTTGGCAGCAGCCCTCGGCGCACCCACGGAGCAAAGGAGCGCAGCACCGTGGCACCAATCTCTGGCCGCCCTGTTGCCAACGTCAGCCCGCGCAGGGCGATCGCCGTGTCGCGCCCCCAGTCATTGAACCAGGGGTAGCCAGCGATCACTGACCAGCCGACTGGCGCTGTAGGATCCGCCGGTCCAGGTGTGGTGGGAATGCGTCGACGCACTAGAAAGTCATCAGCGGCAAGCACGAGAGCCTGTAGCTCGCTGCTGGCGGCAATTGCGGCGTCGGCACCGTCGCCGACCGACTGCGCACGAACGAGCAGATCGCGATCGTGCGCCTCGCTCTCGGCGAGGAGTGCCGCACCTCCATCGCTCGCCATCGCGGCGAGGAGATCGGCGGGTGGTCGACCGATCCCACCCCCCTCGGTAGCAACTAGCAGTGAGGCGCTCTCGCCAGGCTCAAGCCGCACGCTCCAGCGCAGGGGGATGGCGTAGTCCGATCGATCTGCCTCGACTCGTGCTGCGTCGTGTCGATGGAAGAGGCCGCGAACCACCCCAGCGTCGGGCGAGAGTGCACCGCCGTCGCAGCGAACCTGTACCTTCGGCCACGCGGGGCTCATTCGCCACGAACCCTGCTGCGCACGCTCATCGACGTGGGTCTCCGCGCAAGCCACGTCGCCAACGAGCGCATCATGGTGGTCGTGCGCAGTTGCGGTGAGGCGGAGCAACAGATCGACGCCAGAGCTGGCGGCAGCATCAAGGCTCAACGAGAGTAGTACGGCATTCGCGCCATGCACTGCCGTGTGTCGCTCGCTCAACGCACCAACAGTGAGCCCCCACCGCTTGGTAACGCCACCGACGCCAACAGAGACTTCGTGCAGTGGCGCACCGAGCTGTGGCAAGAAACGGCTGGGCTCCATCTCAAGGCTAAAGAGCGGCAGCCAGTCGTCATCGGTTCGCGCCCAGAGCATTGGCGGACCGGCGAGCACTGTGCGCGCGACCGGGGGCTGCAGCGCCGCAACGAGGAGCCCGTGATAGCGACGACCTGGCGCGCCGAGTGGGGAGAGGGCTGAATAGCCGCCGAGGCCGTTGCCGATCAGGAGTTCGCGATCCTGCGCGCGATTGAGATCGGCGAGATCTGTTGATGAGAGGGTGGTGCTCATGGCGCTCGCGCGCTCTGGGGGTTAGGAGATCTTCTTGATGGTGTAGTTGATCTCGTTGCCGTTCGGCAGGGTAACGACGACCTTGTCGCCAACCTTGCGACCGATCAGCGCCTTGCCGAGTGGGCTCTCGTTGGAAATCTTTGGTGGCTCGCCGCTTGGATCTGCCTCGGTGGATCCAACGATCAGGTAGTCGTGGCTCTTGCGCTCGGCGGTCACGGTGACGGTGGAGCCGAGGGCAACCTCATCGGTGCTGGCGTTCTCGTCGATTATTTCGGCGTTGCGCAGCTTCTCTTCGATCTCCAAGATCTTCCCCTCGATGAACGACTGCTCGTTCCGAGCGATCTCGTAGTCGGCATTCTCGCGCAGGTCGCCAAGCTCCTTCGCCGCCTTGATGCGGGCGATGACCGCTGGGCGCTGGGAATGGATCAGGTCATGCAGCTCAGCCTCGAGCGCAGCCTTCCCAGATTCCGTGAGGTAGACGGGTCCAACCATGCGGGGGAGTCTAGCCGTTCGCCGCCCCCGTGGCGCCCCCCTGCCGAATTGCGAGGGCGAGGAGCGTGCTCAGCCCGAGCATGGCGACCTGCGGAGCAAGAGGGCCCCCAGCCAGGATCAGGAGCACGGAGAGCCCCACGCTCACGAGCACCTGGGCTCGGGGAGGGCGGTTGCCAGCAGCAGAGCGCAGGGCGGTCAAGCCGAGCACCAGCAGATCGAACGCCCCGAGGGCAATCGTTGCGAACGAGGCGTAGGCGACGATGCGGTCATAGCCCCCTTCAGCGGGAAGCGCGCCGCCAAGGAGTCCGTAGGTAAGTGCCCCGGAGGCGATCAGGCCAACGCCGCGCACGAATTCAGCGCTTGCCAACGCGGCGTAGGTCACCAGCACCGATCCCTTCAACATGCATAGGAGCGTAGCGCGAACGCGGCAGAGGCGACGAAGAGAGCGCATACTCTCCTCATGAGCACAACAACACGACGCACCTCATCTGGCTCCGCAATCAGGCTGGACGTCATCCTCGCCTCACTCCTGCTGAACGCTGGAATCCTCCTCGCACTCGTTACGTGGATTACGGCTGACCGACTTGACCGCTGGTCATGGATTAGCAACGAGCAACTGCGGACAGTGGTCTCCATCGCTGCTGTTGGCGTGCCGGTCACGATCGTTGCGACCATTGCCCGCAGGCTGAGCGCACGACTCTTGGTTGACCTCGGCACGGGAACGCTCCTTGCACTAATCGCACCACTTAGCGCCATGTTTACGACCGCGGCGGTCTTGCATTCGGCACTGCCTTGGAGCACCGAGGATGGAAATCGCCTTCTGCATCTTCTAGTCAATTGCGGAACGATCTTCTTTCTTGCTCGCATATTTGCTCGGCGTGCGCGACGAAGTCCTGATTGGATTAGCATTCCAGGGACAATCTTCGCCGTTGGGCTGCTCCCTCTCGGATTGGCGTCACTCGTCGCTGAGGCCTTTAATGCGTGGGCCGCTGCATCACTTACTAGTGGGCCACTTGGTGAAGCTCCATTGATTATCGTTGCCTTCACCGCGCTGTATTTGGCCGTATTGTTGCCGTCGCTCTTCCTCGGGCGAGCGCTACTTAAGGTTGAGTCGGCGCGATATCGCCCCAATGAACGCCGCTTTGTTGAAGTCTTTGCAGCGTTTGGTGTCGGCTCACTCGCCGCTACCGTGGTGCCGCTTGCGACCACTCGCCTCTACGACTCGCTGCAGACCTGCACTAACCCGAATGTCTACGAGTACGTCTGCACCCGCCCACCAGGGGAGTGGATCGTGATCGGCCTGATGACTGGTCTGACCGCCTTGCGCCTCATTCGTGGAGCAGAACGTGCCAAGCAGCCGCTCCTGTGGGTCGGCGCGCTGCCACCAGTGATCACGACCGCGATCGCCATCAACTGGTATCTCCCCGATGAGCTGGGCGGCCTTCCCGTCGCGGGAGCGCTAATCGCACTTGGCGGCTTAGTGCTACTTCGACGCGCTACGATGACACCAGCGCCGCGCTCGCGGCGCGCAGCGAAACGGAGGTAGAACCCCATGAGCGACGCAAAGAAGATCACGGTGTATGGCGCAGATTGGTGCAGCGATTGCACGCGCTCCAAGGGCTACCTCGACGCACATCAGGTTCCCTACACCTACGTTGACGTGGACGCTGACGCGGCCGCCAAGGAGATGATCGAGACGCTGACCGGCGCGAAGTCAATCCCAGTGATCATCTTTGAAGATGGCTCGTACCTGATCGAGCCCTCCAACGCGGAGCTCGGTGCGAAGGCGGGCGTCCCCCAGAGCTAACGCGCGGCGAGCGGTAGCTCGTCGAGGCTTGCTAGCACCACGTCGGCAATCTCTGTAGCGCCGGTCGATGACGGCGCGCCCGGGAGCGGCACGACAACGACACTCATGCCCGCCGCCTTACCGGCGCGCGCGCCGGCCAGCGAATCTTCGATGGCAAGCGAGCGCTCCGGCGCAATGTTGATGCGGCGGCACGCCTCGAGGTAGACGTCGGGGAGCGGCTTGCCGCCCGCGACCTCGTCGCAGCTCACGTACCTCTGCACGACGTCGGCGAGCCCCAAGATTTCAATCAACGTGGCGATGATGCTGCGCGGGCTCCCTGACGCAATCGCAACGGGACCACGCGCCGCGGCGCGGCGAACGGCGGCAACACCTGCGGGAATCAACCGCACACGCCCAGAGCGATAGAGCGACTCAAGGTGGTTGATGGTGCGCGTCGCAATCTCGTTGGCATCTGGGTGGCCAAGGATCTCGGCCATGGCGCTGCCCCACTGCTGGGTGTTCGCGCCGTAGAAGCGATGGAAGTCCTCTTCGACCAGGCGACCGCCGACTTCGGCGGCGATCGCGAAGCGCGCTTCGGCCCAGAGCGGCTCGGTATCGCAGAGCACGCCATCCAAATCGAAGACGACCCCATCGGGGTTCAGCACGTACGGCGGGAGGGTCTGATCTGCAGGCATAGGCGCAAGGGTAGCGGGGCGCGTACCCTACGCGCATGAGTCCTGTTGTCCGAGAAGAGCCGAGCGCCTGGGGGGCACGCCTACGCGCCGCCGCCGCTGCTGGTGAACTATCTGATCTCCCATTTGTGCAGCAACCAGCCTGGGCTGCATCCAAAGCACTCACCGGCTGGGGGTCAGTTCGACTTGTTGCACAAGACGGTGCTGCCTGGGCCGGGGCGCAGTTCCTGATTCAGCGACTCCCCGCAGGACTCGGTCGCATCGCCTACGCGCCGCGTGGCCCCATTGTCCTTGCGCCGAACGAGGCCGTAGCCGCAACGCTGCGTGCCGAGCTGCTGCGCGGACTCTCCGAGCTTCGTAGCGACGGCGTCACGCTGGTGCGCCTTGAACCGGGCAACAGCACGCCGCTCCCCGATGAGGCCGACCAGGTGAACCCTGCCGATGCGCTGAGTGCCGACCTACGCGCGCCGTGGCTCGCTGCAGCAACCACCGCACGTATCGCGCTGCATCGCGCACGACCGGTGCAGCCGTCGACCAGTCGACGCATTGATCTCACTGCTGGCATGGAGACCGTACGCGCCGCCTGGCGCAGCAAGTGGCGACAGTACGCGCGACATGCCACGGAGTCGGGCGTGACCGTGCGCGCCGTTGGCGCCGACGGTGCCGACGCCCTCTACACCGCAATGACCTCGATCTCAGGGCGTACCGGCGTGAAGACGCGCAGCAGCGCGGCCTTCGCGCACATCGTCAGAGCCTTCAACGGTGAGGCGGAGATCCTCATCGCCGAATCACCGTCGGGCGAAACGCTCGGTGCCCTTCTCGTCATCACCACGCCAACAACAACGACCGAACTCTTCGGCGGCGCAACAAATTCGGGCAACGAGCTCCGCGCGGCATACGCGCTGAAGGTCACAGCGATGGAGCGTGCCGTGGCGCGAGGGAGCGCCACCTACGACATGTGGGGGATCTCAACGTCAGGCATTGCGCACTTCAAGGCTGGTTGGGGCGGAACTCCGGTGGTCTACCCCGGTGCGTTTGATGTGGATCTCGATCCGATCCGTGGACCGCTCGTGCGCCTCGCGCTACGGCTGCGCGGATTCGGCGCGTAGCACCAGAGGGCGAGTCGTTCGGCTGGCCACTACGGTGAGCAGGCCATTGGCCAGCACCAGACCCCAGATCAACTGCGGTGCTCCCGTCACGAGGAGACCAAAGGCGCCGATGGCGCTAAGGATCACCCCAAAGAGGAGTACGGCGCGATTCGAGCGCCGCGACCAGAGTGCGCGTGCAACCCAGAGCGGGGCGGCCCCTGCCAGCCCAAGCGCAACTACAGCAACCATCAACACGGCGAGAATCTGTCGTACCCATGCGCCGAACTCTGGGAGGTTGTTCTGCTCAGCGAGGGTGGTGAGGATCACGGCGACATCAATCTGGAAGGTTTCAAAGAGCGTTTCAACGTCGGTGCCGAGCTCGGTGGTGATCTGCGCGCCGAGCGAGACCCAGGTTTGATCAGCGATGTCAGCGGCGGCAACAGCGATGGCGACGAGACCGAGTACACCTGCAGCAATCAGCGCGACCCCCAACAGTCCGTTGCCGATCGTTGCGGCAATCTGCACGATTCCGCGAGGTGACTCTTTCGGCTCATCCAACATGTAGCTCACTCACCCCCCTTATACGGATAGGTGATCCAGCCATCCGCGAGCGCCGCGGAGAAGTCGGGGGCGCCGGGAACCTCGCTCTTGCCTGGCTTGTGGTGAACAACAGCGGTGCGCACGTCTGCGCCGGCGGCACGCGCTCGCTCTGCCACGAGTGCGAGCGTTCGGCCACTCTCCCAGACCTCATCGACAACCAGGATCGAGCGCCCCTTGAGAGATTCGTCTGACGGCATGCGCGTAATGGTCGGCGCTGGGCGACGGCCGGCGGCGTCGTAGTGCTCAGCGACGGCGATCAGGAGTTCACGAATGCCGAGCCGATATGCGAGCATCGCACCAGGTACCAGACCACCTCGGCTAATCGCAAGGATGGCATCGGGGCGCTGCGCTTCGGGCAGTGCCTGAATCTGTAGCGCGAGCGCCTCAACATGCCCGTTCAACTCCTCCCACGTCAGGATGAGTGTTTCGGCGTTCACCTCAGCGGACGTGGTCGAGCGCCTGGCCGAAGTCGGCGATGATGTCCTGCGCCGACTCAATGCCAACGCTGATGCGGAAGATGCCGCCACGCTTCGGCATCGGATAGACCAACGTATCGACCTCGCCGAAGCTCACCCCAACGGCGCACATTTGTACGTGATCGCTAAAGGCGCGCATCGCGTCTAGCGGATCAACACCGGCTGCAGCGCGTGGCTTGAAGGAGAGCATGCCGCCCCAACCACTCTTCAGGAGTCGATCGGCCACTGCGCGGTCTGGGTGTGAGGCGAGGCTCGGATGGCGAACCCACTCGACCTTCACGTGCCCCTCAAGGAACGCAGCGACAGCGCTCGCATTCTGGGAGGCGCGTTCGATGCGCAGCGGCAAGGTGCGCGCACCGCGTGCGATCAGCCAGGAGTTGAACGGCGATGCAGCGCCGCCCAGGAGGTCGGTCTGTCGGCGAATTGGATCCACGAGCGCCTTGGAGCCAGCGGCAATGCCACCAAGTGCATCGCCGTGGCCCGAGACCCACTTGGTTGTGGTCTGCAAGACCAGGTCCGCACCATGTTCAAGCGGTCGCAGCAGCACGGGGCTTAAGAAGGTGTTGTCAACGACCAGCAGGGCCCCGTTGTCGTGGGCGATCTTTGCAATGGCAGGAATATCGGTGATGCGCATCCACGGGTTCGAGAGCCCCTCGCAGAAGATGATCTTGGTGTTTGGCTTGACCGCAGCCTGCACCGCGGCAAGGTCGGTGATCGGCACCGGTGTCACCTCAATGCCGCGCGATGGGAAGTCTTCGGCGAAGAGGATCTGACTGATGATGAAGAGGTCGTCGGCAACGATCAGGTGATCGCCCGACTTAAGGTGGGCGAGGAGCCCAGCCGCAATCGCCGACATCCCCGACGCCGATGCGATCGCGCTCTCGGCACCCTCGAGTGCAGCGAGCTTCTCTTCGAGTGCAGCGGTGGTGGGGTTGTTGGTGCGCGTATAGAAGTACTTGTTCGGCTCCCAGGCGAGCGCTCCGTCAACCGCCGACTCCTTCTCATCCGCCGTCTCGAAGGTGAAGGTCGCCGTCTGATAGATAGGGAGATTGTGGGCACGGGTCGTGGGGTCAGCGCTCTCACCGGCGTGGACCGCCAGGGTGTCGAGCGATGCGTTCTTGAGGGGCTTCTTGCCGTCTTTCGCCATGGCGAGAGTGTAGGGGCTGGAGCGGGAGACGAGGTTCGAACTCGCGACCTTCTGCTTGGGAAGCAGACGCTCTACCAACTGAGCTACTCCCGCGTGGGGGGTGAGGATAGCGCATGGGGAGCGCGGGAGGCTACGCTCTGTGCATGGAGTTTGAGCACCGCTGGCTCGGGAGAATTGGCTACGACGAGGCGCACGCCCTGCAGCGAGCGCTGCTGGCCGAGCGTGCCGACGGACGCGGTCGCGACACCATCCTCACCCTGGAACACGATCCGGTCATGACCCTTGGGCGCAATGCTGACCCGAGCCATCTACTGCTCTCTGAAGCGGAATATGCCGCGCGCGGCATCGCTGTGCGGCACGTGGAGCGTGGTGGCGAGGTGACCTACCACGGCCCTGGGCACCTCGTGATGTATCCGATCGTGGCGCTGCGCGAGAACGGCATCTCGCTGCGTTCGCACATTCGTGCACTCGAGGCGGCGTTGATTGCCGCGTGTGCGGCGTTTGGTATTGCAGCGGAGCGGCGTGATGGTGCACCCGGGTGCTGGGTCGGGGAGCGCAAGATTGGCGCCGTTGGCGTGCGCGTGGAGCGCGGCGTCTCTTGGCACGGCCTCGCTCTCAATGTGGGGCGCGACCTTGCACCATTTGATCTGATTAATCCGTGTGGGCATGCGGGTGTTGTCTCTACCTCCATTGCCCTGGAGCAGGATTGGGCGGCGACGGCACGCGGCGCGCGCGATTTGATTGGTGCTGCTGTACCAGATCTTCGGAGTGTCGCGGATCTCGTTGCCGCGGCGTACCAGAGCGAACTTGCTGCGTACGACACGGGCGCTAACGTTCATGTGAACAGCGCAGTTCCTGCAGCTGCAGGGGGTTCACGATGAGCGGTGGAATCTGGGAGCTGCGTCGCGACGAGATCACAGGCTGGTGGTCGGCAACGGTTGTTGACCGCGAGTTTCAGCCGCAGCGATTCCACGAGGAGCGCACGTCAGGAGCACGCGAGGAAGAGTGTGCCAACTGTGCGCAGGCGGATGCATCGACGGTAACGCGACGGGTGCTACGTCAGGGCGCCTTTCACTCTGTTGGCACGCGCATGGATGCGGCGGCTGGAGAGTCCGGATTTCTCACGCTCAGCGATGTGGATCGCGCCGGCTCTTGGTCAACGCTCATCGCACCAGGTCGCGAACATGGTGAGCTCGACGAGGTCCCCGTTGCTGTCGTCGCGAACTTCCTGATGGCGATCCGTGATCACCTGCGTAGTGCGCGCGATCTCGGTGCGACCGCCTACATCCAGTTTGTTCGTAACGCCGGCGGGCAGGCTGGCGCCATGACCGATCACCTCTGTTTCGACGCCTACGACCTGCCGCAGGTGCCGCACCGACTCGCTGAAGAGATTGGTGGCGCGGCGCGTCTCTCGATCCGTGCCGGCGGATGTGCCTACTGCCACCTGGTTGCGGATGAGTCGCACGGTGGGCGACGCATGTTGCATCGGGATCCCTTTGGCCTCGTCATCGCCCCGTTTGCCAGCCGCTCAGCATTTGAGACTTGGATCATTCCGAATGGACATGGCGCCGACTTTGCCGACACCGACGCGGCGACGATCACCGGATTCGCCAGCACCCTACAGACCGCGGTCCGTGCGCTGCGGGCGATCGGCATGCCGCCCTACAACCTCATGCTGCACACCGCACCGCTTCGGGAGCGGGTCGACGGCACCTATCACTGGCACTGGGAGCTGCACCCGCGCCTCCGTCCGATCGGTGGGCTGGAACTCGCCTCTGGCATCCCGGTGGTGCCGATCTCCCCGGAGGAGGCGGTTGCGGAACTCCGCCGCGCCCTCGCCTAGCCGCCCTGCTATCGTTCCGCAGCACCCGCAACGTGGTCGGCAGAGATCGGCCGGCGGGGCAAAGGAGTGAGCCATGGCACGACAGGTGATGAACGCCGAAGAGATCCGCAGGGCACTGACCCGCATCTCGCATGAAATCATTGAGAAAGAGGGGACCGAAGGTCTCGTCGTCGTTGGCATTCAACGCCGCGGCGTCCCACTAGCCAAGGTGATTGTTGACGCGATCAAGGAGCACGAAGGCGTCACCGTTGAGTCAGGAACGCTCGATATCAGCTTCTATCGCGATGACCTTTCCACGATCGCCGTCACGCCAGTGCACCGCGGCACCTCAATCCCTGGCGATATCACCGGCAAGACAGTGATCTTGGTCGACGACGTTCTGTACACGGGCCGCACAATTCGCGCTGGCCTCGACGCACTCATCGATTACGGTCGACCAAAGGCGATTCGCCTGGTCGCACTCATTGATCGCGGCCACCGCGAGCTGCCTATTCGTGCCGATCATGTTGGCAAGAACATCCCAACGACGAGCGAAGAGGTTGTGCGCGTGTGCGTGAAGGAGATCGACGGCGAAGACCTCGTCAAGGTGGAGCTGCTCGCCGAGCACCTCGCCGCGAACGAGGCAGCCGCCAAGGCGAAAGGCTGAGTCGGCACACGGAGGGTTGACGATGGTCACCCAGGTCGTCTCAGTCGAGGAGCGCAGCCGCCGCCATCTGCTTGACGTCGCCGGACTTGACTGGCGCTCGCTTCAGACGCTCTTGGCGAGCGCAGAGAAGATGCAGCGACTGCTTGACTCTCGTGCTGGTGGCAGTGATGCCCTCCGCGGTGTGGGTGTCACCACCCTCTTCTACGAGCCCTCAACCCGCACACGCATCTCGTTTGAAGCGGCCGCCGCTGCACTTGGTGCCCGCGTCACCACCTTCAACGTCGCCACCTCATCCGTAGGGAAGGGGGAGTCGCTGATCGATACGGTTCGCACCCTTGAGGCGTTGCGCAGCCACGTGATCGTGTTGCGCCATGAGCGCGCTGGTGCCCCATGGCTCGCCGCGCGTCACTTTGGCGGAAGCATCGTCAATGCGGGCGACGGCTGGCACGCGCACCCAACGCAGGCACTCCTCGATCTCTCCGTCCTCTCGCGTCACCTCGGTGATCGAAACGGATCGCTCGCCGGTCGACGCATCGCCATCGTCGGCGACCTGCTGCATAGCCGTGTCGTGCGCTCCAACTTGCATACGCTCACCACCGCTGGTGCAACGGTGGTGCTGACTGGCCCTGCATCACTCACCACTGGATTCGCCGAGCATGCTGCGTCGTTCCGCAACGTACCGGGGAGCGTGCAGCTGGTGGGGGGCATCGACGAGGCGTTGAGTGACGCCGATGCCGTAATGGCGCTGCGCATTCAACGCGAACGACTCACCGCTGGTGAGCTTGATTCACTCGAGGCGTATCGAGCCGCGTGGGGACTAACCGAGGCGCGACTTGCTGCGCTGGCACCTCGCGCGCTGGTGCTGCACCCAGGGCCAATGAATGAAGGAGTCGAGATCGACCCCGACGTTGCCGACGGCCCACGCAGCCTCGTACTTGAACAGGTGCGCGCGGGGATTCCGATGCGCATGGCCGTTCTGCAGCAGGTAGTGAGCGAGGCGCGCGCATGACCGATCTGCCGAGCGCGAACTTCGCTGATCACTGGGTCCTTGATCCCGTTGCGGGGCTTGCTGGTGTTGCCGATGTCAGTCTCGTGGCAGGTCAGATCGTTTCCGTGACCTGGCGTGATGGTGAAGCTGCGGCGCGCGCCTGCTGGGCGGCGGGCGCGAACCCCGGCTCTGGCGATCCAGCGGTTGCACTCCTCCCGGCGCTGATCGATCTACATGCGCACTTTCGACAGCCCGGAGCGAACGCATCGGAAGAGGTCGAGAGCGGCACACGTGCTGCAGCACACGGTGGGTACGGCACCGTCGCCTTAATGCCCAACACGGAACCAGCCGCCGACAACGTAGAGACGCTTCAAGCAGCGATCGCGGGTGAGCGCCACAGCGTGCGGCTCCTCTCCATCGCCGCAGCCACGGTTGGTCGCGCCGGCATGCAGGTGAGCGACGTTGCAGGGCTGGTCAAGGCTGGTGCCGTCGCCATCTCTGATGACGGGAGCCCGATCGCCGATCGTGTCGTCTTCCGCGGTGCACTGCTCGCCGCCGCCGCTGCGGGGATTCCACTGATCGAGCATTGCGAAGAGCCGACCCTCACGGCCGGTGGTGAGGCGGCCGACGGACTCATCGCCTCGCGACTCGGCCTGCGGCCCTGGCCCGCGGCGGGAGAGCTGCGCGCCGTGGAGAGCGCCGTCGCTGTTCTGCGTGACGTTGTTGACTCTGCGCCAACAGCACGTCTACACCTGACGCACCTCTCAACCGCAGCGGCACTCGCAGTGGTGCGTGCGGCTCAGGGCGAAGGGTTACCGCTCACCTGTGATGTGACGCCGCACCACATCGCGCTTACCGATGGGTGGATTGCTGGCGATCGCCGCTGGGCCTGGGAGGTTGCCGCCGGTGACGAGTTCTTCACCCTAAGCGCTGATGCCTTCGATTCGAATCTTCGCGTCTGCCCGCCGCTGCGCACTGCTGGTGATGCGGCCGCCTGCCGCGAGGCGCTTCGCAACGGCACTGCACTGGCGATCGGCACCGATCATGCACCGCACTCACGCGAGAAGAAAGAGGTGGAGTTCGGCCTCGCCGCCAATGGGATCGCCGGCATTGAGACGAGCCTGAGCGTTACGCTTGCGGCGCATCGCGCAGGAGAACTTTCGCTCGCGACGATCGTCGCCGCGCTCACAACCGGACCAGCACGACTCCTCGGTATCGCTGCAACGGGTGTAACCCCGGGTGCTGCGGCATCGTTCGTGCAGGTTGATCTCGCCGCGAGCTGGCGCCCGAGCCGCGAGACGCTCTTTGGGCGCAGCATCAACACGCCGCTGATTGATCGCGAACTCCCTGGCGTGGTGCAGCGAACTGTTCTAGAGGGCCGCCCCGCCTATCAGAGGTAAGTCGCAATCTGCGCCACAATAGGGGCATGAGCACTACACCCGCACCAGGGTCCATGCCCGAATACAAAGGGGGGCCACTCGATGCCGACCGCGGCCCAGGGCTTGGCTGCTTCTGGATTCAGGCGGTGGCACTGGTCATCGCGATGATCCTGGCCCCACTCTCAGCTGTGTTGAACTGGCCCGCCCCGATTGCGATCGGGCTCCTCTTCCTTGTGGTGATCCTGCTGCTCCTCGTGGGGCAGACCTCAATCTTCCTGCTGCGCCTTGTGGCTGCTGACCGGAAGGGGCGCCGTGCACCGATGCGGAGCGCCACCATGACGGTGGGGCAGCTCGAGGATGAGGCAAAGGGCGACAAGGGGAGCGGCGGCGTGGGAGAATCTCGCTGATGCCAGTACTTGCAACCTACTTTTCGATTCGACGGGGGCGCGACCCCTTCTTTAAGTTCTTCATGCGCACCCTCTTCCCGCGCACGGTGAAGGAGTACGAGAAGAAGTTCGGCATCAAGTTCATCGGCTGGTACAACGTCGCGCACGGTTGGGACTTTGACAACGTGATCATGTTTGACCTTCCCGACTATGGCACGCTCGACAAGCTCGAGGCCGACGAATCCTCACGCGCCCTCGGCCATCGCGCCGGCGAGTGGATGTTTGAGCGTCATCACTCCATGTTCCTACGCGAGCGACTCTCTTCAGACTTGGAGTACACGGGCTGATGATCTTCGGACGAAAGCCAAAGGTTGAGGCCGCACCTGCCGAAGGGGTACCCGCGATCTCGCAAGATCTAGCACGTCGCTACGCCGACGCTGCAGAAGCGGCAGGCTCTGAGCGACTTCTGGCGATTGAACATGCAACGGAGCGACTCGGTCGCTATCTGCGCGACCATCGATCAGTGATCCTGACAGCTGGACCACTCACGCTTGCTGGAACAGCCGAAGCACCAGAGTTGGTGCTGGAGCAAGAGGGCGGTTTCACCATGAGCTCAACCGATGCCGAGGGTGTGGTCTCAATGGACCGAGTCAGCACCTCTGAGGTGGTGGAGCTCTGGGGCGCCGCTGACCTCTACGACCGTATCGAAGCGGCGCTGCGTGCAGCCGCTGGACTTGCGCCACGACCAACCGGGGCGATCGTGGCGGGCCTCGGCGTGGCCGGGGACGACCGCGCGTCGGTCTGATTCTCGATGGGCAGCACGCCCGTCGCCGGTGAACTACTCGCGATTGGCGAACTAGCCCCTGGTCGAATCGCGCTAGAGTTTCGCGCGCCATCACTTATTGCTGCTCTCCGCCCCGGTCACGCGCTGCACCTGGTGCGTCCAGAGTCGGGTGGCTATCGCGTGCGGCGCGTTGCCCCGGTCTCGCGCGTTGACCTGCTTCGCAGAAGCGTTGAGGTAGCACTACAGCCCCGCGCGGATGGGGGGCAGGATGCGCTCGCTGGGCTGCGCGTCGGCGACGTGATCGAGCTGATTGGGCCGATCGGTCAACCGATCCTCATCAACAAGGCCACGATGCGTCTGCTGCTCATCACCGACGGCGAAGGGTTCGCCTGGGTCCGCGCGCTGGCAATCGCCGCAACGAGTGCAGGGATCAGCGTGACGATGCTCCAGCAGGCGGAGACAGGGGGCGACCTACCGCCAGCGAGCCTCCTTCCCGACGTTGTAGAGATTGTCGTCGCTACAAGTGATGGCAGCATCGGCCATCGCGGCACTGTCGCCGACCTGCTCGCCGAGTACGTCTCATGGGCGGATCAGGCGGTGGTTGCAGGCGGTGCAGATCTTCGTGCCGCTGCAACTTCTGCGGCGCTTCGTCGGCGCACGGCAGATCGCACCACGGCGAGCGGCAAACCTGCGCGCACACGAACGGCGCCGTCCGGTAGCCGTGCGCCGTGGCTCCAGGCTCTGCTGGCACACGAGATTGGCTGCGGCATAGGTGCCTGCGGCGGCTGCACCGTGGCAACGCGCGCCGGTCAGGTGCGCCTCTGTCGTGAAGGGCCAGCGGTCGACGCAACTGGTTCTGCATCGAAAGGTGGCGCATAAGTGCCCCCACGAAAGCGTGCAAAGGTCGCTCAGCCGCGTACCAGCCGAACCGCACAAGCGGCAGAAACGGTGAACGAACGCGTCAATCCGCTGACCGTTGATCTTGCCGTCACGCTCGGTGCCGAGCATCGGCTGCGACTTGAGCGACCGATCGTTGTCGCCAGCGGGCCGCTCGGCTTTGGCAATGAGGCTGGTGGCGCGATTGATCTACGAGAGGTTGGTCTCTTTGTTGTGCGCGGCATCTCGCTGCGACCGCGATTTGGCGGCCTCATGCCGCGGCTCGTAGAGGTCCCTGGTGGCTTGATGCATGCGGTGAACCGCGAGAACCCTGGTGCGGATGAGGTGATCGACCGGCACGGCGCAAGTTGGCGCTCTGCGCCGTGTGCAATCGCCCTCTCGCTCGTCGCCACGTCGGTGAAGGAGCTTGCCCAGTTGATCGCGCGGGTTGAGCGTCGCGCCGATGAGCTCGGCATCGCGGCCCTGGAAGTTGACCTCACCGCTCCATGCGATGGCCTTGAGGGTGCTCGATGGGAGTCTTCAGCGGATGAGTCGCTGCGACTCATCGATACGGCGCGTGGCGCTACCGACCGACCACTCATCGCGAAGGTTTCGTCAGCGGCGAGTGAGATCCGCCGTCTCGCCAGTGAATCAATCGACGCGGGAATCGATGTGCTCTCTGTGAGTGGATCGCCGCACGGATTCCTCCCTGACCGCACCCGACGTGGACCAGCATTAGCTGCAGGTGCTGGTGAGCTCTCTGGGCCACTGGTGCGCCCCGCCGCACTCGCAGCAATCGCTGAGGCGGCAAGTGGCGCTGGCGCTCCGATTATCGGCGGGGGAGGGATCGGCTCGCCAGCCGATGCGCTTGATGCGTACGCCGCTGGCGCAAGTGCGGTGAGTCTTGGGACGGCACTCTGGGCTGACCCGCGACTCCCTGGGGCGGTGGGTGACTCTCTGCGGCGTGCGGTGGCGGCGCGCGGCGAGACCAACGTTCTCGCGTTACGCGGGAGCGCGCTAGGCTCTCGCCATGAGTGAACCACTTCGCCCCCTTCGCGAGTCGCTGACACCACCCGCGGGTTACCCCGCCGCCCCTGTTGATCCGCGTGACCGTGCTGCGACAACCCGGCGGATTGAAGGCCTTCTACTTGCTACTGGCGCGCTGCAACGTGGCCACTTCCTGCTCAAAAGCGGACGCCATGGTGATCAGTACCTGGAGAAGTGGTCGCTACTGCAGCATCCATCTGCCGCTGCAGAGATCACGCACACACTCGCAGTGCAGAGCCTCGAGGTAGTCAAGGAGCTTGGTGGCGATATTGATCTCGTCGTTGGTCCAACGACGGGTGGCGTGTTGTTGGCCTACGAGGTTGGCCGACTCCTCGGCGTTCGCGGTCTCTTTGCTGAAGAGGTCCGTGGTGACGACGGGCTCACTCGTCGCGAATTCCGTCGCGGATTTCAGATTCCGCCACGAGCCCGCGTGCTCTTGGTTGATGACATTCTGACGACAGGCGGATCACTCCAAGCACTCCTCCCGCCGCTCTATGCCGCGGGCGCACATCCGATCGCCGCTGCGGTTGTTGCGAGTCGCACGCCAGGGCTCACCGCCATTGAGGCAGAGGGTCGTGATCCGATTCCACTGATTGCAGGGATCACCCTTGACCTGCCAACGTATGAGCCAGCCAATTGTCCGCTCTGCGCAGCGGGGGAGCCGATCGGCGCCCCTGGGAGCAGCGGCCGCTAGCTAGTTCGCGGCGAGTTCGGCCAGCGCAGCGTCAAACTCTTCTGGGCTGATAACCCCCTCAAGGGAGCGCAGGATGCGACCGTTACGTCCGACGGTGAAGATCCATGGCTCAACGGGAACCTGCCATGCGGTCACGATGCTCGTGGCCTGAAGACCACCGCCGGCTGCAAGAACAGGAATCAGGCGCGTGCCGTTCCAACTCATCTGGTACGGCTCAACGTGCACGATGACGACCCCCGGATGCCGGTCGGCAGCACTCTTCAAGAGTGTGAGCGTTGGTCCGCAGGCTTGCGAGACACAGAACGCGGGTGAGGCGAAGGCGATGAGGAAGGGGGTTCCTGCGGCAAGGAGTTCCGAGGCGGAGTTCGTATAGAAATCGGCGCGTGGTTCTGGATCTGTTGATACCCCTGCTACGCCCTGGGGGTTTGTGACTGCGAGTGGCGTGGCAACGGTCGGTGCCGCATCTCCAGGGCGCGGCGCGGTTCCCTTTGGCCTAACGAACGAGGTGAAGCGCACGAGCACGGTGGCGCCGGTGGCATCAGTGCCGCTGACGACCAGGCCAATCTCACGCGCACTAACAGGAATCTCGGTGCTGCCGATGAAGAAGCCGCGCACATCCGTGATCGCCCAAGTAAAGGAGAGTGGTGATGCTGCCGCCAGTGGCGTGCAGCCGTCGTTCGTAATGTCGAAGACTTCGCTCTTGAGCGACCAGGCGGCGGAGCCGAGCGGGAAGCTGGCGCCGTCAACGAGTCCGAGGATGAGTCGATTGACACCTGGAGCGAGATCGCTGTTTGCCAGGAGCGGTAGTGGTCCAGTGGAGCTCGCCTGTCCTGCTGCAGGCCAGGCATCGGTGCAGCCGCTTCGGTCGCTACCGCTGGCGCTCGACGAAGGGGTGGGGGAGGGGGTGGCACCTCCGCAGGCGATAAGTGCGGCGCAGAGGGAGGCGAGAACAGTGCTCCGTAGATAGTTCTTCATGTTCCCACTCTATCCCACGTTTCTGAGGGTCGGCGTACCATCTACCTATGAAGAGTTTCCGCGCGGCAGTACGACTTCTCCTCGGTGCCACGATCGGCCTCGTGGTGATCGGCGTGATTGTTCGCGCAACGGACTCCGGAATGGGCTGCCCCGATTGGCCACTCTGCTATGGGCAGTTGATCCCACCAACCACCGACTCAGGCGACATCATTGCCTACAAGGCATGGCTGGAGTGGATCCACCGCGCAATTGCGGCGTTGATCGGCCTCATTGCCCTCTCGGTTGTCGCCATTGCGCTCCGAAACCTCAAGGGTCGGCGATCACTACAGGGGGCCTCAATCGCCCTACTCGGGCTCGTCCTCTTCCAAGCCTGGCTTGGGCGCCAAACGGTCCTTGAGTCAAACTCGGGGCAATCAGTGACCGCGCATCTTGCTACGGCGATGGCCTTTGTTGGCCTGCAGGTCTGGGTGCTCGCGCGCAGTGGCTACGACGAGACGCTCGCCGGCATTCGCCGCGCGAGCGGGAGCCTCGTGGCTCCCCTTATTGCCGCTGGTGCAATCTACGCGCTACTCCTCTTCGGATCCAACGTGACTGGCACCGACACCGGCCTGCTGTACCCCGACTGGCCACTGATGGGGGGCACCCTCTTCCCGCCGATCACTGAACTCTCGACGCCGATGATCGTGCACCGCTACGCAACCGCAATCGTCGCGCTCATTCTCATCTCGGCGATCTGGATCGTTCGCCGCGAGAAGGGCAGTTCGATCCGCGTGCGCCAGCTGCTCACCTATGCCGCGGTGGTCTTCGCCGTGCAGTGCGTGATTGGTGCCATCCAGATCTTCACCAAGCTCGCGCCGTGGACCCAGACCCTCCACGTCGCGCTCGCCACCTTCATCTGGATCCTGACCGTCGGTGCCGCCTCCATCGCACTCCTTGAGGGGCGTTCCGTCGGCGGCTCCTCTCCTGGCGGACCTAAGCGCAGCGAGCTGACGCTCCGCGAGACGATCTTCGCCTACGTCGCACTGACAAAGCCCCGTATCGTCGAGCTACTGCTCATCACCACCGTCCCTGCGATGCTCCTTGCCGCACACGGCTTTCCGCCACTCACCCTGATTGCCGCAACGCTCGTCGGGGGAACTCTCAGTGCGGCAAGTGCCAATGTCTTCAACTGCATCATTGATGCCGATATTGACGCGAAGATGGCGCGCACCGCCGCACGTCCGCTCGTGACGGGCCGAATTAGCATCGGATCGGCACTCCTCTTTGCGAGCATCCTTGGTGTCGCGAGCTTTCTCTTCCTCGCGTTCACGACCACGATGATGGCGGCGTTCGTCTCACTTCTAGCCATCGCCTTCTACGTGCTCATCTATACGTTGATCCTGAAGCGATCCACCCCTCAGAACATCGTGATCGGCGGAGCGGCGGGTGCCCTTCCGCCGGTGATCGGCTGGGCCGCAGTGACGGGTGATATCTCGCTGGTGCCGATCCTGCTCTTCGCCCTAGTCTTCTACTGGACACCGCCACACTTCTGGGCGCTCGCACTGCGTATCGGTCCCGATTACGCCGCGGCGGGTGTGCCGATGCTTCCGGTGACCGCGGGCCCCGCGGAGACTGCGAGGCAGATCTGGCTTTATACGATCCTGCTAGTGGTGATGAGCCTGATGCTCTGGGTGGTAGCGGGGATGGGACTCGTCTACCTAGCCGTGGCAATCGTTGGCGGCGGCATCTTCTTGCTGCGTGCGTGGCGCCTGCGCAGTGATGTACTCGGCGATGGGCTGTTGCGCGGAGCAACGCGCCTCTATCGCTACTCGATCAGCTACCTCACGTTGATCTTCGCCGCGATCGCGATCGACTCAATTCTGCCGCGCTAGCGGCACGAACTCAGCGGCGATCCGCCGCTGCAGCCTGTCGCTTGGCGCGACCGCTCGGGTCAAACCGACCGAGCCAGAACTGCACCTGCGGCCCGATCGTGAAGGCAAACCAGATGGTGCCGAAGCCGAATGTGCCGCCGAGCACGATCCCTAAGACGCCGACAACCACCTCGATGGCGGTGCGCATCTTCCAGATCGCCTGCCCAGTGCGGTGGTGGAGTCCGGTCATCAGTCCGTCGCGTGGCCCTGGGCCATTGCCGCTGCCGATGTAGATTCCGGAGCCGATACCCACCACTGCCGTGCCAGCGATCGCCAGGGCACCAGCGAGCAGCGGCTGCGTTGCAATCTCTGCCGCCGAGGGGACCCCAGCAAACTCAAGGAGGGCAAGCTCAACGTTCATCACCCAACCAATGATCACGATGTTGCTGAGGGTGCCAAGGCCGGGGCGCTGCCGGAGTGGGATCCAGAGGAGTAGCACGAAGATGCCGCTCAACTGCGCGGCGGTGCCTATTTGAATGCCGAGCTGCTTGCTCAAGCCCTGGTGCAGGATCTCCCACGACGGGAGGCCGACCCCTGCCGCAAGCATCATGACAAGGCCCGTGGCGAAGACCGCCTGGCCGGCGATGGATTGGGGGAAGCGCTTCAGCGCATCGGCGGTGATCGCTTGTGAAAGCCAGTTGCTGCGCGGTGTGGTCATGCGGTTCCCCCCTACTGCGGCGTGGCTGCGGCGCGGCGCAGGCGGTCCGCAATTGCCGAACCGAGGCCGCCCTCAGGATAGGGGGCGGCGATGATTTTCGCGGCTGGCACCGCGCTGCGAAGAAGTGTGGCCTCAAGCTCATGCAGGCGCTCGAAGAGGTGGGCGGCGGCGGCAACGGGATCCAGCGACTCAGAGAGGGCAACGCTCGCATGAACCGTGGCCCCGGAAGCCGCGGCAAGACCTTCGAGCTGCGTGAGGGTCGTGCGATCTGGCGCGAGCAGCGCGCACTCCGTGACGCCAGCAGGGAACTCTTCCGTTACCAAGAGGAGCGGCACGATCGGTGCATAGTGCGACTCGGTCATGCCGGGCGCCTGTAGTGGCACGCCCGGCTGTGCCGTTGGTGCAACTGCGACGATGCCGCCGTGGTCGGCGAGCACCCGCGCGAGATCTTCAAGGGGGATGCCGCCGTGTCGCAGCAGACGAGCAGGTCCGCTGGTTTCAAGTGCGACGACACTGGACTCAACACCTATATCGGTTGCCTCTCCGAGGAGAACCGCGTCAATGCGCCCGTCAAGCTGCTCAAGCACATGGTCGGCGGTGGTGGGGGAGAGGCGCCCGAAACGATTTGCGCTCGGCGCAGCGATCGGTGTGCCCGCCGCGCGGATGAGCGCCAGCGCCGTCTCGTGCCGTGGGAGGCGCACACCAACGGTGTTGAGCCCGGCGCGCACGAGACCAGGAACTTCAGGCCGTGCAGCGGCAACAATCGTGAGGGCACCTGGCCAGAAGGCATCCGCAAGGATCGTGATGCGCGGATCTGCGAGCGCGTCATCGGTGAAGAGGCGGGTGAGATCGGCGCGTTCAGCAATGTGCACGATGAGCGGGTCAAAGGTTGGGCGACCCTTCGCTTCAAAGATGCGTGCGACACCCGGCGCGTCAAACGCGTTTGCTCCGAGTCCGTAGACGGTCTCTGTGGGGAAGGCGACAAGGCCACCAGCTCGAATGATCGCTGCGGCGCGCGGCATAGATTCCGCTGCAGAGTGCAGGGTGCGCGCGGGTAGTCGTTCGGTAATCACGCCTGTTGTGCCAAGTCAATCATTAGCGCGGCGTGGTCTGATGGCGACTCGCCCTTTCGCCCATCACGATCAACGCTGCTCGTCACAATGGAGCCGGCACGAGGCTCAACAAGTAGATGATCGATGCGCATCCCCCAGCCGCGATGAAAGGCACCGCCGCGGTAATCCCACCAGGTGAACGGTGCGCGATCTCCATCCGCTACGACTGCTTGTGCCGCATCCATCAACCCTAGGCCAACGAGAGCGTTCCAGGCGTCGCGCTCTCGCGGGGTGACATGCGTTGCCCCGACGAGTGCGGCTGGGTCCCACACGTCAGCATCGGTCGGAGCCACATTGAAGTCGCCTCCTAGGAGGAGCGGTGCGCTCTCAGTGATGCGCTCCGCCGACCAAGCGTGCAGGGCACCGTACCAGTGCAGCTTGGCGTGGAAGTGTGGCGCGTCGACCTCGCGTCCATTCGGCGCGTACACGGATGCAACCCGTAGGCCGCCGCAGACGGCACTGATGAGGCGCGGCTCACTGAGCAGATCGGGGAGCGACTCGTCGTGGTTCTTCGGGGCATAGTCGGCGATGCTCTCCTGCACCTCGCTGAGGCCGTGTCGCGATGCGATCAGCACCCCGTTGCGCCCGCCCGCGCCGAGGGCGGCGACCTCATAGGATCGCGTCGAGAAAAGCCCTTCAGGAACCTGGGACGGATCGCACTTCGTCTCTTGCAACAGCACGATGTCTGGTTCCGCTGCATCGAGCCAGGCGGCAACTCGCTCAGCGCGGGCACGGAGGCCGTTGACGTTCCAGGTGGCGATGCGAAGGGTGCGTGCAGCCATGGGCGCCCTAGGAGTTAGGAGCGAGGTCCGCGCAAGATCGCGCCGATGATGCCCGCGTCAAGTGGTGCGCTCGCCTCGCCAGTAGGGTCTGACTCCTCCGTGATGGGGTGAAGGCCGAGCGCGGTGAGCGCTGAGATCGCAGCGGGTAGCTGCGCGTCGGGAACGCCCACATGGAGCGAGCCGTCTCCCTCTGGTGCGCCCATGATCCCTTCAACCGCGATGCCGGCCGAAGCGAGCGCGGCGGTAACGGCGGCAAGACTGCCAACCTTCGGGGAGACCGCAACGGTAAACCAGGCGCTCATGCGCCAATCATAGGGGTGGAACTGCGACGACGGGTGCGATCCGGGCGCACCCCCAAGGGGGTACGCCCGGAGCCACTTACATTTCGGCTGGTGCGCCCTTTGCTCCGCCACGGAGCGGGATCTCCTCGATCAGCGTCGCGGCGACGAACGCCACGAGGCTGGCCACCACGGAGAGCCAGAAGATCGAGCCGATCGCATCGGCAATGCCAGCCTTGATCGCGTTGAAGAAGGCGTCTAGGTACTGCACAGGGATCAGGGCGATCAGGGCCTGGTCAAACTGCCCACCAACATTGGTGAGCTGCTCAAGGTTGCCCCCGATTGCCGTGAAGAATGGCGTGAACGTTCCTGCCGGAGCAGCATTCTGCAGCTCTGCTGGAATGTTGATCGCGAGCTGCCCACCGAAGTAGGAGCCAACGATTGCCAAACCGACCGACCCGCCAACTTGGCGGAAGAAGGTGAGATTCGACGTTGCTGCGCCGAGGAACTTGAACGGCACGGCGTTCTGCACCACGATCGTGAAGACCGACAGCGTTGGCCCAATGCCGAGGCCGGCGAGGAACATCCAGAGGCGCAGAAGCCATGGATCGGTATCCGCCTTGATGTTGGTCAGCAGCAGTGAGGCTGCTGCGATCATCAGGATCGCGCCAAGGATGAGCGTCTTATAGCGACCACGTCGTGCAACCATCTGCCCGGCGGCTACCGAGCTGATGATCACGCCGAGCAGGAGCGGAAGCGTGGCGTAGCCAGAGTTCGTTGCCGACTCGCCGAGCACCGTCTGGAAGTAGCGCGGCAAGAAGATGATCGCGGCGAAGAATCCGACCGAGGCAAAGAACGAGGCCGCAGCGGCAGCGGCAAAGGTTCGGTTGCGGAAGAGCTCGAGCGGAATGATCGGCTCTTCAACCTTCGCCTCAATGAAGAGGAAGAGGCCAAGGAGTACGAGTCCGAGCGAGATGAGCCCCGCAACCTCTGGGGTCGCAAATGCGTTGGTCTGCACGTTGGTAAGGCCGATCAGTACCGGGATGATGCCCGCGGCAAAGACAAGGGCGCCCAGGAAGTCAATCTTCTGATTCGCGCGTCCCTTGATCGTTGGCAACTCGATCAGGATGATTGCGATGCTGATGATTCCGATCGGCAGGTTCACGTAGAAGATCAGGTGCCAACTAAACGTGTCGGTGAGCCAGCCGCCGAGCGCTGGGCCAATGAGGCTTGCAAGCCCGAAGACCGCGCCGAAGAGGCCTTGATAGCGACCGCGCTCCTTGGCGGAGTAGAGGTCGCCAATGGTCGCCAGCGCAATAGGGAAGAGCGCGCCAGCACCGAGCCCTTGGATACCGCGGAAGATGATCAGCTGCTCAATGTTCTGCGAGAGTCCGGCGAGCACGGAGCCGATCAAGAAGAGACCAACTCCCGTCAGGAGTAGCGGCTTACGGCCATACATGTCGGAGAGCTTGCCGTAGATCGGCACCGTGACGGTGCTCGCAAGCAGGTAGATCGTGACCACCCAGGTGTAGAGATTTGCACCACTCAGATCAGTGATGATCTGCGGGAGGGCGGTGCCGACAATGGTCTGGTCCAGGGCGCCCAAGAAGAGGGCCATCATGATCGCGAGAATGATCCCTTGCTTGGCGCGTTTCGATAGGTCGGCTCCTGCAGGGGCAGGGACCGCCTTAGCGACAGGGCGTTTCTTGGCCGCAACAGGGCGGCGAGTTTTCGCAGTGGGCATTGCGTGAACCTCCAAATCGCGCCGTCAGATTTCTGGCGGTATTTCGCGTTGCAACTATCGTACTCCTCACCGCTCAAGTCTGCCGCGGGGTAGGGTTCACCTATGCAGATTGCCGTGGTCATTGAGGGACAGATGAACCTGTCGTACGAGCAGCAGCTCGCCGCTGCGCGCCGAGCCGAGGCGGTTGGCATCAGTGGCTTCTTCCGTACCGATCACTACGAATCCTTCCCTGGCTCAGCCGATCAGGCGACCACCGACGCGTGGAGCGTGCTGGCCGGAATCGCACGCGAAACGAAGTCAATCACCCTCGGCACGCTGGTCAGCCCCGTCACCTTCCGCGCGCCAGGCGAGTTCGCCAAGGTGGTGACCACGGTGCAAGAGATGGCCGGCCGGCGGTTGCATGCTGGCCTCGGCACTGGCTGGCACGAGTCAGAGCATCGTCGCTACGGCTTCCCCTTCCCTGAAATGGCGACGCGCGCAGAGATGCTCGAAGAGCAGTTAGAAATTGTTCGTTCTCTCTGGTCTGGTCCCGACGGCTGGTCGTTTAGCGGCAAGCACTACAGCGTGAGCGACGCCCTCTTCCGTCCGAAGCCAGCACCTGTGCCCTGGATCATTACGGGCGGCGAGGGCTCGCCGCGTGGCATGCGCATCGCCGCGAAGTTTTCTGACGAGTTCAATCTCACTTCATCAGCCCCAGCGACCGCGCGTGAGAAGTTTGCACAGCTCGACGCAACGTGTGCCGCAGCAGGTCGGGCACCAGAGAGCCTTGCTCGTTCCGCGATGACGGGGGCGATGATCGGCCGGACCGAAGCGGAGTATCTGGAGAAGATCAGAAGTTTCATGTCGCGCATTGGCGCCGCTGGCGATCCTGAGGAGTACCTTGCACCACGTCGCGCGCGATGGCTGGTCGGAACACCCGACCAGGCGCTCGCTCAGATGCGTGCCTTCCGCGATACAGGGGCGAGCCGACTCATGGTGCAGCACATGGACCCCACAGAAACGGCATCACTCGATCTTCTGGCGGAACTGCACGCGCAGCTCTAGCCCTTAGCGCGCAGCGGGAACTCTTCCCCTCCGACCGCGCGGTCCAATGCGGTAGATCACCCGACCCCGAAGTGCGCTGAGTGGCAGGGCGCCGTCATGCCGCGAGTCGCGTGAAAGCGCTGCGTTGTCGCCAAGAAGCCAGAGCCCTGAGGCGCCCGGCGGCAGTGGAGCGACGCGCTTGACGTCGAGGCGCCCTTCGCGCGCAACGATGACGACGCTGCCGATCGGTGGGCTCCCTCTGAGGCCAGGGAGACCTGCGGGACCCGCTGGAAGCACAAGGAGCCGGTCCCCCGGAAGGAGGGCCGGCTCCATTGAGCGTTCAGCAACATCGGCGACCCAGATCCGTCCGGGTCGTTCAGTCACAGCGGTGCGTTACGCCTTTGACGCGGCGAACGTGGCAGCAAATGCCTCGGTTGCAGCGACAAGCTCTGCCGCCGCAGCTGCATCTACGTTCTGCTTGTTCTTGGAGGCCAACTTCAGGAGCTTCCAGACCTGATCGTGCAGGTCGGGGAACTTCGCCAGATGTTCTGGCTTGAAGTAGTCAGACCAGATGATCTGGACCTCGTGCTTCACCTTCTCGGCGTGCTCTTCCTTGACGGCAACGCAGCGCACAAACTTGTTGCGCGTGGCGCTGTCGGTCACCTCAATCTGGCCGATCAGCTCGACCATTCGGGCGACCGTCTTGGCGGCAATGACTGCCCCCGATGGGTCGTAGATGCCGCACGGCACGTCGCAGTGGGCATGAACGGTGACGGGGGTAAACTCGCTGAATAGGTTCTTCATCGTCGTCTCCTCTCTTACTTTACGAATACGGCAACGGCCACATTGAGTAGCGCGAGTACGCCGATCGCGTGATAGGTGTTTGATGCAATCGATACGTCCTTACGGCGCGGCCACGCAAGGAGCAGGATCACGGCAGTCACCGCGATCTTGATGCCGAACTTCGCATGGTTGACCTCATCGGTCCCCATCTCGGCAAGGCCAACCAGGAGCACGCCAGTCAGGAACTGAAGCAGGGTGCCATGGGTAATCCCGGCGGTGAGTCGTTTTGGCGAGGCCTTCAGCCCAGCGAAATATCCCCCAACCACTGCGGCCATCCCGAGTAGGTGGGCGAAGACGAGAACGAGTTCCACGGTCTCCATGGTTTCCCCTTTCTGCTGCGCGGCCATGGTGGCCGCCTCTCTCTACGGTAGCGGACTGTGCGGCGTGCGGCAGCCCTGCATGGCGGGGGGTGGGAGCGTGTAGGGTTTCACGATATGAGTGATCGAAAGGTACGGGCGTACAGCTCGTACAGCCGAGATGCCCTGATCCCGCCTGCAGCGGGCGAGGGCGTCGCATGGCTTGGCCGCCAGCCCTGGGCCGAGGCGAGCCTCTCCTATCGAGCCCTCCGGTTCACCTTGCGCGTGGTTCTCGGTGCGCTCGGGATGCGCGTTCGCGCGGTGGGGCTTGAGCGCATCGCAACGTCGGGGCCACGCATTCTTGTAGGTGCTCCGCACCGTCGCTACTACGAAGCGTTTGCCCTCGGCATCGCCGCCCCGGCATCGCCGCGGATCTGGTGGCTTGTCCTCGGCCCTTTCATTGTTGGACGTGGGCGCGTTCGCTCCGCGCTGCTGCGACGGCTCGGTGGCCTCTTGCCCGTGTGGCGCGGCACGAGTGGGATCGAAACGCACCTGAATGCGGCGAGTGCTGTCTTCGCTGCCGGTGCCCACTACGGCGTGATGCCCGAGGGTGGAACGGGTGGCCCCCCTGACCGCTTTGCAGAGTTCCGCCCCGGCGCTGCACTCATCGCTATGCGCACGGGTGTGCCAATTGTGCCGGTGATCTTCCGATTCCACAATCGTAGATTCGGTCTACCGAGTGTTGAGGTGATCGCGCTTGAGGACACTTCGCCGTGCGCTGATCGACCGACCCCAGAGGCGGGGAGTCGAGAGGAGCTGACCTTTGCCGCCGCGTGGAGTGAGGCCCTTGCCGATCGCATGGAGACGATCTGGCGCGAGGGGGTAGGATCGGCGTCATGAGCGCCAACGTTTGCCCGTTTATTGCGACGGGCGCAGACTCGTCGAAACGATCGTCACAGCCGAGCGCGGCGCACTCCTGTTTCGCGAAGCGCCCCGCAGAGCCCATCGACCTGCAGCGACAGGGCGAGATCTGTCTCACTCCAACCTTTACCGCTTGCCCGATCTTCCTTGCATGGGCCTCGCGCGAAGCGGCGCAGACCGTTGACGGCCCCGCCCCACAGCCACTCCCATTCGGCACCCCGGCAGCAAGCGCACCAGTCGACCTCGCAGCGGCGTCGCTCGGTACCGACGAGATTGCGGACGAATACGACGACGTGCCCGAGGGGAGCATCTGGTCAGCGGCACCGACCCCAGGAGAACCAAGCTATGAACTCAGCCCAGCTGAAGAGGAGCGCGCACGTGTCGTGCCACTCCATAAGCGTCGCTCCATGGATGACGAAGCTCCACGTGCCGCACTGCGGCTCCCTAGTATCCCGGGAGGGACACGAGGTGCCGCAGCACTCCTCGTTCTCGCAGCAGTAATCCTCTTCTCGCTCCCAACAATTCTGAAGGGGGTCAACGGCTTCATCGCCGGCGTGACGGCAACACCATCACCGAGCGCCTCACCAACGAGCGACGTCAGCCCATCACCAACGCCAACGCCAGAGCCAGAGGCGGTGCTCTATCGCGTGAAGTCAGGCGATACGCTGCGGAAGATTGCTGGGATCTATCAGATCAGTATTGATGTCATCTTGAGTGCCAATCCTGCGATTGACCGGAAAACCCTGACGATCTATGTGGGTCAGGAGTTGATCATTCCGCAAGTGATCCCGGATGTGGTGACCTCGCCGAGCCCGTGACGGGCAGATGAACTAGCGATCGCGCGGCGAGAAGTTGATCGCGGTGATCTTGCCGGCTTCAACCTTGATGGTTGCATCAATCTTGCTGCTTGCCGACCCTGGCCGCACGACCAAGATGTCGCACTCGACCTGAGCGCCAGTGTCCTTGACCTCGCCTGGGATCATCCGCAGGCCCTTGTCGGCTCGCAGGAACCAGCCGCCAACGCGCTCATGGCCTTTCAGGAGCTGGACGCTTTCGGCAACGTGTACGCGCATCTCAATGCGCTCATCCATCAGTTTGAGGGCGCCCGCGCGGTCGTCGGCATTCAGCAGCTCAAAGAAGGCATCGGTTGTGTCTTGTGCACCCATGTGCTGATGGTACCCTGCCGACGATGATTGATGCCCTCGACGCCGCCGGACTCCTCGCGCGCTTCGCCGCGCTGCACCCCGTTGCCGCAACGGGGATGGGGATTCACGATCACGACGGGTCGTGGGGTGAGCCCGGACCCGTGGGCCGCGCTCAGCGGCTGGCCTGGTGCGACCGCGAAGAGGCACGACTGGTTGCCGCCCCTGCGGCGAGCCTTAACCCCGACGACCTCTGCGACCGCGACCTAGCTCTTGGCACCATTCGAGCGATCCGGTTCGAGCTGCAAGAGGTGCAGCCTGAGGCGTGGGACGCCCTTCACACCGTCTCCGTGATTGGTGGCGGGCTCTTTCCGCTGATCGCACGCGGCTTCGGAACGCCAGAACGCCGTGCCAGCGACCTAGCCAGCCGACTCGCTGCGGTGCCTGACCTTCTTGAGGCGGCCATCGGTGACCTCACCGGGGTCCCTGAGTTGCGCGTGCCCGCCGATGATGGGGCACCGCGACGTGGGGGGGATCTCCCACCAGCCGGCACGATCACGCTCCCCGCACGGCCGGTGAGTCGCCTTCATGCCGAAACGGCGATCACGCAAGCACCCGGCATCGCTGAGCTCGCGGAGTTAGCAGTAGCAACGTACGGCGAAGCGCTGCGCGCTCCGGCCGATGCGGCCGCTGCGGCGACAACTCGGTTCATTGAGCGACTCCAGCGCGAGGTGCTGCCGAAGAGTTCCGGCGAGGGACGGTACGGCGCAGCACTCTACGACCGCGCGCTCCGCCACACCCTCTTCGGCTCGCACGATCGAGCGGCCATTGCGGCGAAGGGTGAGCAGGAGTTTGCGGCGGTACGTGCGCGCATGATCTCGATCGCCCAGCGCATTGCGCCAGAGTGGCTCGGAGAGCGGGCCACTGCAGCGCTCAGCGGTGATCGCTCAACGCTTGTCGCTGAGGTATTGCACGCCATCGGTGGTGATCACTGTGCGCCAGAAGAGATGCTTGATCGTTCACAGGCGGAGACGGCAAGGTGCGAAGCGTTCATCCGAAAAACTGGATTGGTGGACCTACCGAAGGAGCCACTAGAGATCATGTGGACGCCGCTCTTCCTGCGTGCGTATGGTGGCGCCTTCCTTGACGCGCCAGGCCCCCTAGATCGTGGGGAGAAGAGCTTCTTCTACGTCACCCCTGCTCCAGATGACGCCACCCCAGAACAGATTGAGTCAAAGATGCGCGAAGACAACAACCGCATGTTGGCGCTCCTCGCGATTCATGAGGCGATCCCCGGTCACTACTTGCAGCTCGCCGCTGCCAATCAGACGCCACGCCCACTCCGTGCCGCCTTCGGCTCTGGTGTGTTTGCTGAAGGGTGGGCGGTCTACGTGACACAGGTGATGCTTGACGAAGGGTTCGGCGATGGCGACCTGGCGCTTGAGCTGGTGCACTGGAAGTTCTACCTCCGCTGTATCGCCAATGCACTCCTTGATGCTGGCATCCACGCGGATGGCCGAGATGAGGCGTGGGCACTTGACCTGATGGTTGGCCAGAGCTGGCAAGAGGAGGCGGAGGCGAAGGCGAAGTATCTGCGCGCTCGACTGACCTCGACGCAGCTTCCAACCTACTTTGTTGGCTCCATGGGCTGCTGGGAGATTGAGGATCGTGCGCGACGGGCAGCTGGTGGGCCAGTAGCCCACGTTGATGGCGCAGACCTCCCAGGGAACCGTGTGGAGACGCCGGGCTTCTCACGACCGAAGCACCTGCGCGCGGTGCTCTCACATGGCACTCCGCCGATCCCACTCCTTGAGCGGCTCCTCGGTTTAGCCGAGTAGGGGATTACGAGGGGAGGCCCTCTTCGCCGGTGATGTCGCGGCTTAGACCGCAGGCATGCTCAGTGCGCACGGTGAGCGTGGTGCCAGGCTGAAGTTCGATCGAGCGCACCAGATGGAGCGAGCTCCCCTGATAGACGCGCTCAAATCCGCCTTCAGAATTGGAGATTGTTTCAATCGGTGCCCATGCCGCCGCTGCCTGTGGTTCCGTGATGGTTGAGAGTGCAATGCCGAGATAATCGTTTCCTGAGTTGAGTGATGTGCCGGCTGGCGCATCGCCCGGTGCGTCATGTGCAGTGCGAACTCCCGCCGCTGTCCAGTGCGCGGCGGGGTTGCCGCCGCCACCGAGCAGCATCAGGTTCCACTCCTCATCGAGGACGGCGCTGAGGGCGGGGCCTCCGGTGTGCGCGAACGTTGTCTCAACGGTGAGCGTTGGGTCCATGCGACTCCCCGCCAGCCGAATCGTTCGTGTTGCCGCAATGGTCGTACCCGCAATCTGCTGCGTGGTTGTCAGCGTTGCACTGCGATCGTCATGCTCCGTCAGTACCCACGGAGTCGCTGTAAGGCTGCCGATTGCTTTTATGACGCCATCGGCGATCGCGCGACCGTTAGTGCCAGCAGGGTAGAGGCGCAGGAGTGCGGAGCGTCGCTCGTAGTCGTCGTACTTCAGTTTCGCTGCGAGGCCCGGCTCCTTCACCGAGACGATGTCGTGTATTGACGCCACGCCACCACTCTCGCTCTCAGCACTCGCCGCAGTTCCGGCCGCTTCGGACGCCGCATGCGCGCGCAGCTTCTCGTGATACGCCTCGGGCCGCCGACGCATCACTGCGAGGAGTGCGTGGTGTGGAGCGCGCAGGTCGAACGAGGTAATGGCACCCCCCTCGGCTGGGTCAATTTGCAGTCGCGCACCAGCGTTGGCGAGCTGCAGCTCGTCGGTGCCATCAAGGTCGAGATCGGTGAGAAGCGCGGGGAGCGACACTCCTGCGTTCGTGCGACGGTAGGTGCCGTCAGCGATGTCCTCGGCGGCGATCAAGTGCTCAAATGTCGCTAGGCGCATGTGGGTGATGTAGACACCGCCAAAGAGCCCATGCCAATAGCAGTCATTCGACTGGCCGCGGTGCAGGTGATCCTCGGCGGCGAGCTTCTCGGCCCCGGCCGGCATGGCGGCCAGCTTGGCACTGGTCCGCAGCATCTGCTTATGCAGGTCGTTGATCTCGGTGTACTTCACCTGGAAGTTGCGCCAGAAGCCTCCGCGCAGGTAGCGCGCCTCTGGGCTCTTTGCGTCTTGAGCCGCGTGCAGCATCGGCCCAAAGACCTGTGACTCATCTGGCGGCAAGACCCAGTCGCCCATCTCGGCGTACGACGAGGTTGGTAGGTAGACACGGCCAATTGGTCCGCGCTCATCGAGCCAGCGCGACGGCGTGGTGGTGGCGAGCCAATCGGCGTTTTTCTCGAGCGCAGTGAAGAACTTCTCGACCCACTGACCGTCGCCCCAGCAGTGATCCCAGGTGGTTGGCCACGAGCCGAACTTCTCGCCGTCGTCACCCATCGTGCCGATGCGCTCGCCCTCAGGCGTGGCATGTTCGCGCAGGTACTCAATCACACTCTCAACAGAGCCGAAGGGGATGCGATACCGCAGGCCTTGTTCCGTGCCGAAGACGGTGAGCGGCTTCCCCTCGTCTTCAGTGAGGTAGGCGCCCCAGAGTGCATCTTCGGGAATGGCGGCGGCGCGGAAGTGGGCGTCGTCAAGAATCGTCCAGCGATAGCCACCGTCGTGGAGTGCCGCCGGGAGCGACGGTTCCCAGACCCGCTCAGCGAGCCAGGCGCCTTGTGGTGCCACGCCAACAAGCTCCTTGATGCGCTCGCGCATGCGTCGTAGCTGCGCGACACGATCGGCTGCTGGGAGTGAGGCGAGGATCGGCTCATAGAGTCCGCCACCAACGATCTCAACCTGGCCGCGCTCGACGAGTGCGCGCACACGCGTCAAGAACTCTGGATGGGCCGCGGCGAACCATTCAAGGAGTGGACCCGTGTAGTGCAGCGAGAGTCGAACCTTCGGGTGGCGCTCCAGCGCCTCGATCATTGGGAGATAGGCCTTCTCGTAAATCTCGTCGAAGACCCAGCCGAAGTTGCCGACCGGCTGGTGGTTGTGCAGGGTGAGCGCGAGCGAGATCCGACGGGGTGCGCTGCTGCTACTCATGGGGAGAGGTTAGCGGTGAGACCCCGTTTGTGGGGCGGCGGCAGGGAGATAGAGCTGCTCGCAGTACTCGTGGAGCATGCGGGTGGTGCTGAAGCGCCACAGGGTGCTTCCGATCGAGGCTCGCGCCAGGTCGAGCCAGGCGGCGGGGAGGCCGTCGGCGCCACGATCGTAGTAGCGCGGCACGACCTCGTCCTCCAAGATGCGATAGAGGCTCTCGGCATCGGCCGCGTCCTGTGCTGCGTCATCTGAGTTGATCGAGGTGTCGCCGATTGCAAAGCCATTGGTGCCCGTGTAGCCCTCGTCCCACCATCCATCAAGAATGGAGACGTTCACCGCCCCATTCGCCGAAGCCTTCATGCCCGAGGTGCCCGACGCTTCAAGTGGTCGTCGCGGCGTGTTCAGCCAGACATCACAGCCAGCAACGAGGAAGCGCGCGGTGCGCATGTCGTAGTCCTCCATGACGAAGATGCGTCCGCGGAACGTATCGGTGCGGCTCTTCTCCCAGATGTCGCGAATGACCTCTTGCCCAGCGCGGTCGGCGGGGTGGGCCTTGCCAGCGAAGACGATCTGCACCGGGCGATCACTGTTGCTCACAATGCGGGTGAGACGATCGATATCGGTGAAGAGAAGGTTGGCACGCTTATAGGTGGCGAAGCGACGTGCAAAGCCGATCGTCAGAACGTTTGGGCTGAAGAAGTGATCCGCCTCTCGAAGGGCGTCTGGTGACTCACCGTGTCGACCGAGCTGTCGACGAATGGAGCTGCGCAGGAACTCTCCAAGCGCCATCTTCTGCCGGCCGTGTGCATCCCACCAGGCACGTGAGTCGACGCTACCGAGACGCTCCCAGAACCCCGCCGCCTCTGGCCCTTCGGTGTCAAGTTGATCAAGATCGGCGTTCAGGAACTGCTCATAAACGGCGCGCGTCTCACGTCCCGCCCAGGTTGGCATGTGCACACCATTGGTGATCCCAAGGATCTTGTTGGTGATGATCGGCGACCAGGTTGCGTTTGCCGTCTCGGCATGCAGTTTGCTCACAGCGTTCGCTCCAACGCTCAATCGCAGTGAGAGAGCGGTCATGTCAAAGACACCACCATCCCCCTCGGCCCCTACGGCGAGATCGAGAATGCGCTGCAGTGGCACGCCACCAGCGTCGGCTTCGCCCGTGCCATCACAGAGGGGGCCAACGACACGCTTCACCAGGTCAACGCCGAACTTCTCATTGCCGGCAGAGACGGGGGTGTGAATCGTGAAGACGGTGTGGCGCTTGACGTGCTCTAGGGCACTTTCAAGCGTCTCGCCAGCGGCGACAAACTCACGCGTGCGCTCCACGAGGTTCAGGGCCGAGTGGCCTTCATTTAGGTGGTACACCGAGGGATCGACGCCGAGTGCACGCAAGGCTCGGATGCCGCCGACGCCGAGCACCATCTCTTGGTGGAGGCGCATCTCGCGGCCCCGCACGTACAGGATGTGCGTGATCGGTCGGTCTGCTTCGTTGTTTGCAGGGATGTCGGTGTCCAGGAGCAACACGGGCACACGCCCGATCTGCGCAACCCATACCGCCGCTGAAACGCGACGGTCGCCAAGCGGAATCGAGACGACCAGCTGCTCGCCGTTTGCGCCTGCGGCGCGAACAAGGGGCAACAGCGAGAGATCAATCTCAGGGTAGGCATGCTCCTGATGCCCATCAGCATCAATGGTTTGGCGGAAGTAGCCACGTCGATAGAGAAGGCCAACCCCAATGAGTGGCAGCGCCATATCTGAGGCGGCCTTCATATGGTCGCCGGCCAAGATGCCGAGGCCACCGGAGTAGAGGGTGAGACTCTCGTGCCAGCCGAACTCGGCACAGAAGTAGGCGATCGGATTCGTGAGGTTGGCACCGTGCGTGCGAGGGAACCAGTGGTCGCTGCCACCAGCCATGTAGTTGTCGAACGCAGCAACGACCTCGTCGACTTGGCTCAGGAATTTTGGATCCTCAAGGAGCGGCTCCCAGTCAATTGGGCCAGAGCAGATCGCAACGGGATTGCGTGTTGCGATCCAGCGCCCTGGATGAATCCGGCGGAAGAGGGCGCGGGCTTCGGGATGCCACGACCACCAGAGGTTGTATGAAACGCGGCGCAGCCCCTCAAGCCGTGGCGGAACGCGGAAAGAATCAGGTGTCGGTAGCGTGCGCAGCGCGACGGAACTCTTCATCGGTTCGAATCCTCCCCCCACTTGGCCACTTCGCCGTACGGCGGCTCGTGGCACGGGCGGATTCTAGCGCCCGCCGCGCCCCCGTCGCTCGGACTCGGTTTCTGGGTACGAGACGGGTGCCGAGAGCGCTGCTGTCGCTGCGGCCGAGTAGGCCGTATCGGTTGGGCTCGACGAGCCCTTGACCGTGACCGACTTGGCGCCGACAGGAGGCTGCTCCGTTGCGGGCAGGATTGAGCGGCCAGGGAGGCGATGCTCCAGCTTGACCGTTACGTCGTAGTCCTCGCAGATGTCGAGGAATGGATCCGGATCCATCATGTCCGGCGACTTCACCCCTGCGCCGCCCCAGACACCTTCGGCGATCAGCTCCATGGCCATGACCGGCATCACGCCGGTCTGCCAGGCAACAGGCTGCAGGTTGTAGCGACCCATCGTCTCTGCTGCGTCGCACACCTGATAGTGGAACGTTTCGCGCGGCCGTCCATCCTTCGTGCCGCTAACGAGCGTTCCAACGATCGCGCGACCGATCATGCTCTTGCCGAGCGTTGATGGGTCTGGTGAGAGGGCACCGATCACGTCGCGCGGCGCGACCTTGATCCCCTTCACGTTGATCGGCTCTTTGCCGTCGAGTCCGAGACGGTGCAGCAGTTGCAGCGTCTCAATAAAGTCGGCGCCGAGCGCGTACTTAAAGGTGATGACGTCGGCCTTCATGCTGCGTGGCAGCTGAATGACCTCTTCATGCTCAACGTTGACGCACATGACCGGGCCAACACCCTCAGGGAAGACGAAGTCTTCGGGCTCGCTAAACGGCTCGCGAACTTCGATCTTGCCGTTGCGCCAAACGATCGGCGGGTTGAGGCACTCTTCAATTACGGTCCAGAGGCTGAAGACCGTCGCAAACGGGTAGCCCTCAATGCGCAGGTCGCCACCATCGCGCACGTGCACCGCTGAGATGTCGTCAAAGGTCCACTTCTTGGCGTAGGCGGCAAAGATGTTGGAGAGGCCTGGATCCATACCCATGCCAATCAGGGCCAACTTGCCACGGTCCTCCCAAAGCTTCTTGCGCTCCTCCTGATATGCGCCGAGCATCATCCCTGGAACGGTGTACGGATTGGCGGCGTCGGGGATCGAGAGGCTCGTTGCCATATCGATGTAGTGCACGCCCGCCTCAAGAGCGGCGTCAAAGACCGCCGGGACGAATCGTGGATCTACGGCGTTCAACACGAGATCCGCCTTGGAGCTGGCAATGAGCTCCTTGAGTTGCGCAGCGTTCCCTGCGTCAACCTGGGCAACCTTGTAGCCAGCGTCGACGGCATCAGCAACCGTGCGTGCACGATCAAGCGAGTAGTCCGCGAGGGTGAGGGTGCCGAGCCACTTTTTCCCCTTGATGAGGTGGGCGATTGCCTCGCCGACCGTGCCGGTTCCAACCAACAGAACGTTCATCGTTCAGTGCCTTTCACGCGGGGGCCCAGGAAGCCGGGCTGCACCCGCACCAGGGGAGACCTCCGAGGCCTCAACCCAGCTGCTGTAGCCAGCCTACGCCTCCCCCCGGGGGGGTCGTCAAACGACCCGGGGTTTGTGCGGGGAGTGGTCCTATACTGAACGGAGGCGACACATGCCGCCACAGGTGTAGTTGAAGGGGGATGCCATGGAAGGGCTGCTACCAGTACTCGTCATCGTTGGAGTGCTCGCACTCGTAGCGATCTCTGCCTTTAACGGACTCGTGAATGGGCGCAACCGTGTTGATGAGGCACTGGGCCAGATCCAGGTGCAGCTAAAGCGACGCTATGACTTGATTCCAAACCTTGTTGATGCCGTTAAGGGGCAGATGGGCTTTGAGAAGGGCGTGCTCGAGGGCGTAACCGCCGCGCGAGCAGCTGCCGTCAACGCTGGCACCTCTGGCGACACTGCGGCACAGGCAAAGGCTGAGAACATGCTGACCAGTTCGCTCCGCACCCTCTTCGCCAACGTCGAGGCATACCCAACGCTGAAGTCGAATGAGAATGTGATTCAGTTGCAGGAGCAGCTCACCTCTACTGAAAATCAGATTGGGTTCAGCCGACAGCACTACAACGCCACCGTGCTCTCGTACAACAACGCGGTGCAGACCTTCCCGGGCCTGCTCTTCGCAGGCGCATTCGGATTCGCCAAGCGCGACTTCTTCGACGCCCCTGATACCGAGGAGGCCGTTCCGAAGGTCAACCTCTCCTAGTCGGCTCGAGTCGACGCGATGGCTACCTTCTACGACCTTGCGGCGGAGAATCGACGGAAGTCACTCCTTCTCGTCTTGATTGTGGTGGCGATCCTCGCCGCCTTCGGGGCGAGCGCAGGGATCGCACTCAGTGGAACTGTTGACGGTGGGATTCCCTTCGCCCTTGGGGCGTTTGTCGTGGGGTTCCTCTTGACCCTCGGCGCATATTTCAGTGGCGACAAGGCAGTCCTTGCTGCGGCTGGTGCAAAGGAGCTTGACCCTTCGGCCGGACGAGAGGAGCTCGAACTCGACAACATCGTGAACGAACTCTGTCTTGCTGCGAATATGCCGAAGCCGAAGGTGTACACGATCCAAGACACGGCACTCAACGCATTCGCCACGGGGCGTGATCCAGAGCACGCCAGCATCGCCGTCACCGAAGGGCTCATGCGTACCCTTGACCGCGAAGAGATGAGCGGTGTGATCGCCCACGAGCTCTCGCATGTGCGCAACTTTGATATTCGCTACGGACTGCTCGTCGCAGCGCTTGTTGGGTCACTTGCCCTGCTAAGCGATTTGGTGATGCGCTGGGCCTTCTGGGGCGGTGGCCACAAACGCGACAACGATCGTGGGGGTGGAGGTGGGATCCAAGTGATCTTTTTCATCCTGACGATCGTGCTTGCAATCCTTGCACCGATTGCCGCACGGCTTGTGCAGCTCGCCGTCTCACGTCAACGCGAATACTTGGCTGACGCATCTGGAGTAGAACTCACCCGTAATCCCGCTGGGCTAGAGCGCGCGCTCGCGAAGCTGGCGGGGGACAAGGAGGTCCTTGAGGTTGCGACCAAAGCCACCGCTCACATGTACATCATCAATCCGGTGAAGCACTTTGAGGAGCGGTCAGCCGGATACTTGGCCACGCACCCACCACTGGTAGATCGAATTAACCGGCTGCGTGCCCTACGCCGCGCAAAGCCGCTAGAGGCGGTCAGCGAGGCCTAATCTCGGCACTCGCGCACCCAGGCGGCAAACTCCTCGGGGAAGACATCCTGATAGCGAGGCCCAGGATCAGCGTTCCAGCGCTCAATTGCCCCATATCGCTGATCGCAGTTGGCGATGTCCACGGCGGTCACGAGTAGGGCAAAGAGGAGTCCGAGTGCAATCAAGCCGATTAACAGGCCGATCCAGACCCCTTGACGCTCGCCATAGCCCTGCATGCCGCCTCCTTGCTATTGTGTCTTTCGCGCGGGAGTAGCTCAGTTGGTAGAGCACTTGCCTTCCAAGCAAGATGTCGCGAGTTCGAGCCTCGTCTCCCGCTCCAACTCCTTGATAGCGCCTAGGCGCGCGTGTCGGCGATGATCGCACGCGAGACGCGCTTCGCGACAGCCAAGATCGTGACCATCGGATTCACGCCGAGTGCGGTGGGGAAGAGCGAACCGTCGGCAATGTAGAGGCTCTTGATCAGCCCACCATGCGGATCGCCTGGGCGCGGTCGTGACGTAGAGCGAACACGGCCCCACGGGTCACAAACGTGATCCCGCGCGTCGGACCCCATCCGCGCGGTGCCCATCTGGTGCGCAGAGAATACGGTTCCGCGGTTAGGGGCAAAGTCGAAGCGGTGCAGCCGACGTAGGTAGACCTCGAGCGCCTCGGCCCCGTCACTCCGACGCCAGCTCATGGGCGGCGATCCGGCGGCGATGATCTCGCTCGCTCCAGCAGCTTCGGCGATGCGGGACATTGATCGCAGCGCATGTCGTAGTCCGCGCTCATCTCGCGGCGTGGTGCGGTAGTTGATCTCAGCAAAGCCGGCACGACTCGTGGTTACGGTGCCGCCAGCATCGTCCTTCACGATCGCCAAAAAGGGTGCGATGAAGCGGCCCAGCTTCATGAGGCGCTCATGCTCTGCACGAGAACTCCACGGAATGCCGAGGGCGAGCAGGCCAGGGTGGCCGGGGGCACTCTCAATGATGTAGCCGTTGCGCTCCTCATCGGGATCGATAAAGCGTGAGCTCTTTGCCGCTTGCATTGTGCCGCGCCACATCTCGACCGGCTCATCAAAGACGCCGGCAACCAGGCTGACCGGATGAAGTCGAAGATTCTTGCCGATAGCCGGATGCGTTAGTCCGCTGCGCTGCAGGAGAACCGGCGTACGGAGCGCACCACCAGAGACGACGACCGTCTTCGCAACAATCTCCAGTGTTCGAGGTGTTCCTGCGCGCGTGCCGAGGGTGGTAATCGCTCCGGTTGCTGCGCCGTTCTCAAACACGAGTCGCTCCGCCTTGCAGTCGGGCAGGATGCGCGCGCCGTTGGCAACCGCCTGCGCCAAGTGGAGCCGAAGCGAAGACTGCTTTGACCCGACCTTGCATCCGAATGGGCAGGTTCCACAGTCGCTGCACTCAGCGCGGTTCATTTGAATGCGCTCACTACTCCAGCCGAGCTTCTCTGCGCCGCGGATGATCGCCTCATCTTTCAGCGGCACGTCTTGAGAGTCCTTTGCGCCGATCTCCTTCAGTACCGCGGTGAGGTCGCCGGCGAACTCGCGTCCGCTGGCGCCAGTGACGCCATGTTCGCCCTCCCACTCTTCGCGCACCGGTTCAGGAATAGGAATCGCCGTCATCCAGTTCACTGTGGTTCCGCCACCAACGGTGCCGCCCGCAAGGATCGCGATATGCGCATCGGAGGTGGCGGTGAAGCCTGAGTCGAGATAGAGGCGCTCGTAGGCGTCGCGCTCCTTTGTTGGGAAGGTCTCTTCGGTATAGAGGTCACCAGCCTCAATGACGAGCACTTCGCGACCTGCGGCGGAGAGGTCGCGTGCAATGCTGCCACCGCCAGCTCCTGAGCCGATCACCAAAACGTCAACGGCGATCCGCTCTGCAGAGCCTGGGTCAAAGGCGGTGATCTTTGTGACGTTGGCCGTGGTTGCGTTTGGAGTTGGGTTGTAGCCCAGGCCGCTGAGGCGGGTCCGCACGAGTGCATCGGCCGGCTCATCGGCATCTGAGTAGGCAATGAACGAGAGGAGTTTGCGGAAGACCGCAGCGCCGCTGCGGAGCATCGGCACGGGATGTTGCACCCAGCGGCGCAAGAACTCGTCTCGCTGCGAGGCCTTTAGGGTGCCGAACCGCGCGAGGCGCCCGCCAATCAGCAGACTGCCAATTCGGGTATCGAGAAGGTTGAGTACCAGCCGGAGCTGGCCGTGGAGGGCAGGATCAACCACCTTGGCGATCGCCGTCTCCGCGGCGGCGGCGCGTGCCGCACCTCCTCCAGCGACGAACCCCTCTGCCAGCGCGGCAAGGGTGCGGCGTTGAGATTCGCTGAAGATGCCCGCAGGGGTCGCAGCAGACGGCGTGCGTGCTGATCGTTTAGCGGTAGCCATGCCGCATATCTTGCCTCTTTATGCGTGCGTCGGCTGACGGTGGCGCGCCACTGGGGTACGATCGGCACCGTTGGCGCGTGGCCAAGCGGTAAGGCACCTGCCTCTGGAGCAGGGGATCCTAGGTTCGAATCCTAGCGCGCCAGCCAACTCTCTCGGTGCGAAACGCACCCATTAGCGCAGCGTGTCGAGCCAGCCGCCGACAGCGTCAAGGAACGCTGGCACGCCCTCTTCGAACGGCACATGGCCGATCCCTGGCAGCACGACCCACGCCGCCTCTGGCAGGTCTTCTCGGAGTGCCTCGCCGCTTGTGAGTGGCACCCAACTATCGTCTCGCCCCCAGAGGATCAACGTTGGCGGTGATCCAGCCGCGGCGGTGAGCTCTTCTATGGATGCCGGGAGTGCATTTTTTGCGCCGTCGCGAACGATGCCGAGGAGTGCCAGATCCCAATCGCGCAACTGTGATGATGCGGCGTAGCCTGCGACCAGGTCCGGAGTGACGGCGCTCTTCACGGCGAAGGCGGAGGAGAGCAGTTCACCAAACGTTGCGGCGCTGAAGGCGTTGCGGATCACAATGCGTGCGATGCGCCTGATCGGCGGCACGTCGAGCAGTGCAGCGGTGGTCGATGGGGAGCTGCTGACGCCACTCTTCGGCTGTGCGACAGCAGCATCGATGTAGGCGAGGCCAGCAACGCGCTCTGGTGCGAGGGCGAGCATCCAACTGATCACGTTGCCGCCCATGCTGT
>Ga0315901_10000650_pt1 | contig 51055 bp, 65 predicted proteins | sample LakEriMetagenome_10_FD_203761 | JGI IMG/M metagenome (GOLD analysis project Ga0315901, IMG submission 203761) | Freshwater fungal communities from buoy surface, Lake Erie, Ohio, United States - Buoy 2 MA116 | ecosystem: Environmental > Aquatic > Freshwater > Lake | place: USA: Lake Erie, Ohio... | reverse complement strand
GCGGGAATATAACAGCAGCTATTCTTAATCAAGAGTACCAGATTCAAACAGTACTATCTGGTACGTCTTACACTATCGTTGCACGAGCGGCAGGTGCGCCTATTGAAGGCTATAACTTTACAGTTAACACGGCTACTTCAACCATATCACTTTCTTTACCTTCGACGGTAACCATTGCTAACGGCGCTACTGTTACGTTGGTTATCGGTGCTGGTGCGCCGGGGGCGTTAAACTACGCTACGGCATATTACATAGTCAACGCGGCGGGTACGACGTGTCAGTTAGCAGCAACAAGCGGTGGCACACCCATTACACTAACCAGCCAAGGTATTGGGCTTCAGTCGTTGTACCTCACTGTTGAGTCTAACGCATCAGATTCAGGTGATGGCGGCGGTGCGACTGATGCTGCTTATCAGATAAATACAGGGTTTCCAGCGTTCACAATCGGTACTGGTTGGGGTGCGGGGCCTTGGTCGCGTGGCACATGGGGTTCGGCAACGACAACGGGTTTTGGTTTACAGCTTCGTCTATGGAGCCAGTCAAACTTTGGTGAAGACCTATTATTTAACCCACGCGGCGGTGCTCTATACCTATGGCAACCGGGGTCAGGTGCAACTCCTGCGTATGGTACTCGTGGCTCTGTCGTATCTGGTACATACACACCATCGCTTATAAACGAGATTATGGTGTCGGATTCTTCACGAATCGTTATTTGCTTTGGTTGTAATGACCCGAGTGGGACTTATGGGCCTACAACACTTGATCCGATGTTGATTCGTTGGTCTGATCAAGAAAGCTACACCCAGTGGGAACCACAAACTACTAACCAAGCCGGGGATTACAGGCTCTCTCACGGGTCAGAGATTGTCGCTGCCTTGCAAACCCGTCAAGAAATTAACGTCTGGACGGATGCCGCTATCTACGCCATGCAATATCTGGGGCCTCCGTTTGTATGGGGCTTTACGCTTCTAGCGGACAACATATCAATTGCTTCGCCTAACGCTATGGCAACGGCGTCCGGTGTTGTTTACTGGATGGGAGTCGATAAGTTCTATGTGTATTCTGGTCGGGTAGAGACGCTGCCATGCTCAGTGCGGACGTATATCTACGATGACATTAATCGTGATCAGTTTGCGCAAGTCTATGCGGGTACCAATGAGGGCTACTCTGAGGTGTGGTGGTTCTACTGCTCCAAGAATTCAACTATTATTGACCGTTACGTAATCTTCAACTATCTGGATCGTGTGTGGTACTACGGCACGATGGATAGAACTGCATGGCTTGATTCGCCACTTCGTCAGTTCCCAGTTGCCACGACAGGTAACAACAATCTCTTGGTCTACCACGAGTCTGCGGTAGATGATGGCTCGACTAACCCCCCGAGTGCAATTAATACTTACATCCAGTCATCTGACTTTGATATTGGCGACGGGCACAACTACGGGTTTGTCTGGCGGATGATTCCCGACATTACGTTCAACGGGTCTAACACTTCTGGTACTACGACTGTAAACCCAGAAGTTAATTTTACGGTACGCCCACGCCAGAACCCCGGCTCTGCTTACAGTGCTTCCAATAACCCGACGGTGCAATCAGCGGCAGCACAGACTTACAGAACGACAACGACGTACAACGTGCAAGAGTTTACTGAGATTGTGTACACACGGATTCGTGGGCGGCAGATGGCGTTCAGGGTAGAGTCCAACACGCGGGGTACGCAGTGGCAGTTGGGCACCCCCAGAATCGATGTTCGTCAAGATGGTAGGAGGTGATTATGTCTACTGGTACAACTAGAGCACCCCTCTTACCCTATGCCCCGGTGCAGTACGACCGGCAGTACATGGACACCTTGAACAACATCCTGCGGCAGTACTTCCAGCAACTAGATAATGCCGGGCCGAGTGCAGCGTCCACTCAGTTTTTGAACGCTACCGATATCATTTCGGCAATGAATTTTAGTACTGTTGACAGAGCTACAGGGGCTCGTGTAGTCAGCCTGCCGACTCAAGCCGATCTAGCCAACTTGCGGGTAGGTGATCTGTACAGGGACACTTCGGCGGGCAACGTTATCAAGATAAAAGTATAGGGCAGGACGGTCTTGCGCCTATGATCTGCCGGTATGAAGTGTTAAACTTTGACAAATTTTCACGGATGAGGTAGCGATGAGCCTCCACCAATTAGCAAACCATCTCCAGTCCAAAGGCAGACAAGGCGACGACGTTCTTGTCCACATGACCCCACAAGAAGTCGGTGGTCTGCAAGCCCTTGCAATGGCGCATGGCGGCTCTCTCACCATCAACCCAGAAACAGGTTTGCCGGAAGCTAACTTTCTAAAAAGGCTACTGCCTACTATTGCGGGTTTTGGTCTGTCCATGATCCCCGGTGTGGGGCCGTTAATGGCGGCGGGTATTGTGGGTGGCGGCACCGCCTTGGCTACGGGCAATCTGGGCAAAGGACTTATGGCCGGTCTCGGCGCGTATGGCGGCGCGGGGTTGGGTGCTGGCTTGGCGAATGTGGGCGCGGCAGGGGCGGCAAAGGCGGCGGGCACCAGTGCGGTAGAGGTGGCAAAAACTACTGGCGGTGCAGGCGGCGCTCCAATCTGGGCTAACGCAACTTCTGGTGGAACAACGCTGGCTTCCCAAGCAACCGCCGCTAATACCGCAGCCGTGCCGGGGGCGTTTGACAAACTAGCCGCAGGCGCAAAGACGTTAGGGCAAACCGGCGGCTTTACCAACCTGTACAACGCACTTCCTACGGGCACACTGCCCGCACTGGGGACAGCCGTTGCCGGTGCAATGGGGCAAAAGGGCATCACGCCGCAGAAATCTACCGCTTTGATTCGCCCCTACACGTACGAAAGAACACAAAACCCCCAAGCCTATAACATCGGCGCACCGATGTACTCGGCCACACCGGGAACCAGTGCTGAACAGCTCTTTTTTACCGACGGTTACACAGCACAAAAGCCATATCTTGCGCCGGGACCCGAGTATCCAAAAGCTGCGGACGGCGGATTAGTAGCGCTTGCCGTAGGCGGTCCCATAGAAACAATGTCTGCGTTGAATGCTGTGGGCGGTAACACAAAGTACCCGCAAGCACAGCTAAACACCCCGCTGTACAGCAACCCTAGCATGCAGCGCCCTGAAGCAGTGAACGTCATTTCACCAAGTGGTGAATCTGCTGTTGGTACGTATAGTGGCGAGCCGAAGTTTGCTGATGGGGGTATTACGCCTGCACCACAAGCGGGGGCTGGGGCGTTTAGATTGTTTGGCAAGCTGTTACCGCAAGCAGATCCAAGTGGATACGCGTATTCGTACAACCCGGACACCATGCAGTTTACGCAACTCGCCGCGCCGACACCGGCCACAAAATCTGGCCCATTTAACCTAATTAGCCGTGCAATAGCCCAAGGCGTAAACACGCTACAAGCTGCGCCAGCAAACGGAACTGTATCTGGCGGCGTAGCACAACCAATGGCAGCGCCAGCAATGCCAGCGCAACCTGCATACACACCCCCATCAATCCCTGAGTATCAAACGCCGGAAGATCAGCTTGGCTTAAATGCGTTCTACGGCATGATGAATCAAAGCCTTGGACAGATAGGTGGCTATGCTGCGGGCGGTGGTATTTCTGATCTTGGTGGCTATTCTGATGGTGGACGTTTATTGAGGGGGCCCGGCGATGGAGTTAGTGATTCTATCCCTGCTGTCATTGGCAAGCGTCAGCCTGCTCGTCTTGCTGATGGTGAGTTTGTGATCCCCGCCCGGATTGTTTCAGAACTTGGCAACGGCAGCACCGAAGCCGGGGCACGTAAGCTCTACGCCATGATGGATCGCGTGCAAAATGCGCGAAGAAAAAGCATGGGCAAAAAGAAGGTAGCTGTTGATAGTAAGACAGATAAACTGTTACCGGCATGAAAACGCAAGCAAACCCTGATTGGTTTGGTGGCAATCAAGACGCCATAAATTTGTTTGACATGCTGATTGACTTGGCGCATACATGGGATGATTTAGTTGATAAAGACAAGGACGTAACGGAAGCAAAGATAAACAACGCGTTCATGATTTGCCTTGTTTATTTGCCAATGAATCCGTTTTATCAGCTAATTCAGCGCGATGTGATGCCTATGTGGATAACGGTGGTATCTGCGTACCAAACGGCAAACCACTACGAAAGAACTAAAGACGCGCACGGAGTCGAAATAGCGCACACCTTACGCTACGCAGCAGGACAAATTATTGCGTATGCCGTGCATGTTTGTGTAGGTCCAGAAAAAGCCGCTGAGTATTTACCGGACGTATGGAAAGCGCTGGTTATTGAGCGGTTTGACGATTACCGCAAGGAGCATATAAATGCTTGAAGTCCTAAAATTCTTTTTCTCTCCCCGCTGGTACACGTTCAGCATGGGCGGCGACGAACCTGCGCAACCAACACAACAGACTACTAGCACTACGGAAGTACCGGCGTACGCTAGGCCGTACGTCGAACGCATGCTGGGTAAAACCGAAGCGCTTTCTGGGACCCCCTATCAGGCGTATAAGGGGGAACGTATTGCTGGTTTTACGCCAATGCAACAGCAGGCTTTCCAAGGTGTAGCCAACATGCGCCCCGCGCAGCAGTTGGGGACCGCTACGCAGATGAGCGGTATTGCAGGGTTGCAAGGTCTTGGTGCAGGTCAGCAGTACGCACAACAAGCGACAGATCCTTACGCGATGGGCGCGTACATGTCGCCGTTTACAGATTTAGCTCTTGCTCCGCAACTACGTGAAGCCGCACGCCGTTCGGCTATAGAAGGGCAAATGAACCAAGCGCAAGCGGTACAGCGCGGCGCATTTGGTGGTTCGAGATCGGGTTTGATTGAAGCGGAGCGGCTGCGTAATTTGGGGCAGCAGCAGGCAGACATCTACGGCAGGGGGCTGCAAACCGCCTTTGAGCAAGCGCGTCAGGCGCAGCAGTTTGGCGCAGACCTTGGCCTTCGCGGAGCCGCAACCGGCCTTCAAGCTGCCAGCACGCTGGGGCAGTTGGGCCAGTCACAGTTCGGTCAGCAGAAAGACATTTTGCAAGGGCAGTTGTCGGCAGGCGCTCAACAGCAAGCCTTGGAGCAGCAACGTCTGTCACAACAGTACCAAGACTTCCAGAATCAGCGTCAGTATCCGTATCAGCAGTTGGCGTTTATGAACGATATGCTGCGCGGCCTACCGCTGTCGCAACAATCGCAGACGATGTATCAGGCACCGCCGTCGGCACTTTCGCAGATTGGCGGTCTGGGCTTGACCGCATACGGTCTGTTTGGTGGACAGAACCCGCTAATTCCCAGAGGTGCTGAAGGCGGCAGTACGGACGATATAAAAAACGTACCAGCAGGGTTGGCAGAGTTGCTGGTGTATGACATCGAGAGAGGTTGATTATGTTTAATGTTCAGCAGATAACTTCTCGGCTGTCCATGATGTCGGATAAGCAGTTGGCACAGTATGCCCGCATGCACAAGGACGACCCATACATTCTGCCGATGGCCGCAGCAGAAGCCAAACGTCGTCAACAGACGCGCCAAGGTGTCGCAGGTCAGCAGGCTATGCAAGAAGCCACTCAACCTACCATAGCGGATCGAGATGTCGCAGCGATGCAGTTGCCGGAAGATCAAGGCATTGGTGTGCTGCCTGCACAGAACATTGAGGGCATGGCGGATGGTGGGATCGCAGGCTACGCTGAAGGCGGTAAACCTAAATCCAAAGTAAACACTGACGAATATCGTGCGTACGCGATGCGCAAGGCACGCGAGTTTGGTCTTGATCCGAAGTTTGTGGACGCCGTTTTCCAAATCGAGTCAGGTTACGTACCACACGCTAAGTCCAAGACAGGCCCTGTAGGTATCGGGCAGCTTACTAAAGGTACTGCCAAAGCGTTTGGTCTTAGTCCTAAAGACCGTGCCGATCCGTACAAAAATATGGACACGTCGATGGCGTTGATGAAGTACTTGTTCGGTAAGTACAAAGACCCTGCCAAAGTCGCCATTGCGTACAACCAAGGCGAAGGCGTGCTGAACGACCACCTGAAGAAAAACAAAGGTAAGTTGGTGCCAGAGAAATTGCACGAGAACGTGCGCACAACCAACAAACAAGAACCGGTCAACTACCTCAAAAAACTAAACAACTACATTCCAATTTCTGCTGCCGCAGCAGCCGATATGCCGCCGCGTGGCGAAGCTAAAGTGTCGCCCCCTTCGGGCGCTCCTGCTGCACGCGGTGTTGCAGCATTACCTACCCTACCAAAAGAACCCGCAGCGTCTGCCGCAGCACCAGAACCGCGTTATACGGATTTGCCTGCTGACGTACCTACACCAGAGCGGCTTCGTGCGGAAGAAAAAGCACGAAGAGAAGCAGAACCTTCTTGGCTAACAAAGCGTGGGCGTGAGTTGTTGGGTGCACCAGAAGCAGGGCTGTCTGCGCTTACGGGCGCGATTTCTCCGCTCACGGGCACGATATACGCCGCAGGCCGCACACTTGCCGGAACACCAACAACCGCAGAAGAAGGCTTTGGCGCAACTACATTTGCGCCGCGCTCGGAGTACGGTAAAGAATCGCTGTCTGAAATGCACAGAGCGTTTGAAGACTTCAAAATCCCGCCGTTCATCCCCGGTGTTGGCACTACAAGCGCCAGACCCAAAGCAGGCAAAGCAATTACTGCCGCAGAATTGGCAGAAGCCGAAGCAGCAAGAGCAGCACAGGCGGCTGAGACTGCTAAAGCACCACGACTTGAAGGGCCAAAATCCCAAGGCGCTGGGCGTGCGTCGGATTTGCAGCAGCGGTTTGCTGAAGCACAAGAGCGTTCTGCAAAAGCGTTAGAACAGGCTGATCTTTTAGCTACGTCTGTGGTGGACGGTAAGCTCATGACCGGCAAACAGAAAGCTGCGGCTTTACGTGCAAGCATGCCTAAAACAGAAGGGTTTACGCCCGACCCTGCTGCGCAAAATCTTGGAGTAGAAGCACTCTTAAGACGCAAACGTGCGGAACAAGCAAAAGACGTAATGCGGGCAAAAGAAGACGCAGCAAAAGCCGCACGCAAAGCCGAAGAAGCTGCGGTAATTGCGGAAAGAGAAAAGGCGCTGGACAGAGGCGACGCCACAATTGCAGGAGCGCGTAGGCAAGCAGAAGCGCGTAGTAACATTTTTGCTCCCGGCGTGATCGGGTCAGAAGCCGGTGTTAGAGCGCCAGCGGCAGTTCCGGCTGTGCCCGAAGTAGAGTACCCGAACATATCGGAAAACATGTACTCGAACGAGCCACCGAAACCCGAGGCTGAAATCACACCTGATAAGCTGGAGGCAGCTAAAGACGTTGCAAAACAGATTGCACCAAAATCCGAAGGCTTCACCAACGAAGACATTCTGACGATGGGCTTGAACATGCTGATGGCCCCCGGCGGTCAACCCGGCGGCGATATATCGCAGTTGTTCTCTAACGTGGGGCGTTCAGGTATTGCCACGCTGGGAGCGCGTCGTGAACGCGAACTGCGTCAACAAGAAAAAGATTATAAAGACGTGATGAAGGGGTACTATAACAAACTGACCGAGACGTACGGACGGCCAGAAGCGGAAGAGCGCCAGATTGTGCAGATCATGAAAGACAACCCCGGCATCCGCTACGAAGAAGCTGTACGGCGACTCTACGATGCCAAGTACGCTTCGCGTGGAGAAACAACATTAGAAGCCGCAAGACTGCGTAACCCGTTTGCCCAACTTTTTGATCAGGGCTTGATGGAGCCGTCAGGCGGTCTTACTGCTCAAGGACAGTCGATCTTTAATAAGTACTTTCCACAACGCTAAATAAAAATGCCGACAATCCAGCAAATTGAACAGGCGATGATCGCCGCAGATCGTGCGGGTGATACCGCTTCTGCTCAAATTCTTGCGGAAGAGATTAGACGGTTGATGGAAGAAGCCCAACCCCGCAAACGCGGTATCAGCGGAGCGTTTCAACGAGGGCTGGAGTCACAGCTTTCTTCGGGCCGTACTGGGGCAGGTGTGTATACAGGGTCGCCAGAAGAAGCTGCGGAAGCTGCCAGAGCAGGCTTGGCGCGGCAGGAAGACATTGGTCGCAGGTACGAAGATGAAATCGGTCTGGAGCGGCTGAAGAAGGTTTACGAAGAAAAAGGTCTGCTTGCGGCAGGTAAAGAAGTCGGACGCCAGATTCCGTTAGCACTGGCAGAACAAGCCCCCCAGATTGCTGCGACATTGGGCAGCGCCAGAGTTGGCGCTATGGCGGGTGCGCCCCTCGGCCCCGCAGGGACTATTGGCGGTGGTTTGCTTGGCGCAACAATTCCATCGTTCTTAATGGCTTCCGGCTCTCAAGCAGAACGTCGGGCACAGGAGCAGGCTAAACGAGGAGAACAGGTCAGTATTGACCGAGGCGAATTGGCTACCACGGCAGTCCCCAGCGCCGCGCTGGATGTCGCGGCTACCTTGATCCCGCTTGGTAAAACGGCAGTTAGCCAGATTACAAAAATTCCGCTAAAGGCATTTTCGGGGCGCACAGCGGCGCAGGCTGAGAAGTTAGCTAACGAAAGACTACTGGCCACACTAACTAAAGGCACAGCAACCGGTGTCGCGGTTGAAGTCCCGACCGAAATACTTCAGCAAATGCTGGAACGCGCACAGGCCGGTCTGCCTTTAGCTTCCCCTGATGCGTACGCTGAGTATGGTGACACGGCATATCGTGTCAGCTTGTTGGGTCCGTTGGGTGCTGCGGGCCGTTTCTCTGAAAAAGGTGCAGCGCAAGCCGAGCTGGCAGCACAACAAGCAGCCCCAACAGCAGCTACAACAACCCCAATAGAAGCACCCATAACACAAGCTGCACCTGCCGCAGAAGAAATACCTATTGAAGAGCGGCGCTTTAGGGACATTACGCCAATATCCGGTGCGCCTGCGGCTGAACGTCGTTTTAGTGACATTACCCCAATTCCCGCAACACCTACACCTCCCGCAGCGCCTGAAAAAGTAGACATCTTCAAAATGATGGAGAGCCACGACACGCTGAAATCGTCGTTGGACCCGTTGGCAGATCAGATTTATAAAGCCCGTCAGGAAGGCGACAACGAGACGGCGCGGACTCTCATGCAGGAGTACCGGGACAACGAAGCCGCGATGAATGCGCTGGCTACTCAGATTACGGAAGCAGGTGGTGTGCTGGAGTCGGCTGAAGAAGCCGAGGCTGCATACAACAAGCAGCTAAAGACGCTGGACAGCAAGATTGCCAAAGAACAAAACACCATCACCGAGATGAGCCGCGCTGATGTGCGCGACTACGACGCTGTCGATAAAGCTGAGAAGCGCCTTGCCAAGTTGCAGGCCGAGCGCGGCGCAGCCGAAGAAGAATTCCAGCGCAAGCGGGGTGTGTTGCGTGTAAAAGAAACACCTAAAGACGAACAGATACCACTGTTCGATACTGAAGAGCAGCAGCCCAAAGCTGAGGAAGTCCTGAAGTTCAAGACAGAAAAAGGCGAAGAGTTTACTGCGGCAGACATTGAAAAAATGACGCAAGGGCCGGTGCAGACTACGGCCTTGTCAAAAGACACCGAAAACCAGATTGCCCAGAAGCAAGCGGAAGCCGATGATTTGCTCAAGCAAATTGTGGCAATGAGTCCGCGTGTTAGTTCAGAAAACGTAGAGATTGGCGGGCCAAAACGCGCCACTGACATAGAACGTCAAAGTGTCTTGGATCGGTTAAACGAAGCGCGGCAGAAGTACCGAGACTTGCAAGAGCAAGAAGGTAAGTTGTCTGATGCATCGGCGCAGCCGGGGTACTACGACAACATGGAATCTGCCAAGGGCAGTGTGCGTCGTCAGATTATTGAACTTGAGCGTGAGCTTGAGCGCATGGCTCCGCGTAACGTCAACAGAAAGTTTTTAAAAGACTACTACGACAAGAGCACCCAGCTAAACAAAATATACGGTGAGATCGACGCGCTAAGTGCTGCGCCTGTTGAACAGACAAAACAGCCGGTTGATATTTTTGACTACGCTAATCAGCTTCGCACCGCTACGCTGAACAATGATCCCAAAGCAATCATGGCGATCATCAATCAGCTAAAGAAAGAAGGCAAAGTAATACCGGACGCGACGCGGGAACGTGCAGAGAAAAAAGCCGGTGAGCGTGCGCAGCGCGGTATGTCCGAGAAAGATAAGCTGGTTCAGACCTTGGGCCAGCGTCTGGGTTTGCCGGGGCGGATTTCGGAACGCACAGTAACTGAAGAAGAGTATCAGCGGATTGCGGACCGCATCAGCTACCTGATGGACATGGTTGATAAGCCTGTAGGTCGGGCAAAAATGTCGGTCAAAGACAAAGTAGAAAAGCTAGGCCGCGAGATTGCAGGGCTGACGGAGACACTCAAGAACAAAGACCTACCACCCACCACACGGCAGGGTGCCAGCAAGAGCCGCAACGCCAAGGTCAAAGAGTACAACCACCTGATTGAGAACGTCATGGTACCGGCGCGAGACGAAATCTTTGCGCTGTATCGCAGCATGTTTACGGTCAAAGAAGTTGCGCCTGTCGGTAGCGCCGAGAAGATGTTGGCGGCAGACGCTGAGAAAACCCGCAAGGATTTACTGAAAGAGTTTGAAGAGCGTGTAGAAAACTATGGGCCAGAAAGCCCGCAGGTACGGGAGTTTGTTGAGAAGAATCTGTCAGTCAAGATGTCGCCGCAATACAAGCGGTACAAGAAGATCATTGAAGGTAAAGGTATTACTGCCAGCCCCAAGCGCGTTGCTATGGAGATTGGCCGCGAGACGGACGAGTACAAAAAGTTTGCCGCACCTAAAGAAAAAGAGATTGCCAAGCGTAAAGCAGCGTACGAGAAGTACGAAGCCGACGCTAAAGCTGAACTGGCTAAATTAAAAGCGCGTGTTGGTGAAACGTCTGAAGACTATAAAAACCGCGTCAACGAGTACACCAAAGGTGCCAAGCAGAAGCTAGACGCGTGGAAGAACTTTGAGAAAGCCGCGACCAAGGCAATGGACGCTAAAGCTGAAGAGCTTGGCAAAGCCAGCCCAGAGTATCGCAGCCGTAAGCTGAAGGCGACGAAGGAATACAAAGAGGCAGTTGCTGCGGGTGAACAAGAAATAGAAACCAAACGCACCACGCAAGCGACCCGCAAGATACCTAAACTGAGCCGGATGCAAACGGCTTCGGAAGAGAGTCGGGCGCGTACACGCACCATTCAGGAAAAGCAAGAACCGGGACTCCTGCCATCGCAAGCAGGCGAGAAGCCTGAAGTGCCATTTAAACCAAAAGCAGAACCTAAGTCAGCCAGCGCCATGCTGTCGGCATTCCAAGCTGCGGCTACTAAACGGCTTAAAGAAACTGGCAAGATGCTTCCGGGTGTGGAGACCGAAAGCAAAGACCTGACGAAAGATCAAGTCAAGCTGTTGGAAGATAACAAGCTGCGCGATGCGTACAGAAATATTTCTGAAGACGATACCAACCAGCCGCTAAACCGCGCAGTAGCGCTTGCACTTGAGGTTTACGCGGACAAAACAGACGTTGTTATACGCGACCAGTTGTTTACGTCGGACGGCCAAGAAGTGATGGGGCTTGCGACCGCACGTAAGGTTGAAATTAGTCGTAAGTACGGCTTGACGCAAGAGGTGTTGTTGCATGAAGGCACGCACTCAGCGGTCGAACGCACGATCCAGATAGCCGAAGAAGACATCACGCAGCTAGGTAAACAAGAGCAAGCGGCGTATCGTGAGCTAGTAGCGTTGTACAACGCGGCAAAGAACGACCCTGCGATTACCAGTAAGAACGCTAAGAGCAGCGTATCGGAGTTTGCTGCCGAAGTGCTGTCCAACGAAAACTTGCAGAAGCAGTTGCGCCAGAAGAAGTGGCGTGTATCAGATGCATTCCGTGGGTTCGTTAGCATTATCCTACGCATGATTGGTGTGAAAAACGTCGAGAACATGCTGGATGCGTCGGTGGCCGCTGTGGAAGCGTTGATGCTGCCAACTAGTTTTGGGCAGCAGGCAGTTGAGCAACAACGGGCGAAGCCGTTGGAAGGCATTGGTGTGGTTGAAAAAGCCAAAGGCGTGTTTGGGTTTAATTCCCAGATGCAGCCCACGCAGTTTGCGTCTTCGTTTGTTGCGAAAGAAAAAGGTGCGGTTGATAGCTTCCGTGCCAATGCGTTGGGTTTGGCTGGTCGCGTTCAGTTTGTTGACCAGTACGCAGCGTTGTCGGACGCGCTAAGAAAAGGTGTGGATAGCGCAGTTGTAAAAGACCTTGAGGCAGAGCAAGCAGAATACTTCTTACGCTTCGGTCAGCAACGCACACAGTTTGCCACACAGTTCCTAACCAATGGCCCTGTTAAGCTGGTTGGGCAAGACACCAAGCGCGGCAAAGAATTTACCTACGAGAGCAAACCCGGCGCTAACTTGGTGCAAATGGCAGATGCGCTTGAGAAGTCGGGTATGGGTAATGGCACGCAGTTAGAAGCAATGTTTACCGCATACATGGCAGGTAAGCGTGCCAAGCAGGTAGGTTGGAACAAACTAAATATTAGCGACCCGGCTCTTGCCGAGCGTGAGTACAACGAGGTGGTTGCTGCACTTAACGCCAACCCGAAAGGCAAAGCTGCGTTTGAAGAAGCCGCCAAGATATACAAGGAATACAACGCAGGATTGTTGGACTTCCTCGTACAGACCGGCTACATGACCCGCGAGAAGGCTGCTGAGTTGAAGGCAATTGACTACGTGCCTTACTACCGCGTCAAGGGCGGCGAGTTGCAGTTGTTGGTGGATAAAGAAACCCCTGTGCGTATTGCCAGCATCAAGGACCAGCCAGAGTTGCATTCGCTGGTGGGCGACAACGCGCAGATCATGCCAATCTTTACTAGCGCGGTACAGAACACGTTTATCTTAGCTAACATGGGCTTGCGTAACCAGTCCGTTAAAGATACGTCGTTCCTGTTAAAGCGTATGGGCATCGCCAGTAAGTTGGGCGAAGGTAGTGGTCCAAGCAGCCCAGACACCGTGCGTTTCAAAGTTAGCGGTAAAGACTACTTTGCTACCATCGATACGGACGAATACGGCATTCCGGCTGAGTTGATTGTCAAGGGCATGGAAGGTATCAAGACCACCATTCCCGCAGCAGTGCGCTTCATGGGTTTGCCTGCTGATTGGTTGCGCACATTTGTTACACGTAACCCAGCCTACGCGCTTCGCCAAGCCGTACGTGACCCGCTGACTGCCTACATGACCACGGGTGTGGATGGCATTCCTGTGCTGAACTCGATGAAAGAACTCTCCAAGATGGTGGCGGGTCGCAGCGAAGAGGAACGCAAGCTGATGGCCGCAGGCGCGATCAGCAGTAACGTCTTGACCGGTGACGAAAAGGACATGGAGAAGGCGCTGCGGGATATTAGCGCAGGTAAATCGGGCTGGACTAAGTTGATGGCGAAGGCCGATGCCTTTGCGATGCAGGGCGATGCGGCAACGCGGGCAGTGATTTACAAAGACTCTATCGACAAAGGCATGTCGGACATGCAGGCGTATCTGCGCACACTGGAGTCGATGAACTTTGGGCGGCGTGGGTTATCGCCTAGCATGCAGATGATGTCTACTTTGATCCCGTTCTTCAACGCTCAGATTCAAGGTTTGGATGTTCTGTATCGGGCGTTTACCGGCAAGTACGGCGGTATGCCGCACCAAAAGCAGCTTGAGATCAAGAAGAAAATGCTGATGCGCGGCACGCTCATGGCGATGGCGACGTTGGCCTACGCGATGGCGATGGAGGAGGACGAAGCATATAAACGCGCTAAACCCGAAGAGCGATTGGGTAACTGGTTTGTGTACACCCCGTTTGCAGACGAGCCGCTGAAGATACCAATCCCATTTGAGTTTGGTTATGCGTTCAAAGCACTCCCAGAAGCGCTATATAACTTGGCTGCAAAGGATGAGCGCAACGCTGACATCACCAAGGGTATGATCAAGCTGGTCGGGTTGTCGAACCCGTTTGCGCTACCGGCGGCAATCAAGCCAGCTACCGAGGTCATACTAGGCAAATCGTTCTTTGGTGGTGACATTGAATCGATGCGTGAGCAGAACACCCTACTGCCTACCGAGCGGTATCGCGCCAGCACGACAGAACTCTCGAAGCTGATTGGTAGCTTGACAGGGGACGCAGGACTTACTCCGATCAAACTTGACCACCTGATTCGCGGACACACAGGCGGGTTGGGCATCGCGCTGATTTCATTAGCCAACCCTATACTGAACACCGAACTCGGCAAAGATGTAGCCGAGCCGACCCTGAAGGCAAGCAAAACACCGCTCATCGGCGGTCTATTTCAGCCGGTAGAGGGAAGGGGTACGCTAGACGCTGCGTATGCGCGTATGCTAGAGGTTCAACAAACGACCGGGACATTCAAGCGGTTGCTTGAGTCGGGTAAGAAAGCAGAAGCCAAGGAGTTCTTGGACCAGTACCGTAACCAAATTGCAGCAATGCCGGTGTCGGGTGCGGTACAGCAGAAGCTAGGGGAGTTGGCAAAGTACCGGCGTGTGGTGCTTGAGACACCGAAGCTGACCACCGAACAAAAAGACGCACTGCTGGACAAGATTGACGCGCAGCAGTATGAAATTGCTAAACGGTTTGTCAGTCTAACCGAAAGAACCAGACCCCAATAAGGCCGTTTTTGACCCCCTCCCTAGCACGCGCATCAAACAGCCGGTAGCGAAGCGCGTGTTGCAAGCCGTCAGTTTTGACGGCTTGCGTATCTAAGCAGGGAACAAAGAACCCCTGCCCGCGTTTAAGCTGCTGCCACGGATAGTTGATTTGTAAGCTCTTCTTCATCAATTCTGCGTGTGATCTTCAGCACCGGCACTCGCATTTGTGGACCCTTGGTACGCGACATCATGTCTTTCTTCGGCATGTATGCGACGTTGAACTCCAACTCAAGCTGCTTCTTGAAGTCCGCATAGCCGAAGCTAAGACTGGAACAGAACGCTTTAAGCAGTCGTTCCTCGATGTAGTAGTCCACATGCCCCACCGTGACACCATGCTCGATACGTCCCATGATGTTGGAACGCGTCGTTGACGCATCGATAGCCCCACCATTACCAAGCTCTGCCAGCACACCGTCTACTGGGTTGAACTTAACAATGATGAAGTTGCCGTAGTATGTACGCGTAAAGCTGTTCAGCACATCCTCGGCGTTGCGGCTACCGGCTTTGATACTGTCGCGCATATACGCTACGACTTCCTTGTACGCGTTAATCACCGGCTCTAACGGGATGTCCACGATGTTGGCATGCTCCTTACTCCAGAGAATACCGGCAGCGATGTTGGCACCGATACCTGCCATCCAGAAACGCTCGTCGTTCGTAGCCTTGAACTCGGTGTACATGCGCTGCACTACCTGCGGTACAAACGTCTTTAGCGTCGAGACGTTGCGCACCATGAACTCAACAAACATGTGCCCAGCTACCGCAAAGTTCTTCTGCAACGATTTGAGAATCTCAATCTCGTGCGGCTCCCATGTCAGCACATCATCGATGATGAACTCCAGTACACGGCGCAGTTCACCTTCCGCAGCATGATCCTGTGCCCCGGTGAAGTAGTCCACAACGTGCGTGTTAGATGACATGATGGCGTTCGACATCCACGTTGACAGGTTCATCCGCTCCTTGTTGGAGCCGGACTCCATACGCTCCTTGCCTCGGCCTTCTGTCATGTCCAGCGCGTGTGCTGCGAACCAGTCGAAGTCCTTGCGGTTTTTGCTGGTGATCTCATCGGTAATCAACGAGAAGCTGTTGAGCAAACCCAGACGCTGCTGCATGGCCACAGGCGATGTGCCCTTACCTGTGCGGTAGTGCACCGGATGCCCCCAGATCGAAGCCGCAGCTTCCAACGCCAAGGACTTACCTGTACCGGAGTATGTCGAGCCAACGTGGTAGGTCAGGCCGTAGATACCCGTGAAGCGCATCAGCGGTGAACCCGCACCTGCCAACAGAATCGCCAAGTGCTTCCACATTTTCTTGCGGATGAGCAAGTTAACGAAGTCGCGCCACGCCTCGATGCTGCCGGTGGGTTGCGTGTTAGCAATGATGTTCTCAAGCCCCGGCATCGGCACTTCGAAGTTACCGTTGGCCGTGTATATCTTGCCAGCGAACACCATCGTGTCATCCTCCTGCCAGCCGTAGCTGGTAGGCACCTTGATTGGTGACTTCTCAACGCTGACTTTCTCCACGCAAGCGCGGATGTAGTCGTACAGGTTCTTGTCGTTACCCGCTCCGAACGAGGCCAGAATGTTCTGGCTGGCCAGACTCTTTAGCGTCTCGTCTTTACTGACCGTGGACTTCTGCGGCATCGTGACCTGAAACGTCTGGTTCCCACGGATCGCCATCATGTGTACGGTGTGTTCGGTTCCGCTCTGCAAAATGTCAACCGGGAACAAGTCGTAAGGCAGCAGCATGATCTGTCGCTTGATCTTATTGCCGTCAGCATCCTCGTCTTCCTTCTCGATGAACACACCGCCCTGCGCACCATACGCATAGCCGCGTGGTGGTTCAGGCCGCAGTATCTTGCGTGCCTTGTCATCCACCGTGACTTCGATCACCTTCTCGGCAACCTCGACAGCGTATTGCCGCCCCAGCGCCAAGGGGTTGGTGATCTTGCCCCAGTGTACACACGACGTACACACGCCCGGATTCTCGGAGTCGAACTTAGTGCAGGGGTACGGTCCTTTGATCTCCCGCAGCTTGGTCTCCATCCGGTCTTCCGAATAGGGGTGCATCTTGGATAGCCAGACCACCGCCTTCGGCGCTTCTTCACACTTCTGCGCTATCGACAGCAGCCCACGCCACAACGGTTCCATCCCATCGTCTGTTGCGTTCTCGATGTAGTGTGCAAGCTGACCGCAGCCCGTGCCCTGCTTGGTCTTCTCAAGGATCGTCTTGAACTTCGTGACGCTGTTCTCGAACAGCTTGACCGCTGTGCCGGTGGGCGCAGGTGCCGTAGGCCGTTGTCCGGGTAGCTCAATGACGTTCGCAGGTGGCAGTGGTTTGGCCTCGTACGCCGTGCCGACTAACTCTTTGTCCACCAGCGCCATGATGTCGTTGAAGTCGAACAAGTCGCCCTCGTTCATGAACCGCACGTTGGTTGTACCGCGCACCTTTACGCCGTTCTTCACGCCGTTATTGGTGGTGCCGGGAATACGCAGGATGCGTGACGAATCCCCCGTGACGTTCGGGTCAATCTGCAAACCCTTGACGAAGCACAGGCGCTTGAATCGTTCGGCCACAGGTTTCCACACCGCTGCGGGCAGTGCTTCTTTCAACGGCCAGTATGCGTGTACCCCGCCGCCCGAATGAATGAACCATGGCTGACCCAGACCTGACAGACCCACCTCATCGGCAAACTTGATAATGGCTTCGAAGCCTGCCTTGGGTGACGGGTACGCTTTGGTCTTGATTACGCCTTCAGCATCGGGTACGTCTTGTGGGTGATTGCAGTCAACGTCAATGGCAATGCACTTCACCATGTTGACGTTGGGTGATGTGCGGCTGTCGGCCTCTTTAAACGTACCCAGTGCGAAGTACGTATCGTGGCCGTTGAGCTTGCATCGCGCAATGAATGGTTCTAGTTCTTCTAAAGTCTCCTTGTACTGGTGTTCCTTTTTTCTTGTTGTAAGTTCTACGGCGCAGAAGAAACCACTCCCCTGCGGAGGTAGAACCGCCGCCATAAAGTCAAGCGGTTGCATAGGAGTCCTTTAGAACAGGGAGAGTTGGCGCGGGTCGGATTTAATTGTGTGCTCACCTTCAAACAAAATGCGCTCCAAGCGTGCCAGTATTTCTTTCTGCCAGTCTGCGGGTAGTCCGCCGCGTAGCAGCATCAGGTCAGCATGCTTGATCAGTTCTTCTGTTGTCAGGCTGGTAGGTTGTACAGATCGCATATTTTTCTCCATGCTTCTTCGGCAGTCTTGGAAGACGCCATGATTTTGGTCATCAGTTCAACACGCTCTTGATAGCCGACGAATACTTCCGTCTCTCCGGTGAACCAGTTGTATACAGTCTGACGCGTAACGCCCAATGCCTTGGCAATCTTGGTTACTGGAAAGTCCAGATAGATTGCCCATCGTCCCAGCACAACACCGGGAGTCTTTGGCGCTTTGGTGATTGCGTCGATTATTTTTTGTGAGTAGGCCATAAATTATTCGTTCGGTATGACACGGTATTTGAAAAGCCCCCTGCGAACGAACTCGCGTTCAACGGTATGCCCACCAAATTTTTTCTTACGAAAGTCACGGAGTCTTGCGCTGACACTTGCTTCAGGACAACCGACCCGTGCCGAGATTTGTTCCAGTGTTCGCCAACGTCCGTCACGCATTAATCGCCACACGATAAATAGCTGTGTCTTTAGTCTTTCTTTGTCGCGTTCGGGATCGTATGTTGCGCCATCAAACATAGTTTTCTCCTTGTAGGTGTGGTGCGGGGTCACTGCCATAGTGTCGTACCTGAAAGGATGTCAGCCCCCGCTGCCGGTGTTATTAGCGCCACCTCCGGCTGGGCTATTCGGTGTTACTCGTCGTCCCAGTCAGACACGATGTCAGCCAGCTTTGACTTCTTCTCCGGTACTGCCGAAGGTTTAGCCGCGTCCTTGCGAACTTCTGGTTCGGAGCCATCGTCCTCAACGACTTCAGCCTTGGCTTTCTTGGCCTTCGGTTTCGCTGGTGCTTCGTCTTCTTCCACCGCAGGTGGCTTGCCCGGAAGGGCAATAGGCGCAGCCTTGGTAATTCCATCGGCAGCAGCCACGGTCATCACCACCGCACGTTGTGCGTCAGCAGTCGTGCTTTGCCGCTGCACAATCGCATACTCGTCGTCAGTCAACCAGCGCATCGGTTGGAAGAACAGCTTCGGAGCTTCTGCTTTGGTGTCGAACCGCATGCGGGTGACAATCTGCTCTGGGTTGATCGGAGGCGACTGCACGGCCAGATAACGAGCGAAAGCTTGCAGCGGACGCTTGTCACCTTCTTCTTTACCAAAGATCGATGTGGCTGGCAGCGTAAGCTGAAGCACATCACCAGTAGGATTGTTCTCCAACACAACAGCAAGGCGCTGCTGATACCGACATGCACGGCTGTTGCCGTTGCCGCTGCCAGCGATGTTCTGTGGGCACGACATGCACGTTGCTGCTTGTGGGGAATCAATCGATGCGTCTGGCTTCTCACCATCGTTCGACCAGCAATCAGGGCCAGCAGGATTCTCGGCATCGTACTTCGCCATGTAGAACACGCGGCTGACCTTGGGTGCAGCTTTAACGATGATGACATCGAGATGGCGATCATCAACGGATGCGATCTCCTTGCCACCAGAGACAAGACGGAACACACCACCTTTAATGCTGATGCGCTTGATGCCCGCGCCAGCACCGCCACCGGTTAGGGCTTTGGCGGTATCGGACAACTCGTTGTTACGAGCGAAGGCAGGAACTTGGGACGGATTGAATAGGGATACATTGCTCATGGGTAGTCTCACTTAGACGGTTTAGTTACACGGATTTCGAACTCAGTGTTCGAGTTTAAGCCGGGCGGTACAAGCCCCGGATTCTCTTCAAGGAACGTAGACATGTTGGTCTGTGCAATACGCTTCTCCAACAGATCAACGACATCGTGCTCGACAACAAACTTCTTGAACGAGTCCCAGTCGGTGGTGTTGTAGCGCGTCTTGGTGACCATCGTCACCGTCCCGAAGGCGGTGTTGACCGATCTCACACCGAGTGCTTTCATCTGGTCTTTCATTGCAAAGCGCAACTCATCTTGCTGTGCTTTGAGAGTTTCCAGCTTGGTGTCGTACTCTTGGGTGAGTTGATCGATCTCGGACTTGATCTTGCGGTAAATCTTCGCAAGCTTGTCCAGCGGTACAAGATCATCGGACATTTGCTTCTCCTGTTATTAAGTACTTTTTTGTCTAGGGTTAGACAGATTACTGCGAATTGAATTTGAATGCAACCCCCTTTCACGAACGGATTTCAGTTGTAAACATGTCAGTTAGCAGAGTGTTATCTGTCACTTTGCTTTCCAACGCCTTGAACATGCGGCGCTCAATCGGACTGCCTTGGATATGTACTACTGTTACCTTGTCGGAGTCCTGCCCCTTGCGATCAGCACGGGCAATGCACTGGATGTATTGCTCAACAGACATCAGTGGACCGTAGAAGACAACTGTATCCGCTGCCGTTAAAGTAATCCCATGCGCCGTAGCCTGCGGTTGCATGACAAGCACACGCGGATCTTTTTCAGTTTGAAAACGTCTGATGATCTCAGCGCGTTTGTTAGGCGAGACATCACCGTGGATGCAGTCGTTGCTAATGTTGCGCTTGGTCAAGTGTGTCTGGATGGTATCGATAGTGCTGCGGAACAGCGCAAAGATAATGACCTTGCGTGAGGTCTCTTCCAGAATTTCTTCCAGCACATGCAGCCTTGGCGCAGCATCAAACTCGATGACTTCCTTGTCGTCTGTATACGCAGCACCGCAGGATATCTGAAGCAGTTTTGAAACCCCGGCAGCGGCGTTGACTGCGGTGATCGTTTCGCCTGCGGCCTGCACCATCATGCGTTCTTTCAGCAGGTTGTAGTACTTGGCCTGCTGTGGTGTGAGTGGTACGTCCCGCGCCTGTGTGATGACCGGTGGTAGATCAAGGCACTGTTCTTTGGTAAAGCGTATCGCCGGTTGCAACGCCTCGTGTACGTCCTCGGCGGCAGACGGCTTGGGCATCCATTTGAACTGTGTGACTTTGTACATCACCTTGTCACGCCAGCCCGTGAAGAACTTCGGCACACCCACAGGGTTGACCAGTCGAGCCAAGCCGTACGCATCCGCAGGTGACTGCGATGCTGGTGTGCCCGTCATCATCCAGAGGTGTGTCGTGGGTTTCAGTATGGACTGCAACGCCTTCCAGCGTTTGGTAGTGATTGTCTTGTAGGCGTTGGCCTCGTCAACAATAATCAGATCGAACCGACCATCGTTGTTCACCTCGTCAGCAATCAGGTTCAAGCCGTCATAGTTAGTGATAACGAACTCGTAGTTACCCTGAACCATCTCGATACGCCGACTAGCTTGGTAGTGGTGCGCGATGACGGCAGAGCGATGGATGATGCTGTTGTTCAAGTCATTCAACCATGCACTTTGCATGATCGATAGTGGGCAGAGAATTAAACACCGCCTTACTTCGCCGCGCTCCATAAGATAGTCCGCAGCCCACAGAGCCGAGAGGGTCTTGCCTGTTCCCGGCTCGGAGAAAACAAACGCTTTCTTGTTAAGGGTGAGGAACGCCGAAGTTTCAATCTGGTGGGACATGGGCTTAAACTTGCCCGGCCAGTTATACCGGCGAGTAATCGGAGACGGGACATTTTTGACACCAAGATTTTTGAGTACACGCGCCTCGTCCAACCCGAAATAAACGGCGATTTCTGCGCTGCCATCTTCATATTTTTGCATCACCTTATGTTTAGGAATGATCGAATACTTGCCCGGATTGCGCGTCTTAAACAGCAACGCTTTATCTTCGATGATCTGCATCTTGCTTCTCCATTAGTTCGTGTGCTTCATGGCCCTCTTTGTGGCCTTCTTCGAATCCCTTGTGGTATGCCGCGTCCCAAACAAACTTAGCTGTGTTTGGTCCGATGACTCTGCGTTCTACCGCAGTGATTGACATCCACCACTCTTGAAACGGACTATTCATTTGTTATCACTCCTGTTTGCCTTCACGCTGCGAACTCTGAGGTTGCTTCTAGTGGTGGTGCCGCCAGAGCGCAGAGGTTTTTTATGATCGACATCTTTACCGTCGCCCTTGGCGACAGCGCCTTCCTTCTCTAGCATGCGGCGAGCTTTCACCCGCGATGCACGTTTCTTGATTTGCTCTGGTTGTGCGTGGTAGTTCTGGTACTCGGATTTGTAGTTGCGAGTCATGTGATCTCTCCAAAGAAAGGTGGTGTTGGCGGAAAGGCTTGCCAAGATTGCGTGTCAAGAACATACAAATAAACCGTATCGGGCGTACCATCCACATAGGTATCAATACGGTTAATCTGATCATCAACGCTTTCAAAACATTTGATGGTGCTACGCATATCAGGAAAGTTATCTTTAGGCAGATATAAAGACCCGCAACGGTTTTCTACGTCGATTACAATTTTGGATACGTTACACATTACGTTCCACATAGTTTTCTCCTAGTGTCTTGGATGATGTTCGCATGTTGTCACCGGACACCACGGGCACAACGGCGAAGGTCTTGGGTTCCACACATCAACAGCATGTGCTTGTTCGATACGCGCTACGCGCTCCCTGTACTCCCACCATGCAGGATCGGCATCGTCGAGCGTGTACGATGCTTTCACCATGTCGTTCTTGACCACGAACAGCAGGGCTGCGTTGACTTTGCGAATGTGCGGGAAGTGTGCGAACACCATCAGCGCCATCAACTGTAGCTGCTCACGGTCTGGGTAACGGTTGTTGCCTGTCTTGTAGTCCGCCACCCACGCCGTCAAGTTATCGTCGTCAACGATCAGCAAGTCAGCGATGCCCCTGACCCAAACCTTCTTGTCCTTCCAATCGCAAGGCTTTAAGTCTTGGGTCAGCGCCATCTTGTGTTCGCACAGTTTGCGTCCGGGCTTTTTGTTGAGTGCATCCAACGTGTCCTTGATGAACGCAAACTGTTCGGGCAACTCCTTGCCATCCCTGATGTACTCCTCGGCAGCAAGGTGTAGCTGCGTGCCGTACTTGGTAGCCTCGGTCTCTTGGAACGCATAGTTCTTCAAGACCCGAACCTCTTGGTACCGGCGTGGGCAACCCTCGTAATCTTTCAGGGCGCTGTGTGACCACACAACTTTAGTCATTCAAACCTCGCAGAGTCAATTGCTTCAGATAGTCGGTTGGCAAACTCGGTGACGAACTTCTCGTTGCGGTTCAAGCGGTGCTCATCCATGTCGTACAGAATGGCGTGTACCAACTCATGCCAGAACGAATCATTCATCTCTTTCTTTGAGTAACGCCGACCAGTGACGCCACTCTTCTTACCGATCTGTATCTTTCTCTCGTCGTAGAACACCCGCGCCATGTCGCCCTTGTTCAGCATCGTCTCCACCAGATCGACGGAGTATCGTAGCTTCCCTATGCGTATCGTGCGCGGCAATGCTGGTCTTAGTTTTGTTTTGCTCATGCTTCTCCTTACCCTTTCGCTAAACCATACCGCTGGTTGAAACCTACTTCTGCATTGAGTGGTATGCCGGGCATGTACTTCGGTTCCTTGATCATCTGCTCAAGCATCCACCCTCTTGCTTCTTCGCCCTCTGCTGCGGGGGCAATTACCCACGCCTCATCGTGCACCGTGCCTACTACCGGATACCGCTTATTGATGCGCAGCATTCCGTCAGTCATTACGATTCTTGCCAACGCTTGTGTCACGTTGTTGGTGATCTTCCCTGCGTACAACTTGGTTGCATCAGGGCCATACACGAACTGATTCCTTCCGCGATCATCTTTTTGGATGCGCAGATCGGGGTACAGCAGCTTCATGCCGTTCGGTAGTTCGATCTCTTCCTTGCGGAAGATTAGACATTTATACGCGAACTCTTTGCCGCCGTAAAGACTCGTCTCCAGCAGGCTGGAACACATTTCCCAAAAGCCAACAACGGGGTATGCCGTGCTGCGGTAGATGTCGATGATCTTCTTGGAGGCTACTGCATGTATTAAAAGCTCTTTGGTGCTGCACGTATGGGGTATGGCTTCGAGCTTAACGGCGTTGTCACCCCATGCTAGGAACTCATCCACGTAGTCCTTGGTCACGCCCAGCTTCTTGGCGAACGCCATGTCGTAGCGCACCGGAGGCGCACCCAGAAACCCCACCAGAAGCTGCGATGCGAACGATGCCCAGCCTAGCCCATACCCGCAGCCCAGCAATGCCGACTTCGCAGACTGCCGCAGATCAGGGTGTGACTCTTTTGTTAAGTCTGGGATGTTGAACATCTGCCGCCCGAACATGGAGTACGCATCCTGACCCGAACGGAATATCTCCAGCAGGTCTTCATAATCTGACAACCACCCCAGCACACGCGGCTCGATCTGCGACAAGTCACCAGCGACCACCACGTACCCATCGGGTGCCATGATTGCCTTGCGCAAGAACGACCCGCGCTTTAGGTTCTGCATGTTTATCGCGCTGCCTTTTGATGCCGTCCATCGTCCCGAAAGTGCGCCGTAATATGAGAGTGGTACTGGTAAGGTTCCTCGGTGTGCGATATCAAGGAAACGCTGCGCTCGTGTTCGCTCAGTTGTAGACTTGACTCGCAGTCGTGCTTCACAAAGCAGCTTAACGTCGTCGTTGGGGCCGTGTAGCAAGGCTTGGAAGAGCGCGTCGTTTTTAGCCAGCGCAAGAGTCTGCTTGCCCGTAGTTTTACTCGTCTTGTGTGGTACAGCACATCCCAACGAAGCCAGCAAATCCGCGAATTTAGGGTTGCTCGATAACGTCGCATCGTCCACCCCAAGTCTCTCCAATAGCGCCTCACGGCTTGTCCTTTCATGTTCAATTTCTAATGCCAACATTTCCCGATCCAACACCAGCATCGGGCGCGTGTACATCTTCAGGGTCATATCAATCAGGCGTAGCTCGCTCGGTGGGTAGCCATCGCCCAGCCGTTTGAATACTTCTTCGCACAGGAACACATCGTGCCGACAGTAGTCAGCCAACTCCATCTCGATGTCCCACGTCAGTTCCTCCAGCCCATCTGTGCTGTGCACAGCCTTGCCCTTGGGCGGTAGCTCGAAGTCTTCTGCCAGCTTCATCAAGCTGTTGCCCACCTCCACGCCACGTAGTGCGCGGGCCATAGACAGCGTATCGAAAATAAACGCAGGCTCTGCCCCATAAATCCAAGACAGGATAGAGACATCGAACTGTGCGTTGTGTGCAAGCACTGCCGTGCGACTCCAGTCAATAGCGCCAAACCAACGAACCAGTTCAGAACCACGTACCCATGTCGCCGGACCGTCCTCATCGAAGTACTTTATGCACGCGCCGAAAGCCTTGAACCGGGGGTCTCGTATGTACTCCTCGGTTGTCATCTTCGACAGCGTGTAGTCCTTGCTCGACCATCGAGTCTCGAAGTCGATTGCAAGTATGCGGTCGTAGGGTTTACTCAATTAAATTTCTCCTTGGGTGGTGCGTCTTTTGTATTTACAAACTCAAACCACTGCGTTGTTGCCATTGATATTTGATATGCCTCCATGTCATCACAGTTAATTGCAATAGTATCCACGCGCCCTGACGGATTGTCGATAATAACCAAGCCTTTGACCCCGTCTCGCACGTAGCAATACGACAGTGCATCGATCACTTGTTTGAAGTGTTCTCTGTCGTCTTCGTCCATCGAGTCCACGCGTTGGGCAAATCCGCTTGGATCAAACATATCAGTTCCTCCTGAAGTTGATCGAGGTTATGTTCGTTGGCCACGAACGCATAGCCGCCAGCGTTTTGAATACTCTCGATCTCACGCTTCTGTAGCGCGGTTGTGATGTTCTTACCTGCCTTGCATTCAATCGCAATAAACCTGCCGAGGACGCACCCAATAACATCCGGGATGCCCGCCCGACCGTAGCCATTGGCTGGTGGAAAGAAGTAGTAGATTTGTAAGTCATCCAATATGCTCCTCACTTGTTTCTTGACTTTCGCTTCCGGTGTCATGTTGTTCCCGTCTGATTGCTTCGATGGCTTCCAGTTCTTCTGCCGACATGTAACTCTCGATGGTGTAGAACCGCTCGTCACAGGCCGTGCACTTTCTTTTGCGGACTACGTGATCCCCAATGTGGCGGGAGTCGTAGATGTTTAACTTGCTGCTCTGACATTCGGGACAGTTCACTTGATACCCCTGTTAGATTTTTCGTTGACAGGTAAACGCCTGAATGTCAGCGCGGAAGGCACCGGCAAACTTGCAGTCCGATACGATCCGGCCTTCAGTCATGACGCCACCAATCCAGATACCGATAACGAACAGCACAATAGCAATCATGGACTTTGCCCACACTGCATTGACCCATGCCCAGATTGCTTTGTAGTTGATTGTTTCTACGATCATTCTTCTCTCGCTTTCATCATTGCATCTGCTATTAAGTACGCTTCTTCGGCGTAGTACTGCGCCCATGTGTACCTAAAATCTTTGCCCTCTTTATCTGTGCCGTGCAGCAGTATTTCGGAATTAAAGCCGCACGCAACGGCTGTTTCAAAGCTACAGTCGTCCATAAGTTTGTCATCATCCTTTACGTTCAGCGATGCGCTGGCTTGTACCATTGCTTGCATCGCCTGCGCCGCGAAGTAATCACGCAAGTCCATGCCGAGTTGTCCGACTAAGTTTGGAAATGCTTTCGGCTGCGCCTTATTCACCGGCGGTGGTTCTTCAGGAACGTAGTCTTCCCACGGACCATCAGGTGTGCGTTGAACCCTGTGTTGTATCAGGACGCCACCCTTGTACAACTTTTCATGCCTTGTCTCCCAGTTCATGGCGCACCTCTCTCGCGGATAACTAGAGCGCACATAGTTGCACCGGAAAGAACGCCTTCTTTGAGAACCTCATCACGAATCATCCCGCGATCTACGCTCAATAAGTCACACACCTTCGCACACGCCTCGCGCTCCGCTGCTGCGACTAGGTTGGCAAAGCGTTCGATCTCTGGCATGAAGTCGCGGAAGATTCCCCAATCGTCCCCACCAGCCTCCCGCGCCATGCGGATAATGTCATCTCTGTTCATTCTTTCTCCTTTAGTTGCTTTCGTAGTTTCCTGATCTCTGCGACCAGTGCTTTGTGGTAAATGTGCATCTTGTGCAGATGCCGTGCTACCTCATCTTCGCCGTCGGCTTTTAACCGCGCCACAATATCTGGCGTGTCATCGAACCATTCGGCTTTCTTCAGTACGTCAATGTCTTTTGGCGTCTTCATAGTTTCTCCCGGATTTTCTCAATGCTCCAGCCTGTCCTGTCGTACACGCGCAGTATGGTGTCGCCTGTTACGGATAACGTGCGGTGCCGTATCTTCGAGACCATCGACGGCGCTATCTTTAAGAACTGTGCAAGGGCTGCGTCGTGTTTCAGGTTGAACTCCTTGATGATGGCATCAAGGAGTGGGTGGGTTTCTTGTAGTGCTTTTACCATCGTGCTTCTCCATGTGTATCGGTTGTTGGTTGTGCGGCCCTGTCTTTTGGTTTGATGACCAGCTTCCACTCCGGCTGTAAAAACTTAACCGCAGTGTGCTGGTCCCAAAACTTTCGAAAGAGTCTATCGAATTCATCGTAGACCCAATACCTCATACCTCACCCAGCATCGTCTTTAGTTTCTTGTACAGGGCAATCGCTTGAGTGAACGACAGCGTTGAGAGAAGCTGATCGATGTTGTCAGGTAATATGGGCGCGGCTTGCGGCTTGGCTGGTGGTGTAGGCTGTATATTCACAGGCTTGGCTTTGTTTGCTTCGCGTAGTGCCTTTCTTGCTGCACGCTCTGCGGTTGCTTTTTCTTTGGCCGCTTTCAGTTTGGCTGCTTTTAGTTCTTTCACCTTGATCGGCGTGTACTCAGGCTGCGTCACCCACATCTGGCCTCGCTCGTTCTTGCGTATCTGTCCCACGCGTGTGAGTTGTGCAAGCAACGAGGTTACTGAGGTGGCCTTGTGCCCTTGATTCTCTCCGATCTTGACGATGGTCTTTGTGTCGCAGCCGGGGTTGGCTTTAACGAGGTTGAATGTAGCGCGACTGACGTTGGTTGAGATACCGAATAGGTGTTTAGCTGGCTTCTCATCCTTCGACCAGTCGTTGATGGTTTTCTTTAGTTCGTTTGTTTGCGTTTGCATGTTGTTCTCCTTAGTTGTATTGATTGCGTTTTTTAGTGCAGTTGCTAGGTCTGGCATGGTGTTTCTCCTTTCATCGAACAAGTGCCATGACTACGAGATACCCTACGAAGCCCATGATGAGGTACAACAGATACTTAATATCGAAATGAAACTGCGGCATGAAGTTGGTCTTGTCACCTAACAGCAAGCTCTGCAACATCAAGTCCTCGTCGCTTTGCCTCTGGCGTGGTGGTTTGTAGTACACCCCGATCTTTATCTTGCCTGTGTGATACGGCGGTGGTTGTACGATCTCGTGTTGCGTTGCTTTTTTGTTCATTTCAGCTCCTTTCCTACTGGGAATTGTCAAACTTAGTTACTACGGGTAGATTTGTCAAGCATAAAAAGGGGTCAAGCTGACCCCATTTGGTTTTAGGCAACGTGCAGGTCATCGAACAGCATGCCAAACACAAGGTCAATATCCTCGCCCGCTTCGAGTGCTTCGTACGCCTCCTCAAGTAAGCGCAGGTCAAGTTGTTTGAAGTTCATGTGCTTCATTGCCAACTCGGTATCGTCGGGGTACACCGATGCTGCAATCATCCGCGCTAGGTTGTCGGTGAACCCATGCTGCGCATCGAGCACGGCATCGATGGCATCTTCACGCCGCATCATCTGCTCGAACCGAATGTCGTCGTACTCGAAGTCGTACTTGGCTAGGTTGCTTGCGCTGTGCGTGTACGTCTGGTAGTTAGTCCACCAGCCGCCCTTTGTGTCAGCGTAAAGGTCTTCCACCACCGAGGGGTCCCGCTCCACCGGCAGCGCGTCCCACGCAACGGAAAGAACCGCAGCAGAAAGATGTTGATAGTAGTTGAGGTCAAGGCTCTCGGCCTGCGTGTGCTCACGGTCATAGCCTACAGAGATGTTGGTGCATTCGGGGATGATGTCAGTAAACTCAGCGGTGTCGGTGTACACGCCGGTGTCATCGTTCAGCATCATCAACTGGTCAGACCCCGCCATCAACGCGTCAGCCAGCGCATCACCAAACGCATCGGAGCAACACCTGCCCCAGCCTTGATGCGTAATCACGCTATCGATACCCCGACGATCAAACGCAATGGCACGATCAAACTCACCCAGCAAGTCAGGCATCTTCTCAGCCAGATATCGCGCACCTACCCCGCCTCGCTCTTCGCCCTGCGTAAACACGTAGTAGCCCGGCACGTTGTGGTGAATCATGTGAAACAGTATTGCTACCCCTGCGCCATCGTCAGCACCCAGCACGTCACCCTTGGCATGCCAGTGGGTCTGGGTCTTCCTGATCTTGTTCTTACCCTCCGATCTATGCACTGTGTCTACGTGTGCGACGAACAGGGTTTTGTGTGAGTCAAGCGATCGGTTGTCCACGTGCAGGTTGCCTGCCCCATCATAAAAAGAAATTTTATTTAATTCAAACGGCAGTTGCTCACGCAGCCATGCCGTGATTCGCTTGTTGGTCTCTGACCCATGTGGGCGCTTGGTTGAAAGAAGTTTGTTCAGTACTTTGAACTGGATAGTGTTTTGCTTAGTCATGGTAGTTCTCCTTGATGGTTAGAGTGTTGCAAACGCAGACAGGTCTGCGTCGAGGTTGGCTTCAAAGCTGTTAATGTTGTCCTCGTGTACGGATACGTAGTCATGCGCAAAGTCAGCACCCAAGATACTCAGCAGTACACGCTCCCGCTTGTGTGCTGCTTCGTGGTAGATGTTGCCTGACACATGGCATGTCCAGATGTTGTCTGGGTCTGCGTACGTACCGTCTTCCAACTCGGTCACGTCCTCGATGTGCTCGTACTTGTCGTCATGCTCACAGAACACAACCTCATCGTCGTTGCAGTACCAATACTCACCGCGTGACTCAAGGTACACCGCCTCGTCCATCGATATGATGTCGCCGTCATGCAGCTCGACCATGTTGTTGTCGCTGAGATACTCGGGGTCATACCCCTCGTGGCCGTGGTGGTCCCACACGATGTTGTCGTTGTGCAGGTAGTACTGATTACCCCTGCGACCGTACACATAGGTGTAGTCCCGACTGCATGATGGACACACGCCGTGATCCTCGTGTCGCCCAACCCATGTGGTGGAGTCCTCGTCGTGGCTATCCCCGCAGTCGTCGCACTCGCGTCCGTGGTCTTCCTCGTAGCTGCCGTTGGTACACTCGAACACGTACGGCCCCTCCTCATGCACAACGAGATGGTTGCCCACCTGCTGCACACGCTTACAGTTACCGTCGAGGTACGGTGCCATGAACTTACCCCAGCCGTTGTCGATCATGGCCAGCCTGCAACCGATCCAGTCGCAGTCCTTGCTGAACTCTTGCTCACGCAGCCATGACTCAAGCCCCTCGTCGCTGTGCGAGTAACCGCCGTCCTTGTGTGCATACGACCGCACGAAGGTCTTAGACTCCACGTTGACCAAGCAACGACCCACGATGTGACCGTGACCATCGAGGCGCACGGCTGCACGCCAGCCGAGGTTGGGGTCATACGCACGGTACGGGTGATCGTTGTAGTCTGTCTCCTCGCCCCACTGCATACAGCTTGCTGGCCCCTCTTGCACGGAGCGAATGATGCGCTCGGTGGTATCCCACAGCTCGAACCGATAGCCCGCGTAGCGTGCAGCTAGATCGCGTACCGCATGGTCAGGCATATCGGGGAAGTGTCGGGCTAGGTACTTGCCCACCGTCGTGATGACCTGTCGATCCTCGTGGCCTGAACGGTTGTCGCGTGTGTAGGCCAGTCGGTTGGGGTCAGTCTCGGATACGTGCGGCCACTCAAAAACCAACGAGTGAACTGACTTAGGCCGATACTGCCCAACAGCGGCAACGACTGCGGGGTGTAGCTTGAACCGATGTTGCAGGTCAGCGTGCCACATGTGCTCACGCGCATCGTCCTTGTTGATGTTTGGGTAGTTACGTTCGATGTAGAACGCATCGGGGCAGGTAGCCACCACGTGCATGGTGCGTAGCACGTTCTTGAGATCGTCAATCAAACGCAGCGCAGCAGCACCGTCGTAGCCTAGCAGCCAGTACTCACGGCGTTTTTGTTTTGCTTCTTCACGAGCATGGCGTAGGCGTAGCTCGAAGTCGGACTCATGTGGGTTGACCCACGTACTTGTCGTGTGTAGTTGCATGATTACTTCTCCTGTTATTAAGTTATGTATGGGCTGATTTCGGGTCAGCCCGACCCGTTTTTGGTTAGCTGGTTGTCAGTAGTGTGTGCGCCTGTTCTCTCGTTAGTGGGATTGTCGGTGTGTCCGTGTCGAAGCGTTCTTCTGGGTCACCCAGTATGAAGCGCAGGTATGGTTGCTCACCGTCATCGAATGGTATTGTCAGCACCATCTCTACGATCAGCGTGGGCGTACTTAACACCGTCATCTCGTAGTCGCTGTACCCATACCCGTTTTCTTTCGTTGCAATCTGCGTGGTTATCCAGTTCATCTCACCCTCCGTTCAAGTCAGACATCGTTAATACCCTGCGAAAATAAATGCGTGCGTACCGTTTGTCTGGGTTCTCATCAGGAAACAGAATCCGTGCGTACACTTCAGCGGCTTCCTTCGTATCGAACAGCGTAGGCAGCGTCACCTGTTCTTCTTCCCACACATACCAAACTAATATGTCCATCACTCACCCTCCTTCTCAATGAACCGTTCGAACAAGTCACCGAACGCATCCAATAACTTGCGCCGGTTGGACAGGTCAGCGTAGAAATAGGCTGCGGCTATGCGTGAAGCGAAGCTGCCTCCCTGCTGCTCCATCTTCCGCGCTGCATTGTGTAGCTGATCGTTGGTGTACTTATCTAGTACGCGCATCGGGCGCGGCATAGCTTTTAGTGTTGGTGTGTTGTCCATGTGCTTCTCCCTTCAGTTAAAAACGATTAAAGACAAGTAATAAAAGCAGCGCACCCAGTACGCAGCCAAGGATTGCGCCGACGAGGGCGGCAGCTATAGCAAACAGTTCGTTCTCATCCATCGTCCCTCCCCACCCACTTGGCGTTGATCACGCTGGGGTAGAACTCGGTGACCCAGCCGCTGTCGTTCATGAACTTCACGTACACCCTGCCGGTGCTGCCAGCGTGGTGTGGTGTTCTCCAGCCTGTGACTATGACTGCTTCACCGTCGAACGTATGCGCTACGTCGCCGGTCTTGACTGGTTCGTTGGTTTTGATGTGGATCAGGTGCATGGTGTTTCTCCTTTACTCGTAGTGTGGACGGCTAGTTGGGAACGGTTGAGGGAATCCCTCAGACCAGAGTGCTTCGAACACCCCTTCGGACAGGACGCTGCCGATGTCGCGCCTGCCCTCGTTCCAGTCGGGTATCACCGTGAGGTTCAGGTACGCCGTGTAGCTCTCCGCGTCAGACAATCTGTCAAACGCCCTCATGTGCAACGCTGCCTCTGGTTCAAGGCATGGCGTGCCGCAGTCGTAGTACCACCCGCCTTCTTCGTGACCGCCGAAGGCACGGTCAATCAGGTATATGGCTACGGTGTAGAACCCTCGTGCTTGGCGTTCCTCTTTGAACTGCGCTACTAGTTGCTCTGCTTCAGTCATGGTTGCTTCTCCTTGTTGTGGTTAGTTATTCCCCTGTTACTGCGCTGACGTAACGTGTGTCTGCGTACAGCACATCCTCATATGAGTGGTGATCGGTGTGGATGTACCAGTCATCATCTATAGGTAGCTCGACGATGCGTAGGTCTTTGTTACTCAGCTTGCCCTGCTCTACCAGCGACACCAGATACTCGTCGCTGCGAAACCGCTGCCAATCTATTTCTCTGAACCAAGTGTCGTTGCTGCCTTTGTTGGGTTCGCGTACCGTCACGCCCAAGTCTGTAGCAACCATCTGCATTTCATCTGCGGTTAGTTGTAGGCCGTAGCCGTTGCTGTTGTATACGATCTTCATTTCACTTCTCCTTGTTGTGGTTAAAGAACTGCTAGGTACTTCTTCAGGACTTCGAAGTCTGCTTCGGGTATCTCGCGGTAGTCCTCCACATAGACCAGCGTGGTGTCGCACCAGTACCCCTGCAACGCCTTGTCCCAATCGCCTTTGGTACTCCCGCGCCAATCTTTTGCCACCTTGTCGGCGTGCTTGGCAGGGTCACCTTTGGTTGTGAATAGGTACGGCGTGTCGTACTCGAAGTCACCGTTTCTTTCTCCGATACGTCCCAAGTAGTGTTTCATTTGCTTCTCCTTTTGTTGTGCCTGATTTTTCGGGTCAGGCTGACCCGTTTTCTTCCGGCATCTTTACTACCGGTAGTTCTGCTACATATAGTTCACCCCATGTGTGTGGCACTTGCTCGTCATCGTCGAGCAGGATTAGCCAGTTCAGAATGTTCTGGGTGTGTTTCACCTTAGCTTGCGCATCGCGCTCGGCCTCGCTGGGTTGGCCTTTGTTTAGTTCGCGTATCAGGGTGAGTTCCTGCTCGGCTTCGAGAATCTCGCGCTTGGCCGTGGCGATATGTTTGATACGCAGCTTGATGTTGTCGGCCTTTGACATGGTGCGTGGGAATGGGTCTTTGACTCTGGCCTTGGCTGCGCGGGGTATCTCGGCAAACGCTTGGCCTATCGCCCGCTTCATGTGCTCGGGAACCCAGTCCGTCCAATGCTTGCCCTCGTTGGGTATCTCCTTGCCCTTCTCCTGCTTCAGGTACTTGGCCTGTTCTTTGGGTGTGCGTTCGCCGTAGTACCTGTACTCACGCAGCTTTTCTTTTAGCTTGGCCAGTAGCTTGGCGTATGCGTTCAACGCTTCACGCCGTTGTGGGTTCGGGTACTTCTGGCTTTCGTAGTTCAGCATTGACCGCACGCTGCGCTGCTCGTTCGCCAACGGTGTGAGTAGTTCACGCCACAGGTCTTGCACCATGCGCTTGCGTGCTGCGTTGCTTCGTACTGCGCGTTTGTGTTCGGCCACTTGTTGGCGTATGGCCTGTGCTTCCGCACCTCGGATGCCACGCTTGAGTAAGGCCGCATGAACTTCTTTGTCAGTCATGCCGATGTACAACATAAACGATTTCATTTTGTCCTCTTTTAAAAGGTGTTTTGGATAGTGTGTCCGGAAGTATCCATCGTTTTGCCGAGCATGTCCACCTTTTTGGACACCCCAGAAGACGCACTGGTGCTGGGTTTGCGACGCGACAGTCCTAAGTGTTCATGGTTTTTGGAAATAGCTATACCCCTTCAAAACAGAACAAAAAGTTGAACGGGTGCGAACGCGGAAACGCACGTACTAAAACACATTTTTTACTACCCTATAGTTTTTATTTATATATATGTATATATAGGACTGTATTTATTCAGACGCTAGGATTCATGCGGGTTTTGGGGGTGTCCGAAAGTTGTCCGTAGTTGATAAAACGATGGATAGTGCCGGATACCCCCCTTTTCGGGTCATTTTGACCCGTTTTCTTCGTAATAGATGCGGTTGATCCGGTTGGTCAGCATGAATATGCCCAGCGTGTACATGGGAAGCCAGATCGCGCCGTCACCCTCGATGAAGTCCAGCGGGATAACAACGCAGCAGACAGCGACGATTGTGCCGAGTAAGTGGGCGTACTTTTGAAGTCGGTTGTTCATGGTGTGGTTCCTTTCAGGGTTAGATGCGGAAGTCGTTAGCTTTGAGGAACTCGATTTCCTCTGGTGTTGCCAAGCACACAGCCATCATGTGCTTGTTGAGGTACGCCTGAAGTTTGGCGCGGTCTGATGGTGCGCGGGTTAGTGCGAATTTGAGGATGAGTTTGGTCATGATTGATGCCTTTCAGGTTGATTTGGGCTGGGTTTGACAGGGATTGAAACAGCGGCCAGCCCTCCCGCTGTCACGTTCAGGAAAAAACGGGTCAGGTTGACCCGAAATCAAGCAACGGCCTTCAGAAACGCACGGCGCTGCGCTGGGGTCAACGCCTCAAACTTCGTGATCAGCGCGTCAACTGGGTCAGTCTTGCCGGATGACTTGCCGCTCGAACGCGACTCACCCTTCAATGCGTTCATGGTGTCGCGTACGCGGGTCTTCAGGAACTCGTACTGCTTGTGCTTGCTGTCGAGCATAGGCTTGCCGTCTTTCGAGCGGTTGTAGCCCTTGCCCTCTGCGAGTGCCTCGCATACTGCGACGATCACGTATGGTCTCTGCGTCTCGGGCGTGTCGAGGCCGAGCGAGTGCATAGCGATGAGCAAGTCGTCTTGCTGGGTGAGGTACTTGGCAACGATCTTGTTGACTTGGGTTTGAGTAGCGTTTTGCATGGTGTTCTCCAATCAGGTTGAAAAGGGTTGTGCCGAGGGCTTTCCCCCGACAATTTCAGTATCCCATACCCCCTGTTTTATCGGTTTATTCGGTTTATTTCGGGTCAAAATGACCCTTTTTGCTGCTGATTTGGCTGTTTTTGACCCCCACCATACCCCCACCCCCCAAAACTGATGATGGGTGGGGGGTCTCCATAGAACACTATTCCCCAGCCATCCCCACAACTTCCGTTATCACTTAGACAATACCCCTGATTCAAACCCCCATTTCAATCACCCCCCACAATATTGCAAAAAATGCAAATATAATTGTCAAACCTTAGACAAATACAGACGAAAAAAACCCGCCGAGGGGAGCGGCGGGCGAAAGTGATGGTTAGCGAACCATCAAGGAGAAGCAACTATGCAACGGGCAGACCCGCTTGCACACTTGCAGAAACGACTATACACTGCGGCCAACGTGGTTACAAGACAAAGTCAAGGGAACCATCGCATGTTGGATCATCTGATTAATTTCACGCCGGATGTGGAGCAGGACTCCACAGATTTCACACGCCTTGAGAAAACCAATCCCGTCGATGTCATCGATGCACAGGTGAAAACCGCCGATTGGTTAAAGAGTCTGGGCGCTGCAAGTAGTGACGTTGCTACCGAACTGGAAGCCAACGCTGCAAGAAAAGCATTTGGTTCGTTTATAACTGCGCAACCCCCAGAAGCGCAACAGACAGCATTAGCAGAAATAAAAACACCCGCTGCTGTCCAACATTTAGTAGGCATGCTTACCGCCTATGACTGGGAATTCATCCACCAAGCCAAAGAGTTGCGCGGCTACACGGTGGCAAAAATCTTGGAAGACACCAACCACCCCACCGCCAGCGTGCGGCTAAAAGCACTTGCCCTCTTGGGCAAAGTCACGGAGATTGGTCTGTTTACCGAAAAGATAGAAGTCAAAAAGACCGAGCTGTCCGACGTTGAGTTGGAAGCCCGCATCAAGGAGAAACTTAATAAACTGGCAAAAATCGTAGACATCACGGACATCAGCGATGCCCAGATAAAAGAAATCGACGATGAAGCCAGTACTGAGTCCTGAAGAAATACAGGCGCTGAACCGGGTACTCCCCACACTAAGCCCCCAAGAAAAGGCAGAACTGCTACAGGACTTGGAAGAACGCGCAACCCGTGCGTCGAAACAGATTGGTCAAGACTCCATGCTGGGCTTTGCCCTGCACGTGTACCCCGGATTTAAAATAGGGCCACATCACAGGAAGTTGGCCAAAATTTTTGAAGACGTGATTGCGGGAAAGAAGAAGCGCGTCATTATCAATATTGCACCCCGTATGGGTAAGTCCGAATTCTCGTCCTACCTGTTCCCCGCTTACTTTCTTGGCAAGTTCCCCAACAAGAAGATCATCATGGGAACCCACACCGCCTCCTTATCCGAGGACTTTGGTCGTCGTGTCCGTAACCTGATTGAATCTGATGAATACCAAGACCTGTTTCCCCGGACGCAGATTTCTGATGATCAGAAAGCCGCCGGTAAGTGGAGTACCTCCGAAGAAGGCCAGTACTACGCAGCAGGTGTGGGTGGCGCTTTGGCTGGTCGCGGTGCTGATCTATTCGTTATCGATGATCCTCATTCTGAACAGGACGTAAAGTCAAACTCTAGACTTGCGTTCGATACGGCGTGGGCGTGGTTCCAAACAGGCCCGCTACAGCGACTTATGCCGGGCGGGGCGATCATAGTAATTATGACAAGGTGGTCGCTGTTGGACTTAACAGGCCGACTGATTGACTACCAGACGCGCAACCCCGAGGCGGATCAGTGGGAGATCGTGGAGCTACCGGCCATATTAGAAAAAGAACAAGAAGACGGCACCGTGCTGGAGAAATCGCTCTGGCCGGAGCAGTGGCCGCTGGAGGCACTAAAAGGTAAGAAGGCCGGGATGGACCCGAGGTTCTGGAACGCGCAGTATATGCAGCAGCCGACATCGGAGAACTCGGCCATTATTGCTCGGCGGCACTGGCGGATATGGGACAAGGACGACCCGCCGCGTTGCGAATATATTATTCAGTCGTGGGATACGGCATACGAACAAAAGACATCGTCTGACTTCTCGGCCTGCACGACATGGGGCATCTTCTACAACGAGGAAGAGAACGACACGCCGCAGTTAATCCTGCTGGACGCGTTCAAGGATCGGATGGCGTTTCCAGAATTAAAACAAGTGGCACTGAAGCACTACAAGGAGTGGGAGCCGGATGCGTTCATCGTGGAGAAAAAGGCAGCAGGTGCCCCACTTATTCAAGAACTCCGCACAATGGGAATCCCTGTCCAAGAATTCAGCCCCAGCCGAGGCAACGACAAAATTGTCCGAGTCAACGCCATCGCAGACTTATTTACTTCGGGCAAAGTCTGGGCACCGGACACCCGATGGGCACGGGAAGTAATCGAGGAAGTTGCGGCGTTTCCAGTTGGAGAACACGACGACTTCGTGGATACTACGTCGCAAGCATTGCTACGCTTTCGGCAAGGGGGGTTTATTACCCTCGACACGGACGAAAAAGACGACAGATACTACGCGCCCCGCAGGGCTGCTTATTATTAAGGAAACATCATGGCGATTGATAAAGCGCTGTACCAAGCACCGATGGGCTTGCCCGAAGAGGACGATGCCGAGGGCATCGAGGTCGAGATCGTAGACCCTGAAGCGGTCAACATCAGCGGTCCGGGCTTTGCGATTGAGTTGGCTAAGGTCGAGGGCGAAGAAGACTTCAGCAGTAACTTGGCCGAGGAGATGGACGACGGCAGCTTGCAGTCGCTGGCCAGTGACTTGGCAGACGACATCGACAACGATAAAGGCTCCCGCAAGGAATGGGAGAAGATGTACGTCGAGGGCATTAAGCTCTTGGGCCTCCAGATCGAAGAACGCACAGAACCGTGGAGCGGCGCATGTGGCGTGTTCCACCCTATGCTGGCCGAAGCCGTTGTTAGATTCCAGTCCGAAACCATCACCGAGACATTCCCCGCAGCAGGGCCTGTGAGAACCAAGATCATCGGTAAAGAAACGCCGCAGGTCATGGAGGCCGCAGCGCGGGTCGAAGAGGATATGAACTACGAGCTAACCGAGGTGATGACGGAGTACCGTCCAGAGCATGAAAGAATGCTCTGGAGTCTCCCGGCCACCGGTTCGGCGTTTAAGAAGGTGTACTACGATCCCAACCTCGGTCGCCAAGTCAGTATGTTTATTCCGGCAGAAGACATCTTCTTGCCGTATGGCGCATCAGACTTAGACACTTGCTACCGGGTCACGCACGTGATGCGTAAGACCAAGAACGAGATTATGAAACTTCAACAAGCAGGGTTTTACTGCGATGTGGAGTTGGGCGATCCGCAGAAAGTCGTGGAGGACATTCAGAAAGCCAAAGACAAAGAAACGGGCTTCTCTGATTTGAACGACGACAGATACACACTGTATGAGTGCCACGTTGATCTGTACTTGGAAGACGATCCCTACGCAGATAAAGACGACAAGAATGAGTTGACGGAAATTGCGTTGCCGTACGTGGTCACCATCATAAAAGGCACCAACCAGATTCTGGCCATACGCAGAAACTGGAACCAAGACGACAAGCTAAAACTCAAACGCCAGCACTTTGTTCACTACCAGTACATTCCGGGCTTCGGTGCTTACGGCTTTGGTCTGTTCCACCTGATTGGCGGATTCGCCAAGAATGCAACCAGTATCATGAGACAACTGGTTGACGCGGGCACCCTTTCAAATCTACCCGGCGGTCTTAAGTCACGTGGTCTGCGAATTAAAGGTGACGACACGCCTATTGCTCCGGGCGAATTCAGAGATGTGGATGTAGCCTCTGGCAACATCCGTGATTCGATTCTGCCACTACCTTACAAAGAACCGTCTGCGGTTTTGTCAGGACTACTCGATAAGATCGTCGATGAAGGTCGTAGGTTTGCTGCAACGGCAGACTTGCAGGTCTCGGATATGTCGGCCAACTCGCCAGTAGGTTCTACGCTGGCTATATTAGAGCGGCAACTTAAAGTGATGACAGCCGTACAAGCGCGTGTGCACAGCACACTAAAGCGCGAGTTCAAGCTGTTGAAAAACATTATCCGCGACTACACCGATCCGGATTACGAATACACACCAGAGTACGGCACGAAGAAGGCCAAACGTGAAGACTACGATCTGGTGGACTTAATTCCCGTTAGCGACCCTAACGCAGCTACGCTGTCTCAGCGCGTTGTTCAGTACCAAGCCGTTCTTCAGTTAGCCCAAGGCGCACCACAGATTTATGACATGCCGTTCCTGCATCGTCAGATGTTGGAGGTGTTGGGTATTAAAAACGCAGAAAAAATGGTGCCGCTGCCAGACGATCAGAAACCACGCGATCCTGTGACAGAAAATATGGCGGTGTTGAAGTTAGAGCCCGTAAAAGCGTTCTTCTACCAAGATCATCAGGCGCATATTCAGGTTCACATGGCAGCAATGCAGGACCCGATGATGGCGCAGTTAATTGGGCAAAATCCGCAAGCGCAACAAATGCAAGCAGCGATGGCAGCACACATCTCTGAGCACGTTGGGTTCTTATATCGCCAGAAGATCGAAGAGCAGATGGGTGTTGCACTGCCGCCGGAAGACGAGAAGTTGCCACCGCAGTACGAGTTGGCCTTGTCGCAGATGATGGCCCAAGCAGCACAACAAGTGTTGCAACAGAACCAAGCCGCCGCTGCACAACAACAAGCACAGCAGCAGATGCAAGACCCGATTGTGCAAATGCAGATGCAAGAACTACAGCTTCGCGCCAAAGAGTTGGAGATCAAAGAAAAGCAAATGCAAATCGACGCTGCGGCCAAAACAGAAGAACTCGATCTTCGCAAACAAGAGATCGACGGTCGTCAGCAGTTGGAAGCTATGAAAGTCGGCGCGAACATCAAACACCAGCAGGCAACCCTTGAAGCCAAGCAAACGGCAGAAGGTGTGCGCATGGGCATTGATACGGCCAAGGCTAAAGAGCAAGCAGACCTTCAAAGAAAACAAGCCGCACTAAAACACATGGCGGCGTTTAAGAAGAACGAGGCAAAACCAAAAGGAGAATAAATGAGCAACGACTTCGCAAGCGTACTGCGCGAGAAGCTACGCATTGAAATGAACAACTATGCTGATGACGTGGCCACTGGCGTGTGTCAGGATTTTGCAGCTTATCAAAAACTCTGCGGGATGATTCAAGGTCTAGCCCTTGCGGAGCGGTTATTACTTGACCTTGTTGAAGCAATACGCAAAGGAGAAGAAGGCGATGAGTGAGTTAATCCTGCCGAAATACTTAAAAGACTTAATTGAAAACGAAACTGAACTAAAAGACGAGTCTGTTGAAGCGCCGGGAGACGATGCTAAAGCACGGCAGCTACCCAAACCAAAAGGGTGGAAGCTTTTGTGTGCAGTACCGCCTGCGGAAGACACGTTTGACGATTCGGTGCTTGTCAAAGCGGCAGTATCGCAACGGATCGAGGAACAGACAACGACCGTTCTTTTTGTCGTTGCAATCGGTCCAGATGCTTACAAAGATACTAACAAGTTTCCCAGCGGCCCTTGGTGTGAAGAGGGCGATTTTGTGCTGGTTCGCACGTACTCCGGTACGCGATTCACCATTCACGGCAGAGAGTTCCGCATGATCAATGACGATCAGGTGGAAGGTGTCGTTGAAGACCCGCGTGGTTACGCACGCGCTTAACAGGAGAAAGTTATGTCTGAGTTCAAGGGCGAAGAGTTCCGGTTCCCCGATGAGGAGGAACAGCAGGAAAGTACGGCAGTACAGGAAAAAACAAGAATCGCTGCTGGCGATGATGTCGAAATTGAATTAATTGATGATACGCCGGATAGGGACAGAGGTCGCAAACCTTTAGACAAAGAAGTCGCCGATCCGACCGACGACGAGATTGAGAACTACTCGGACAAGGTGCAGGCGCGTATCAAAGAGCTAACGCATGCCCGTCACGACGAGCGCCGCCGTAAAGAAGAACTCTTGCGAGAAAAGCAAGAGATGGACCGGCTTTTGGAGTACCTGTCTGAAGAGAACAAAAAGCTCAAGCAGACGGTCAACTACGGACAAGAGATTTATGCGTCTACAGCAACACGAGAAGCAGAAGCCCAGTTGGTTGCTGCACGGCGTAGTCTGAAAGATGCGCAGGAATCGTTTGACACAGATGCCATTATTGCCGCCCAAGAAGCGCTGATGGAGGCAAAGGTTAGATTCGACCAAGTTAAAAATTATAGGCCCGCCCCTTTACAAGAGGATGAACCTGTTGTACAAAGAGCACCATCGCAACCCGAAACGGTTCAACCGGACGAGAAGACGCTGCGCTGGCAGGCAAAAAACCAGTGGTACGGTCAACCGGGGTTCGAAGAATACACCAGCTACGCACTAGGGCTGCATCACAAGCTAGTCAACGCGGGCATAGACCCACGCACTGATGATTACTTCGCCCAAATCGACGGGCGCATGCGAAAGACGTTCCCCGAATTGTTCGGCGCGACGGATACGCCAAAATCTGAGCCTGCAAGTCAGCAGGAAGCTCCAGCCAAACCTACTACGGTCGTCGCACCTGCTAGTCGTTCGACTGGTAAGAAGACAATCCAGCTTACCCAGAGACAATACGATCTGGCGAAAAAGTATGGACTAACCCCGCAGCAATATGCTGCTGAAGTAGCAAAACTGGAGGCAAGAAATGGCTGAAAATCGTACCCCTCGTGATTTGGTTACCCGTGAAAAGACAGCACGTGCGGTCTATACCCCACCGTCGATGCTGCCTGATCCGACCCCTGAACCCGGTTGGAATTTCCGTTGGATTGCTACAGCAGTTAACGGTCAGACCTACGCCCAAAACGTCGCCATGCGTATGCGTGAAGGCTGGGTACCGGTAAAAGCGGAAGACCATCCTGAACTAATGATCCCCGGAAATGCGTCGGGGAATGTCGAAATTGGTGGACTGCTGTTGTGTAAGCAGCCGACAGAAACCGTGCAAGCACGTAATGCTTACTACAACGACCAAGCGTCGAAGCAGGAGCAATCGGTTGATAACACACTGATGCGCCAGAGCGATGCTCGTATGCCGCTGTTCAATGAACGGAAGTCTACGACAACCTTTGGTAAAGGTAATAAGTAGCTTTTTATTAACTAGGAGCTAAAATGGCTTATCCGACTGTAAATGCCCCCTACGGGCTAAAACCGATCAATCTGATCGGCGGTCAGGTGTTCGCGGGCCAAACTCGTGAACTCCCGATTGCCAGCAACACTGCTGGTGCGATCTACAACGGCGACATCGTTCGCCTATCGTCTGGCTTCATTGTCAAAGAGACAGGTACTACTACTGTTTCCGCGACCGGTGTTGTCGGTGTTTTCCTTGGGTGCAGCTACACTAACCCATCGACGGGTCAGAAACTGTTTGCCAACTACTACCCCGGTAGTGTTGTCGCTTCGGACATTCTGGCGTATGTATCCGATGATCCTGATCAGTTGTTTAAGGTTGCTGTGACTGGCGGCGCAACTTCGACCACCATCACACCAATTGACAACCTGATTTTGGGTAACAATATGGCAATTTCGCAGCCAGCTTCGAACAGCACTATTTCGGGTAACTCGAATATTGGTGCCTACGATTCCGGTTCGAATACCGCCGCTTCACTACCGTTCCGTGTCGTTGATCTCGTTCCTGAGACCGTCGATGCCAACGGCAACTACAGTGAAGTAATCGTTAAGTGGAACGCTCCGTACATGGCAGCTACCACAACGGCTACGGGCGATCCGCTTGTCTACACTACTACGGTAACTGTGACGGGTGGTCATCAGTATCTCAATCCGACCGGCACTGCCAACGTATAAGGGAGCTAAATCATGGCTATTTCACGCGCACAACTACTGAAAGAGCTGCTCCCCGGCTTGAACGCATTGTTCGGTCTGGAGTACGCTCGTTACGGCGAAGAACACAAGGAAATCTACGAAACCGAGACTTCCGAGCGTTCGTTCGAAGAAGAAACCAAGCTGTCTGGCTTCTCTGCCGCACCGGTTAAGAACGAAGGTTCTGCAATCGCGTACGACAACGGTCAGGAAGCATGGACTGCTCGATACAACCACGAAACCATCGCCCAAGGTTTCTCGATCACTGAAGAAGCGATTGAAGATAACCTGTATGACAGCCTGTCGGCTCGTTATACCAAGGCGCTGGCTCGTTCGATGGCATACACCAAGCAAGTTAAGGCCGCAGCAGTGCTGAACAACGGCTTCAACTCGTCGTATGCTGGCGGTGACGGTCAGGCACTGTTCTCGGCAAACCACCCATTGGTGGGCGGCGGTGTTAACTCAAACATCCCGACAACTCCTGCTGACCTGAACGAAACTTCGTTGGAAAACGCTGTGATTCAAATCGCAGCATGGACTGACGAACGCGGCCTGCTGATCGCAGCTAAGCCACGTAAGCTTGTTATCCCACCGTCACTACAGTTCGTTGCGACTCGTCTGTTGGAAACCAGCCTCCGCGTTGGCACCAACGACAACGACATCAACGCGCTGAAGAACAACGGTTCGATCCCAGAAGGTTACGCAATTAACCACTGGCTGACCGATAACAACGCATGGTTCCTGACCACTGACGTTCCAAACGGTATGAAGCACTTTGTTCGTACCCCGCTGGCACAGTCAATGGATGGTGACTTCGATACAGGGAATGTTAGATACAAGGCGCGCGAGAGATATTCGTTCGGCTTCAGCGATCCGCTTGGTATGTTCGGTTCGCAGGGCGCATAAGCTAGTATTTATGCGGTATCTCAAGGGGGCTTCGGCCCCCTTGTTCTTTTTCTGAAGTTCGATTATCATTACTCGTGTCATATGACAGGAGGATAATATGGACTACTCTCAATACCCCACTGATCGGGCAACTGCCAAAGCAACCGGTGCCAAGTATTACTACACAGGTAAGCCTTGCACTCGTGGGCACACCACCTTGCGAAAAACCAAAGGTGCATGTGTGGAGTGCATGAAAGAAGACTGGACGTTTGACAATAAGAAACGCAGTGAAAAGCCAAAATCAGAAGCGTCAAAGGCGGCGGGTAAACGCTATTATGAGAAGAACAAAGCGGTAGTAAAAGCCCGTGCTAATGCTCGCCCACCTGAAGAAAAACGCAGACACCGTAATAAGCATAAGCAAGAGAACCCAGAGGTCTACAAAGCCTTAACTAGCGCCCGTAAGCGCCGCCATCGCAATGCCACCCCCAAGTGGGTTACTAAAGAAGAGAAGTTAGCAATACGAAAACTGTATTTGAAAGCTATAGAGCTAACCAAATTGACCGGAGAACGCTACGTGGTTGACCACGATTATCCTTTACACGGAGAAACGATTTGTGGGCTACACGTGTTATCAAACTTAAAGATCATGACCCAAGAAGAGAACCTGAAAAAGTCGAACAAGCTGCTTGACTCCCCGCCTGCCCCCTAGTATAAAAGCGGTAATACCGGGAATACCGGTGCGTCGAACAGTCCCGGCTGACTTCATGCAGATCGACGTACCTAACCGCATGAGGGAAAATTCAAATGGCTCTTTCTACCACCCAAAGTATTTGGCGTTCGGGCGGCGGTGATCAAACTCGTACTGCATATTGCGGTTCTGGCTTGATGGCTGCTCAGTTCTATATCCCTGACGCATCTGAAACTGCTAACGTCAAAGTATCTTCTGTCGCTGGCGCTCCTAATCTAATCCTGCCTGCTGGCGCAGTTGTTGTGTCGGTAAGTGTCATCACGGCTGGTACAGGTTCCGTTGACCTTGGCACGACTGGCTATACCAGCGGTACTGCAACCCCTGCGGCTATTGCTAACAACCTGTCTGTGGCAACTGCTGCAACCATCAGTATTGGTTCGGCTGTGACCGGCACCGCGTCTACCGAGATGGCTTACGTGACTTCCCGTAGTGACACAAGCGGCAACGATCCTGTTGCTGGCATCATCACTTACTTCGTCACCGATCCGCTGGTTGGTCAGCAGAACGTCTAATTAGGGGTTTGATATGGCTATGCAATACGACGTAAAGTCGTTCCATGCAACAGCTTCATCGCTGGCGTATGCTGATCGCACACGTTTAAAAGGCGTGGTTATATCCCCCGTTACGTCTACAACTTTCAACTCGTGTGTGGTGGATACTGCGGGGGCGTTGACGGGAACGTACAATATTCCGGGTTCAACGACCTGCACAATCACCATCGCTAACCATGGGTTGTCAAACGGCGACATAGTTGGGCTTAACTTTACTAGCGGTACAGCAGTAGACGACAGCTATGTTGTAGCGAATGTAACAACAAATACGTTCACTATAACCACGGCGAGTCTGACCACCAGCGGCAACGTGACGATGTACCCCAAAGTCCTCGTTGAACTGGACTGCTCTTCGGGTACGTCTTTTTACACGTTGATTCCGGGTGAGGGCATCCTTGCAACAGGCGGTTTGTTTATTTTGCTGCCATCCACTAACGTCACTATGACTATTTTTTACGGATAGGAATAGGCCATGATGCAGACTGACGTTAAATCCGCCCGTGCCGCAAACACTGGACTGTTGGTAACGCAAGCGCCCGTACGGTTGAAATCCATTACGGTGACAAGTGCAACGGTGTCTGCGAGGAATGTTGCTGTCTGCGACCCAACTGTTCAATCGTCTGGTACGTATTCTCGTACGAGTCCAAGTGCCACAATTACCGTCACGATAGTGAACCACGGCTTTGTTACTGGGCAGCGCGTGTTCTTGGACTTTACGTCGGGCACAGCGCGGGATGGTGTGTATACGATTACGAAAACAGGCGACGATACGTTTACCTGTGCGGATGCGCCAACCACGACAACAAGCGGTAACGTCACGGCATACAGCAGTCTTGCATTAGAAATCGACACCTTCAACACCGTTGGTCTACCTATCTTGATCCCCGGTGAAGGTATTTACTGCCCTAACGGTATCTTTGTGGGGTGTGGCTCATCGGTAACCGCAACGGTGTTCTATGGCTAAGTCTCCGGCATGGACGAGGAAAGAGGGAAAGAACCCCAAAGGCGGCTTGAACGCCAAAGGGAGAGCCTCCGCGAAAGCGCAAGGTATGAACTTGAAACCTCCCCAGCCGGAAGGCGGCGCAAGGAAGAAGTCTTTCTGCGCACGTATGTCAGGAATGAAGAAAAAGCTGACAAGCGCCAAAACCGCGAACGATCCGAATAGCCGTATCAATAAATCACTTAGAGCATGGAAGTGCTGACATGAGCGACATACAACTAACAGACCGCGAAAGACTGATTGCCAAGGAAGCTGCGAAGCTTGCTATTGAGGAGATGTCTTCGGAGTTTTACAAGAAGGTTGGTAAGACCATTGTTGAAAAAGCGCTGATCTGGATCGGCCTTTTTGTGTTTGGTCTTGTCATTGGCAAGGGTTGGATCATTAAGGTCTGATATGCCAGCTAAAAGCGCAAAACAGGAAAAGTTTATGCAGGCGGTTGCCCACAACCCTGCGTTCGCTAAAAAGGCCGGTGTGCCGCAGTCTGTGGGGAAGGAATTTACTAAATCAGGAGGCGGTATGGCTGAGTCAAAGAAAATGGTTGGTAAAGAGATTGCGTTCATGAAGAAAAAGGGCGCACCAAAGTCGATGATTAAACACGAGGAGTCCGAAATGGGCATGATGAAAAAAGGCGTTAAGAAGATGGCTGCTGGCGGCGTTGCTGCATCGAAGATGGGCGCTGTGAAAACTGCTGCTCCTAGCCGTGATGGTGTTGCTGTTAAAGGCAAAACCCGTGGCAAGCAGATCGTCATGGCCGGTGGCAAGGGCATGAAGAGCGGCGGTAAAGCAGGCGGTAAGTATTGCTGATAGGAGGCTGTTGTGAGTAAAAGAGAGCCTAAGATTGTTGAGTTGCCCTATATGGGGCCACCCACGGACAAAGATAAAGACGAAGAGCAAAAGCGCTATGAACGTACAACACCAGTAAGTTCTGGTGCGAAGCGAACAATGCCTGTGCCTGCGCATGTACGAGATCGTGACTATGCCAAAGGCGGTTCTGTGAAGTCCGCTTCTTCTCGTGCCGATGGCTGCGCTATGCGTGGTAAGACGAGAGGTAAGATCGTATGATGGCCTCACGCGGGATGGGTGACATCAACCCAAGCAAAATGCCCAAGGCCAAGAAAAAGGCCCGACGGGATGACACCGACTTCACGAAGTACAAAGAAGGTGGCGTTGCTAAATCTCGCGTGAATGAAGCTGGCAACTACACCAAGCCAAGCATGAGAAAAAGTCTGTTCAACCAGATCAAGAACTCAGCGACGCAGGGTACAGCGGCAGGGGAATGGTCGGCCCGCAAGGCACAGCTATTAGCGAAGAAGTACAAGGAAAAGGGCGGAGGCTATCGTGGGTGATTTGCGAAAACTTGCAAAAGAGATCGAAGCACAACGTGCCAAAGGGCAAGTCACGGATGTTGATCCGGAAGCATTTGCCGAGATTGAAAACAAATCGGGCTTGAAGGGCATCGAAGATAAGTTCAAGAAAGCCGACAGCGCTATACCTCGCCCACCCGCGCGTGAGCGTATGAAAGCCGCGATGTCTGATCTTGACGGCATGAAGAAGGGCGGCAAAGTACGCACTGCTTCACAACGTGCGGATGGTATCGCAGTTCGCGGTAAAACGAGGGCTTGAGCATGGCTGAGAAATGGATACAGAACGCGATCAAGAAACCCGGCGCACTACGGTCTCAGCTTGGCGCAAAAGAAGGCAAGCCCATCCCTGCAAAGAAGCTGGCAGCAGCCGCTCAAAAACCGGGGAAATTGGGCCAAAGAGCGAGACTCGCCCAGACCCTGAAGAAAATGGGCAAGAAGTAAGATGAAAGCCCCGCAACAAAGCCTGAAGGCGTGGACGGAGCAGAAATGGCGGACAAAGTCAGGAAAACCATCGTCAAAAACCGGAGAACGGTATTTACCGGAAAGTGCGATAAAAGCTTTGACCCCTGCTGAATACGCTGCTACAACCAAGGCAAAACGTGCAGGAAAAGCCGCAGGTAAGCAGTTTGTTGCGCAGCCCAAGAGTATTGCCAAGAAGGTAGCGCCACACCGAAGCAAAGGTAAATAGATGACAACATCCGGCACAGCTAGTTTCACTCTCGACTTAAACGACATCGTCGAAGAAGCGTTTGAACGTGCCGGTTCAGAACTGCGCACGGGCTACGATTTACGGACTGCACGACGTTCGTTGAACTTGTTGTTTGCTGATTGGGCAAACCGAGGTGTCAACATGTGGACGTTCGAGCAAAACGCCATCACCCTTGTACAAGGACAACCGACGTATGCACTTCCTGACGATACTGTTGATCTGCTGGACCATGTTATTCGTACTAACGCCAACCAGCCGAGTAACCAAGCCGACCTCACTATTACCCGAATAAGCGTCTCCACCTACGCCACCATCCCCAACAAACTGATCCAAGGCCGTCCGATTCAGATTTGGGTACAGCGTTTGACCGGGGGTGACAACTTGCTGGCCGGTACGGTACAGGCAACGACAAGCGCAGCAGCAACATCAATTCCTATTACGTCTTTGGTGGGTGTGCCGTTTGCAGGGTTTGTTCGAATCGGTACAGAACTGATTGTGTACAACCAAACGCAGCCTGCGGAGAACGGTAACCCCGCCTACCTGCTTAACTGCGTACGCGCACAGGACGGAACAACGGCGGCACAGCACAATGCTGGCGCAGCAACCACCTTAGTACAAAAGCAATCTGTTACTGTTTGGCCAACACCTGATTCCGCAACAACGTACCAACTGGTTTACTGGCGCATGCGCCGAATTCAGGATGCAGGCAGTGGCGGCACTAAGACCATGGATGTGCCGTTTCGATTTGTGCCGTGTCTGGTTGCGGGGCTGGCGTACTACATCGCGTTGAAGGTGCCGGATGGCATGAATCGTTTGGGTGTTTTGAAAGAACAATACGACGAAGCGTGGAACACCGCTGCGGGTGAGGATCAGGATAGAGCGGCGGTGCGGTTTGTGCCGCGTCAGTACTTTATTGCCAGCGGTGCGTAATGGGAAACAGGTTTGCCTCTGGTAAATGGGCGATTGCCGAGTGTGACCGGTGCGGTCAGCGGTACAAGCTGAAAGAGTTGAAGAAACAGGTTCTAAAGACCAAAACGTACAATTTGCTGGTGTGCCCAACTTGTTGGGACCCTGACCACCCACAGCTACAATTGGGCATGTATCCTGTGGACGATCCGCAGGCGTTGCGAGACCCGCGTAAGGACTTGAGCTATTTTCAGTCGGGGGCAACAGGGTTACAGTTGACGGTAACGCCGGGTACGGCAGTTGACTCAGACGGGTTTCCAAGCGAAGGTAGCCGTGTGTTTCAGTGGGGCTGGAGGCCGGTGGGTGGTGCAAGCAATAACGATGCAGGACTGACGCCGAATAACTTAACGTCAAGGGGTGTTGTAGGCACCGTGACAATTTCGTAGGAGTAGACATGGACAAGAAGGCAATGAAAGCGGTGGCAGATAAAGCCGTCAAAGGGCACGAGAAGCGCATGCACGGGGCCAAGAAAATGGCAAAGGGCGGCGTGACTTCCGAGCAGATGAAGAGCATGGGCCGTAATCTGGCGCGTGTTGCCAATCAAAAATCGGGTTAAGGAGTAGTCATGGCGACCAAACCAGCAGCGAAAGCAGAAGTAAAAAACCAGACCGGCGCTCAGTACATGAACGAGATGAACATCGGTGCTGGCGTAGTTACCAAGGGCAATTACAAAGAGGCCAAGACGACCGGCATCAAGATTCGCGGTACCGGCGCGGCGACTAAAGGCACGATGGCACGAGGCCCAATGGGTTGAGGTGAACTGTGAATTACACAGAACTTGTTGCTGAAATTCAAGCGTACACACAGAACTACGAGACCGACTTCGTAGCAAATATTCCTACGTTTGTTGATCAGGCTGAGACACGCATCTACAACACTGTGTTGCTTCCAGCGTTGCGGAAGAACGTCACAGGCACTATGCAGATTGGCAATAAGTACTTAACCTGCCCGTCAGATTTTTTGGCGGTGCTTTCGATAGCCGTGATCGATGCTAACGAGTATGAGTATTTGCTGAACAAGGACGTTAACTTCTTACGTGCGGCATACCCTAACCCTAACGATACCGGTGTACCTAAGTACTACGCACTCTTTGGCCCAGAAGTTACAAATCAGATGGCTACCAACGAGTTGAGTTTTATCTTGGCCCCTACGCCAGATGATTCGTACACCGTTGAGCTTCACTATTACTACTACCCAACATCAATCGTGATAGCAGGTTCGTCATGGCTTGGTGATAACTACTCACCGGTACTGCTCTATGGCTCGTTGGTGGAAGCCTACATCTTCATGAAGGGCGAGCAGGACATGATGACCTACTACGAGAAGAAGTACCAAGACGCGCTACAACAACTGATTCGTCTGGGCGCTGGTATGGAGCGTGGTGATGCTTACCGTGATGGTCAGGCTAAGATTAAGGTGAATCCGTAATGGCTATCCAGCAAGGACTGACAAACAGTTTCAAGCAGGAGATGCTCCAAGCTGGGCAGAACCTTGCTACGGATACGCTTTACATGGCGTTATACACGGCGTTTTCAGACATTGGCCCAGAGACAACGATATACACGACAAGTAATGAAGTTACTGGCACGGGCTACACCGCTGGCGGTGTTGTAATAACAGGCGTAACAATCAATACGCAGACAACCGGCCCGAACGCAGGAACTGTGTACGTAGATTTTGCTGATGTGTCATGGCCCGGTGCAAACTTTGTGGCTCGTGGTGCGCTGATCTATAACGTGACTCGGGCGAATAAGTCGGTAGCCGTGCTGGACTTTGGTTCTGACAAGACGTTTACAGTGACAAACAACACCGTTACGA
>Ga0315901_10000649_pt1 | contig 51064 bp, 46 predicted proteins | sample LakEriMetagenome_10_FD_203761 | JGI IMG/M metagenome (GOLD analysis project Ga0315901, IMG submission 203761) | Freshwater fungal communities from buoy surface, Lake Erie, Ohio, United States - Buoy 2 MA116 | ecosystem: Environmental > Aquatic > Freshwater > Lake | place: USA: Lake Erie, Ohio... | reverse complement strand
TTAATTGGCGAAATCGCTGAACTAATAAGCTTACAGAGCCAGCAACTCCCGGTGTAGCCATGGAAGTGCCAGACATAAATGTGTAACTGTTATCAGGTGTGGTTGTAGAAAAAACATTATTCCCCATAGAGGAAATATCAGGCTTAACTCTCCCGTCCTGGACCGGTCCAAAACTGCTGAATGAGGTCATACCATCCGTGGAAGTCAGGGCAGCAACCAAAATGTTATTTTTCGCAGACTTCCCGCTACCCGTGATTGTATACCAACCACCAGGACAAGAACTTTGAGAATTCCCAGCAGAGTGAACATGAATATGATTAGGAAAACTATTTAGATTAAGGTCAGTTGCACGACTCGTTCCTGAGTAAGCAATACTGACCCCATTCACGCCACAGGTTGCACTTCCTCCATAGGAATGACTACTTACAGACAAGCTGTAGGTGGGGATGGCAGCTGCGATTTCATTAGGAACATTTCCATTAAAATCATAAGAAAATAGCTGCGCATTAGGTGCCATCCCACGAGCAAAAGGGTCAATTAATCCTCTGCCCAGAATTGTACCTGCACAATGCGTGGAATGAGCACTCGAACCTACGTTTTCAACTTGTGTTACTCTACCTATTGGAAAAAAATCGAGGTGAGAACCGATAGCGCCGCCATCCCAGATTCCAACATTTACACCATCTCCTTGTAAGTTCCTTGGTCCATCTGATAATACATTTACACGATGCTGTGTACGCCCGGGAAGATTCTCTTCTTTATTGGGCTCGTCAATAAAGTCAGCCCAAAGAATAAAAGGTAGCTCAATAAAATTACGTACCTGAGAAACAGGAACGCGTACGATAAAAGATTTAAAGGCAGGGAGTTCTTCTAAAATGGTAACCCCCTGGTTTGATAGTGTAGAGAAAATAGCACTGGCTTGCATACGATCAAATGTGATAATACTGAGATCAATGTACCCAGCTTGTTGTTGTGCGTGAGCAGGTACTTTATCTTGGTAAAGCAGATTGCTTACTTTCTGCTTAGCAGAAAGCGAGAAAACACTTCTGATCTTTATATTACTCAGCATTAACCAATTTACAGTTGCTGGAATCGTGGCTGTGTAAGCATTGGAGGGGATATAATCTACTAATTCAACACCCTGACTTTTAAGTACTGCACGGACATCCTGATCAGGAATTCTTTCGAATTGTATTACTACGTAATATTTACTCTGGTGTAAAGCAGAAGCAAGTATAGAAGAATTAGCCGCTACATCCTTATAATTTCTAACAGGCAAAAAGTCCCCGCTTTGGAAATGAACAATAGAATCCGTTGGCGACTGTGCAAATACGATTTGGCTGGAGAACCCAAGCCACAATAACAAGACAATGCGGGAAAATATAGGGGACATATTGATTATTTATGGGCTTGAAATTATGGCAAAATGAGACAAGGCAGATTATTCGTTCACTTTTTTTGAAATTGTTGATAAGTATCCCGAAAGTACCGCACAATGCCGTCTTGTTGAGGATGGGCTAACGTGTAAAATGCCAGTACAGGTATGGGTGCCTTGAGGGGTAGATAAACGGGTTGTTGCTCTTTCATGCAAGATTGCAGATAAAGAGTGTCCAACTGCCTACCAAGCAAATAGTTTCCTAGTAACAGTGGCTCCTCTAAACGAATACAGCCATGACTAAAAAATCGATTTCCCAACAAAAAGGAAGCCTTATTATTAGTGTCATGCAGGTAAACGCCCAAGGGTGTTTTGACATCTACCTTTAAAACACCCAAGGCATTATCGCAACCCGTTGACTGCCGAATCGTAAAGGGGAAATAGTCGGCATTGAATTGAGACCAGTTCAAATTCTCAGTATCCACAACTTTCCCTTCCCTGTCAATGACTTGCATATTTTGCCGATCAAGCCAGGTAGGATCTTTTTTTACTTTAGGCAAAAATTCACCGGTAGCAATACTGGAAGGAACATACCAATAAGGATATAAAACAATTCTTTCCGCCCAGGCAGCAAAAAAAGGCGTGGGAGTGGAAGGCTTTCCAACTACAGCACGCATCGAAAGCGAAACTCTCTCGCCTTCTATAAATTGCAATTCGGCTGCAGCAACATCTACGAAAATAAATTGCGAAAATTCCCAATGGTCAATCCAATGATAAACCCTATAAGCATGCTTTAGCCATCGAATAGTATCCGCTAGCAATCGCGAGGGTCGTTTTGCATACTCCCTTTCTTTACTCAAAATTGTGCTGAATAGCGTTTTAGTTTTTGAAGACCTGGGCAAGCGGTAAAATTCAAAATAATCCCGTAAACCACTAGGAGTTTGCACTTTCTCCAGTGCTAAATTCAAGCGCTGATAAACTGCTTTTTCTAGCTCAGCAGCAATAGATTCGTAAACGAGCCAAGGTTTGGAAGGTTTTCCAACCGATAAGGTGTAGGCCATACGAATAGCTAACTGAAAATAATCAGAACTCTTCCAACTGGTATCAAATCGTGATGGAGAGTTTTTTAAAGTAGATAATTGTTTAGATGAGAAATTAACTAATCCTTCCTCCTGATAGCGTAATACAGATTTGAGCACCTGCTCTTTAAGTAAAGCAGGTTGAGCATTTAGTATATGAATATACAGGAGTAGGCAACTGAGAAAAAGAAATCTAGTTCGCATGAAATATTCGTTGTGCAAATTTTTGTGCCGATTGCAGAGACCAACCTTGAACTCTTCCGCGCTGAATCAAAAACTTATTATTATTGGGATGTTCAACATAGTAATAAAAAACAAACTGCCTGCCCGGATCTTCCCAACCCATCATTTTTCCAAACCGCAGATCGTTTAAAACAAGCGTATCCTGCCATTTTTGTATTGCGTAATAGCCATTTGAAAAACGAACAAGATGAGCAATATCTTCCCGCGGCTTCAACCCCTGCAGCCATTCGTGTTTTTTTGGAGTAGAAGTAAGTTGAATACTGGATGTTGTATCAAATACAGAGCGATACCCTATCAAAAAATCATCTTTTCGCTCAATAATAATATACCAAAGCCAGGTGTTAAAGGGAGTGGGTGTAATTAAATAACGATCATAGTTGATCTGTTTTTCTACTAATGCGCGCTTGACTTCACCCTCAATAATCAACTTATTATTACTTCCATAACTAATATAAAGCAAACAATAGCTTAATACGGCTAGGACAGTTTTTATGCGTTTAGCACGAGAACGCAAAAAGAAAATGATCCAGAAAACACCCAATGCCAGCGGTATTGTCAAAAATGGATCTGCCACAAATAAAACATCAAACGAAACTCGTTGGTGTGCAAAGGGTTCAAACCACGCAGTGCCATACACATTAAACCCATCCAGTAAAACGTGAACTAGCAATTCCACTGAAACAAATGTGAGCCAGAAATTTAGATGGGCCCTGCTCCCCCATTTAGTACGAGTAATTCCCCATGAAAAAAGGGAGGCTACTAAAACTATAAAGAAAAATGAATGAGTAAACCCCCTGTGTGCTAGTAAATCCTCAGCTGGGTTACACCAAAGCCCAGCGATAAAATCAAAATCAGGAACAGTCTGAAGAAATGCTCCGGCTAACCAGGATCGCTTTCCTAACTTTTTACCAGCCACTAGTTCCCCAACTGCTGCACCTAAAACAATATGTGTCAAGGAGTCCATAGAATCAATAAGGATCTACATCTGGCACAATGACTACTTGACGAAAGGATGGCTTTTGCTGTAACGCCTTCGATAGCGTTCGAATATCAAATCGGCATTGTTCCAGTAAACTCTTTTTTCTTGGCAACTTCAATAAAATTTCAAATCGGAATTGATTACGTACCCTTTCAACTAAAGCAGGTGCCGGACCTAACAAATAACGCTGGTATTTCACTGCTAATTGTCGAGCTAGCTCAGCTGCCGCATTAGACGCAACTGTTGATGAAGAATGGCGGATACTTAGCAAAAGCATTCTGCTAAATGGCGGATAAAAAAATTCTTCCCGCTTAACTAGTTCATCGGAATAAACCTGCTTGTAATCATGTGTAAGAACTTTAGCCAGTAAGGGATGACCAGAGTCCGAAGTTTGTATAAGTACCTCTCCCACTGCATCACGTCGTCCAGCTCTTCCGCTTACTTGTTCCATCAATTGAAAAGCGCGTTCGTTTACCCGAAAATCGGCATGACGCAGCAAGCCATCGGCATCTAATATACCGACCACATCCACTTTTTCTACATCAATACCTTTAACCACCATTTGCGTACCAACCAGAATATCAATCAATCCCTGTTCAAATTTATTGATCAGTTTAGCGTGTGCATCTTTCCCTTTTACAGAATCAAAATCCATACGAGCCACACGAGCTGTGGGAAATAATTTCGACAATTGCTCCTCTACCTGCTCGGTTCCAAAACTTCTAGCCTGAAATTTATTTTGCCCACAGCCACCACAACGAGTTACCTGCTGGTATCGTGTACCACAATAATGGCAGCATAATACCTCCTCTTGCTTATGAAATGTTAATGATACAGCACAATGCAAACATTGAGGCACCCAGCCACAGGATTTGCAAACCTGATAGGGTGTATACCCTCTTCGGTTTTGAAAAAGTATCACCTGCCTATTATGTTGAATTGCTTTCAAAATCCGTTTCTCCAAAACAGGACTGACCAGCGAAAATGTTTTTGACTGAGAACGAACGGTATTCATATTCACAAGCTGAACAGCCGGCATAGCCACATTTCCAAAACGTGTCTGTAATGTAACTAGTCCGTATTTCCCGCTGGTTGCATGATAATAAGACTCAATGGATGGAGTTGCACTTCCCAGAATTGTTTTTGCATTAAAAAGTGAGGCCAGATATAAGGCAGTATCCCGGGCATGGTAACGAGGAGCGGGCTCTTGCTGCTTGTATGAAGAATCATGTTCTTCATCACAAACTATCAAACTTAGATTGACAAAAGGTAAGAAAATCGCAGAACGAGTTCCCAAAATCAGGTTGACACGCTTGGAAGCTACTTGATGCCAGATTTCAACTCGTTCATTCGACGAAAACTTTGAATGATACACCCCCACATGTCCGCCAAAATGATGTTGTAGACGACGGATAATTTGTGTAGTAAGTGCAATTTCAGGAAGCAGAAAAAGCACTTGTTTGCCCTTACGCAACTCTTCAGCAATCAGTTCAATATAAATATTTGTTTTGCCACTGGAGGTAACACCATGGAGCAAAACCGCTGAATTTGTTTCAAATTGATGCTTTATAGCAGTTAGCGCCTTTTGTTGTGCAGCAGAAAGTTCAAAATCAATCTGTATAGCAGGGACAGGAACTTCAATTCGATCCACTACTTTTTTTTCTACCACTACGACATCCCGCTCCACTAATGCCTTCAAAACCGCAGGACTTGACTTTGCTTTTTGCAATAAATCCTGCATTGGAATAGACTCTTGTTCTTGATGAAGCTCAAGAATAACATGTAACAACTGTTGTTGCCGTGGTGCCTGCCGAAGAGAGTTAAACAAACTATCTAGATTCTTTTGCTTTGCGTAAAGGGGTGATAAACTAATAAATGAAGCAACTTTTGGCTTATACTTTTGAGTTAGCGACTCCTCCAGCACACAAATATTCTTCAGGAGCAACTGCTGAATAACTGGGTCAATATTTTTTTTTCCAAGAAGTGCCTGCACTTGTTCAATTTGTAATTTTTTCTGCAAGAACAAGGCCTCAGCGACCAAATACTCATCATCACTAAGCTGAGAAAAATCATCCCCTGCTTCAGGATTAAACAGAAGTGTTGTATCACTGGTCAAACGAAAATGTGCAGGCAATGCTGCAGCCATAATCTCTCCTTCTGTACACAAATAATAGTCTGCCATCCATTTCCATAACAGAAGTTGCAAAGAACCCACCAAAGGATGTTGATCTATTACTTGCAAAATTGGTTTTATAGTAGGTCCAACAGTATTGTTGGAATGCAACCGAACTACGATGCCCGTATACCGCTTCTTTTTTCCCAAATTGACTTCCACACGACTTCCCACTAGAACGGTATCTTTCATAGAGGCAGGAACAGCCCAAGTGTAAGTAGCCGGCAATGCGGTAGGAATCAATACATCAGCATACAAAGAGGGGGTGAACATGGGGTTCTAATTTACCACATATTAGTCAGCCTTTCGCTATGAACTAATCCATGAAGCATGGTATGATCTTAATTTCTCCTCCATTAAATGCATGACTCGTGCTTTAAGCTGCGGGAGCTGCTCCAAGGTGTACCCCTCCACATTAATCTCCTCTAAAAAAACAGCCCTGCTTTGTCCCGGCTTAATTGAAGTAGGATGGCTGTAATGCATACGATGGTATGCGTCCAAAAAGAGCAATGGTTTAATTGGAGTACCCGTTTCAATGGCAATACGAAATGCCCCGTCATAAAAAGACTTTAGCGGGGCTGCCGTCATATTAAAAGTGCCTTCAGGAAATACAAATATTGAAACACCCTTTCTAAGAAGTGCTTTCAACCTAGAAACACTAGCTGCCCGATTCTTAGGATCACTACGATCCACTGTAACAATAGCTCGGCGATAAATAAATCCGAACAAGGGTATTTTAGCTGTTTCAGCCCTACCCAATGGTCTAAAATTCTTTCTAATTGATTTAACTAATAAAACGGCATCAATGTAGGAAAGATGATTAGCCACATAGATGTAAGGCTTTTTAAAATCGTGTGATACTTCAAAAATATTACGATGAGGCATCCCCACTAAAAACATCCAGCAATCCGCCCACGCTGTACATAGCCGAATCATATAATTTGCCCCGCGAACAGGACCTCCCCACGAAGCCACAATAAAAAAAGGAAATAAGATGAACATGATAGCCACAAATAAAGCCAACGTGTAAATAACGTATAAAAAGCGAAGAGGGAAAAGCAGGTACTTCATAAGGTAAGGGCATAAAATTAGATGAACTATCCCGTATCACAAGGAAGCTGTAATTTTGCCCTCCATGCAAAATCTGCCCTCCGTTGCCTTTCACACCCTGGGTTGCAAGTTGAACTTCTCAGAAACTTCTGCGTTAGCCCGTCATCTTGAACAAGAGGGTTTTGTACAGAAAAACTTTGAAGAAGAGGCAGATTACTATGTAATTAATACCTGTTCGGTAACCGAGAACGCAGATAAAGAGTGCCGTCAATTAGTAAGAAGAATACAACGCCGCTCCCCCTCCAGTGCTGTAGTAATTACAGGATGCTACGCACAATTAAAACCGAAGGAAATTGCTTCTATTCCCGGCGTTGATCTAGTGTTGGGAGCTGCAGCAAAATTTGAGCTAGCCACCCATTTACAAGCTTTGAAAAAAGGCGACGACACTAAGATCTGCAGCTGCGATATCGATACAGTAGAAAATTTTCATGCTTCCTGGTCAGTTCACCATCGCACACGCACATTCTTGAAAGTACAGGATGGCTGCGACTATAACTGCTCCTTCTGCACAATCCCCATGGCACGCGGGAAAAGCAGAAGTGACAAAATTGTTAATGTGCTGGAAAACGTGAAAGAAATTGCTAACGCAGGTTCTAAAGAGATTATATTAACTGGGGTGAATTTGGGGGACTTCGGAGAAAATGGAGAGAACTTTTTTCAATTGATCAGCGCATTGGAAAATGAAACTACAATTCCACGCTATAGGATATCTTCAATAGAGCCAAATCTACTCTCCGATGATATCATCCGATTTGTGGCATCGAGCAAACGATTTATGCCCCACTTTCATATTCCGCTGCAAAGTGGCAGTGACCGCATCCTCGGCCTAATGCGAAGAAGATACAAGAGAAAATTATATACAGACCGAGTCAATTTGATCAAAGCGTTGTTACCCCACGCTAGCATCGGTGTAGATGTGATTGTAGGATTTCCCGGCGAAACAGAGGCTGACTTTCAAGAAACCTATTCATTCCTTGAATCTCTCCCCATTACCTATTTACATGTGTTTACGTATTCAGAACGGGATAACACCTTGGCCGCAACCATGAAGGATATTGTTTCACTTTCTATCAGACAAACACGTAATAAAAAACTAAGACAACTCTCCTACCAAAAGCAAGAGGAATTTAATAACGAATTCAGCGGAACTACCCGACCCGTTCTTTTTGAAAAAGAAGAAAAAACTTCAATGATGGAGGGATATACCGACAACTATATCCGTATAAAAACACCCTACAAAAAAGATTGGGTGAACCAGATTATGGATTGGAAAATTTAAGTTTAACCTAACTTTACGCCCCTCAGGAACGTTAGCTCAGTTGGTTTAGAGCACTACTTTGACAGAGTAGGGGTCACTGGTTCGAGTCCAGTACGTTCCACTACCCTTACCACATTTTTTCAAAACTCGTTGGCCCAGATAAGGGTTCTTCCACACGAAACATAGAACTTGCGGGCTTTTTCATTTGAAGAGGATCCCCGTCTCCAAATATTCGAGAGAGTAAGGCCAGTGGCGTTAGAAATAAATAAAATAACAGAGATAAAATAATACGAGGGATGATCAAACTGAGCAACCAAGTTAATTTCATCCATAAAAAATCAATCCCAAACATTGCCCGCTCACTAAACAAAACCACCACAGACAGTATAACAGAAAAATAGAAAAAGAGCAAATCAGAGGTCCACTTCCACCCTATCAGTAATGCCAAAAGGATAACTAATATAGTTTGTATTTGTTGTCGGCTGGTACGTTGCGTAGTCATCTTAAAAAAGTGTATAAACAAAAGGCGCTAGCGCACTACTTCCACCAAACACAATTAGAATTCCAAGCAGCAGCAACACAAGAATTAAAGGAGCTAACCAGAATTTCTTCCTTTCGCGCATGAATTGCCATAAGTCTTTTAAAAAATCCATATAATCAATTTTAATCCTTAGCAAAATTAATCATCCATTTCTCTTTATTAGCGTAATCAGGCTGTTCTTCCTTAATAAATAAATAATTATTGAGCACTAGAACATCCATATCGGTGCTCATGAAACAGCGGTAGGCATCAGCAGGCGTACAGACAATAGGTTCGCCCCTTACATTAAAACTAGTATTCACCAATACCCCAATACCGGTCTTAGATTTAAACGACTGCAATAAGTTGTAAAACTTAGGATTAGTTGAAACATGAACGGTTTGAACTCTTGCAGAAAAATCCAAGTGAGTAATAGCTTGTAATTCACTACGGGGACAATACAGTCTTTCCCAGAGTGATAATTGCTGAAAGTTAGCTGGCAATACATTCCGATGCGACTCCCGAAGGGGTGCTACGAGTAACATATATGGGGACTTCCCTTCCAATTCAAAAAGATATTGCGCATCCTCCGCTAGTACTGCCGGAGCAAATGGACGGAATCCCTCTCTGTATTTGATTTTCAGATTTAACTTTTTTTGCATGGCGGGATCTCTTGGATCTCCTAAAATACTTCTATTCCCCAATGCACGGGGACCAAATTCCATTCGTCCCTGAAACCAACCCACCACTTTTCCTGTGGCTAGTAATTCAGACACTTGGTCATGTAAAGCTTGATCTGTGGAGTAGTAGTGATATACCCCTTTAACCCGCTTTGCTACCAACTCCACCTCTTTATCACTATAAGAAGGACCTAAGTAACTACCTTCTAGCTGGTCAAATCCAGATAAACTACTTCTTTCTTGATCAAAGTATTGATAGTGGATGGTAAGGGCTGCTCCAAGGGCTCCTCCTGCATCACCTGCAGCAGGCTGAATGTAGATATCTTCAAAAATACCTGCACGCTGGAGTTTGCCATTAGCCACACAATTAAGTGCAACTCCGCCAGCCAAACAGCAAACAGAAGCTCCAGTCAAACGCTTTGCTTCCCTTGCCATTTTTAATACAATATCCTCCGTTACTTGCTGTATAGCCAATGCCAGATTACAGTAGACCTGTAAAAGATCTGCCTCCGGCTCTCTTCTTTTAATTCCAAACAATTTCTCCCACCGCTTCTCATGCACCATACGAAGGCCGGTAGCGTATTGAAAGTAGAATTGATTTAACCAAATAGAACCATCTGAGTAAATGTGAATCAATTCTTTTTCGATCAACTCTTTGAATCGTGCAGTCTCCGCTGCGTGTGGATTACCATAAGGCGCAAGACCCATTAACTTGTATTCACCAGAGTTGACAGTGAATCCCAAGTAGTACGTAAACGCGCTATAAAGTAACCCTACAGAATGAGGAAAGTGCAGCGAGCGAATTAAAGTAAGAGAAGCTCCATCCCCTATACCAATTGAAGCTGTACTCCACTCTCCCACTCCATCGATGGTTAATACTGCCGCTTTCTGATAACCTGAGGGATAGAAGGCACTTGCTGCATGTGATAAATGATGAGGCGTAAAAAGAAGACGAAGCTTATTTTTCTGATAGGGTTCAACTTGACGAAGACCATCATAAATTTTCTTTTTCAAAAAGAGTTTTTCGTCGAGCCATACAGGAATCGCTTTTAAAAAAGAGATTAATCCTTTAGGGGCAAAAGCATAGTATGTTTGAAGTAAGCGCTCAAATTTGAGCAAAGGTTTGTCATAAAACACAACCGCATCCAACTCATCAATAGTAACACCCCCTTCCTCGAGGCAATAACGAATAGCGTGTGAGGGAAATGCAGAGGAATGTTTAATGCGAGTAAATCGTTCCTCTTGTGCTGCGGCTACAATTTTTCCATCCACAACCAATGCGGCAGCAGAATCATGGTAAAAAGCAGAAATTCCTAATATTTTCTTCATGGTTGCTGCGCTCGCGCTCCTGCAATATACGCCGCGATCTGCTCTCCAAAAATACGATGTGTGCTAGCAGAAATATGCTGCTGCCCATGTGGTACATGCGTATTACCAGCGCGCTTGAAAACTGATTGACGGGGTGGATAATGGTAAAACGTATCAGCGTTGGCATAAAAATCTCCTTCCATGCCTGGAGGAACTGAAGACTGCCCCATAAAAGTGGGAATATCCAAAATAGCCAGCTTAGCATAAGATCTGGTGTGCTGATACAATCTTTTTAACAACATTTTCTCAAGTGTCTGATCGGCTAAGCTAATTTTGAGTGATCCTACCGTTACCTGTTCAACTTCCGAGGGTTTGCCTCTTTTTGAGGACAACACTTTAAAAAAATCCCAAACAGTATTAAATGCAAAATTGTAGAGATAGGAATGCTCACTCAGCCAATGAATAAACTTAAATTGATAAATAAAATTTTGAACTTTGATACCCGGTAAATGCTCCTTTCTAACCAACTGTACAGAATCGTTGGATACACTGAAAAAGCCAGCTTTTTGATTATCGTCAAAATCATTTTCAAAAAACCCAATCACAACATAATCAGGCTGGAATTTATACCCTTCCTGTTCCAGGAAAACTAATTGCTCGCCTGTGCCCGTTCCCGATAATCCGGCATTTATGACGGTTGCATCTAAGCCTTGTTTTCGCAGCAGCTGTTCAGCAACAGCAGCGTAAGTTTCAGATTGGTTGACTTCGTAACCAAACGTATGAGAATCCCCCAAAACAAGCACCCGCACCTCACCAGGTCGCTTTGTATAAGGGATCACAGTATCATTTCTGAATCCCTGATCATTTGTTTTGAAATGGAATACCCCATCTACGCTTCGGTGTGTAAACTTCATATCAGGCCTCATCCTTCTTAAATGGAACTCGCCATACCAGCGGTCTGTGAAATAACGAGGGAACAGAACTATTTTATCTTGATACAAAGTTCTAATCACTAGTTCTCCCGTCAATAAGCCCAGGGAAATACTGAGCAATATTGCCAGGAGTGGAAAAACTATTTTTTTTACAGAAGGTGGCATACTCAAATAAAAAAAGGGGTTACTTTCATAACCCCTTGATCTTCAGTGTGGGAGCTGACGGGATCGAACCGCCGACCCTCTGCTTGTAAGGCAGATGCTCTAAACCAGCTGAGCTAAGCTCCCTAAAGAGTGTGCAAAGATAAGAGGTGGATGTAATTTACCAAAGGTATTTTTCAAAAAGAGAAGGCTGGTAACTTTGCACCATGGCTAAGCATACAGCACAACCATTTGAGCAGACTGATGTACTGGATTTATCCAAGACAGCCACCGAGAGGGCTTGGAAATTGATAGTATGGAATGATGAAGTGAACACCTTTGACTGGGTTATTCAAGCCTTAATGGAAATTTGCGGACATACCCAGGAGCAAGCGGAACAATGCGCCTTGATTATTCATCATAAAGGAAGCTATGCAGTTTTAGAAGGCGAATATGAAAAATTGCATCAACAATGTCTCCAAATTTTAGATCGTGGCATTAACGCAACTGTTGAATCTGTAACTACATAATAAAATCTTAGAATACTCAAATAATTTGCGGCAGCACTAGTTGCAAGGGGTTACTTTCATGGAGTATCAATCAATCTTTTTGAAGTCTCAAAGCGCCTATTGTACTAGAAAACAAGGTATTTTTGCAACCCATGGAACTGAGTAAGAGTTTTGACCACAGCCAAGCTGAATTAAAATGGTATTCCCATTGGATAGAAAAGGGATATTTCCATTCTGAACCTGACGGAAGAGAACCTTTTACCGTGGTTATCCCCCCGCCTAATGTAACAGGTGTCCTGCACATGGGGCATTGCTTGAACAATACCATTCAGGACATTTTGGTCCGAAGGGCGCGCATGCAAGGTAAAAATGCTTGTTGGGTGCCTGGTACTGACCATGCTTCTATTGCAACAGAAGCAAAAGTGGTGCAATTGCTACGTGAAAAAGGAATTGCTAAATCATCATTGAGTCGTGATGCATTTTTAAGGCATGCTTGGGATTGGAAAGAAAAATATGGCGGCATCATATTGGAACAATTGAAAAAAATTGGATGCAGTCTTGATTGGGAGCGTACCCATTTCACAATGGATCCCACTTACTACCAAACCGTAATTGGTGTTTTTATAGAGCTATATCAAAAGGGCTATATCTATAGGGGCAAACGGATGATTAATTGGGACACAAAGGCAAAAACTGCACTGAGTGACGAAGAGGTTATTCGAAAAGAAACAACCCAAAAATTATATCATCTACGCTACAAGCTTGAGGGCATGGAGGATCAGTACATAGTTATTGCTACTGTTCGTCCTGAAACTATTATGGGCGATACTGCAATCTGTGTTCATCCCGAGGACGAACGATATACGCACCTACATGGTAAGATGGCTTTTGTACCATTGATAAATCGCAAAATCCCCATCATAACTGACGAATATGTTAGTAAGGATTTTGGTACAGGGGCATTAAAAGTTACACCGGCACATGATATCAACGACTACCAACTAGGCATCAAACACCAATTGGAAATTATTGATGTATTAAATGACGATGGCACCCTAAGCGAAGCTGCCCAACTATATGTAGGAGTAGATCGCTTCGAAGCAAGAAAATTAATTAGTAAGGAGCTCCAGGAAAAAGGATTTGTAGTTAAAACAGAAGAATATGCTAGTGAAGTAGGATATAGCGAGAGAACGGATGTTGTGGTAGAACCACGGCTTTCGTTACAATGGTGGGTTGACATGAAAAAAATCAGCGGCCCTGCCCTTACTGCTGTTGAAAATGAAACGATCAAATTCTATCCATCCAAATTCAAGAATCTTTATCGGCATTGGATGGAGAATATCAAGGATTGGTGTATCTCCAGACAGTTATGGTGGGGACATCGAATTCCGGCCTGGTATGATCAACAAGGGAATATAGTAGTGGCAAAAAATGAAGAGGAGGCAGCTATCCTCTACAAATCGCAATTCGGAGAACTCAAAGAACCGCTTCGGCAGGATGAAGATTGCCTAGACACTTGGTTCTCCTCCTGGCTATGGCCTTTTGAAGTGTTTGGCGGTCTTAGCAATCCTGGCAATAAAGAAGTAAACTACTATTATCCTACTCAAACTTTGGTCACCGCACCTGAGATTATCTTCTTCTGGGTAGCGCGTATGATCATGGCCGGTTATGAATTTCAAGGCAAAGCCCCTTTTAAAGAAGTTTATTTCACAGGGATCGTTCGAGATAAGCAAGGAAGAAAAATGAGTAAGAGCTTAGGAAATTCACCTGACTTACTTGCCTTGATTGATAAATATGGAGCCGATGCGGTACGTTTTGGAATTCTTATCTCCTCGCCTGCTGGCAATGATTTACTTTGGGACGAAAGCAGTAATGAGCAAGGGCTTCATTTCAATAATAAACTTTGGAATGCGCTTCGCCTGATCAAAGGATTTGAAACGCGGATAGCATCAGACAATTCCGTAGAAGTTCCACAGTTTGCAATTGATTGGATGCAGAACCGTATTGATGCCACGCGTGAGCAAATTGAAGTACAATTCAAAGAATTTAAACTTAGCGAAGCCCTTAAAACAATTTACTCGCTGATTTGGGATGATTTTTGTAGCTGGTACCTAGAGTGGATCAAGCCTGGTTTCGAACAACCCATACATGCTTTTACTGTAGAGCGCACGATAAAGTTATATGAGGATCTTTTACAACTACTGCATCCTTTCATGCCCTTTATCACGGAGGAAATTTTTCACCTGCTCGGGGATAAAAATCAAGACCTCACAGTAAAACAATTCAGTAAACCAACCTCTGCAGACCCTGCGGTTATCGGAGCAGGTGACAGACTAAAAGAATTGATCACTGCCATTCGTGATACACGCAACAAATATCAACTTAAACAAAAAGATGCGATTCAGCTTTGGGTGGAGACGGACCAGCCTTCCCAACTTACGTTGATTCAATCATTGCTCGCAAAACAAGCTAATGCCTCAGCATTAAATATTGTCAACACAATTGATTCCACTAAAAATGGAATTACGGTAGTAGTAGGAAAAAACAAGTTATTGATAGAAACAGGTGAAGGACAATCAACAGAAGGACAAAAAGAACAACTGGAAAAAGACCTGACTTACTACAAAGGTTTTTTACAGAGTGTTGATAAAAAACTATCGAATGAACGCTTTGTACAAAATGCAAAACCTGAGGTGGTTGAGCTGGAACAGAAAAAAAAGGCAGATGCATTGGATAAGATTCGGTTGTTAGAGGAAAGTATCGCCCGATTAAGCTCTTGATTTTGCGCACTTCAGTTGTAATATGCTTATCCTTCCTGCTGCTTCCCTGTGTTGCTGCTGGTCAACCCTCCGCAACAGGATGGGAATGGCGTTATTTAAAGAAAATTGAAGCCAACAGAACAAATAGTGCTACTAGAATTTACTCAACAATTTCTGATTTATCTGATCCCGTTGCATTAGCTTTTCCAATATCCTACCTCGCAGCAGGGCTTATTACTAAAGATTCATCCCTAAAAAATCAAGGTCTATCGTTGGTGAGTAGCTTTGTATTCAATGCAGGCATCACTTATGCATTGAAAAAAATAGTAAACCGACCAAGACCTGCAGAGACTGATCCCAGTTTTACCATACTAAAACCCGCCTCAAGTCGATCATTTCCCTCCGGTCATACCTCAGCAGCTTTTTCATTGGCCACCACGCTAAGCATTCAGCATCCCAAATGGTATATTATAATACCCAGCTACACTTTTGCGAGCTTAGTGGGATACTCGAGAATTTATCTAGGCGCCCATTACCCCAGCGATGTAATTGCAGGGGCCTTGGTAGGGACCGGTGCAGCCTGGTTAAATCATCAACTAATAAAGTATTGGCAACAACATAAACGCCGATCAACGGCTCGTTAAACTTACAGGCCAAATAAACTCCATAAACCAACCTTTGAATCCATCATACTGATCACGGTCCAAGAGTCTTGATACTCGAAATCCAAAATTGACGGGATGTTGGTTCCACCACTTCGTATCAAAATAAAATTCAGCCCCAGCACTACGTTGGGGAACACTCACCCGCTTATTCGTTGAATATACCCGAGTATAATCATAAAATACGGCAACACGAATTCTTGATAGATAAGCCAAATTGGCAAATCCCCAATCCGGATGCCAAATAGGAAAATGATAATCAATACTAGTTCGCCACATTCTAGTAAAATATCTCCCCACAAATCCACGACTATATGGAAATCGATTTCCAAATGCCAGTCTTGCCAATGTATCACGTTCCTGCCAGTACAATCCTGCAACTAAATGATGATGTTGCATGAAACCTGGCAAATAGGCTTTGATTTGTCCATTGAACTGAACACCTGGGATTGCAGAGATACTATGCCTAAAAGCTGTAGCGTAAGTCAAGCCCAGTCTTGGAAAAATATGCTGAATGGCAGTAGTGGTTTGAAATGAACCACTGAGCCCATGTACAAAATGCTGAATAGAACGTATTCCAAAAGTATCTCGATCAAACCCCTTAAAAAAGTCAGACCGCAAAACGTAATGGCTGGATAAATTCAATTGACGAAAATATCGACCCCTTGTGTCCGTAAGAGGCAACACCCACCCCAATCGCGCGTCCATCTGATCCCAGGTTCTTGTAATACCCCGACTGGTAAACTGCCTGCGAAATGTATAATCAATCCCTCCATTTGCTTGTAAAAACCAATTTCCATAACTAGCTGAAGTACCCACACCGTGCGTCCGCTCAGATTCGTTATACTGATACCGAAATTCAGTCTGCAACGTGTTCAATGCGTTTTCTCCATATAGCGTCATGGTGAAAAGGGGATCCTCATAGGCAGGGCGCAAACTATGAAAATTGATGAGCTTGGTAGACTTTGCGTAAGACTGCACAGGGTACAGCCCTTGTACATTAGAAAACTGTGTCCACCTTTCAGTGGATTGTTGATACGCCACTTTAGGTGCCCCTATTGCCTTTATTATAGACAAATCGAATTCCTTTACTTGCATTGAATCAATCGACAAAGAGCGTAATTGATAACCCTCAGCCTGTTGTTCAGACCAATAAATTCGATTATTAGTAACATGTACTTGATATTTACCAAGTCCCCCCTCAACTAAACTATATAATTTCTTTTCGGACAACTTGTACATATACAAGTTGTCATTATTGGCAAAACCCGCTGAAAAATAAATAGCACCCTGATGGTGTTGGGGAAATCCAACACTGTATGGCAAGAAAGGCGTTAGTAGTTCCTCAGAATCCTTTTTGATTAACATCAATGCCATTGTGCCATCCGATCGGCGAGCTGCAGCAACAACGCTATCTTCCCCAATGAATTTTGGATCCGTTAAAAAATAACCCTGAGGAGATCGATAGGTACGAATCAGTTTTCCACTAGGCGTTTCTAGCCATTGTAATGAAGAAGCCCCATTCTCTTGTATTTGTACCGCTACCACTACTCCAGCTGCAGATATATCAGGAGAGAAATAACGCGAATGATTGGTAAGATCAATTTGAGTACGGGCCTGTACGTCCAGCAATCGCAATGAGCTGTATGTAATCCAACCTCTTCGAGGATCCCGCTCAAAAGCTGCATACACAATTTTACCATTCCGGTAACTAAATAGGGGCTCCAATGAAATATCCTGTGTTCTTAATCGATATTCCTTTTCACCATCATAAAGATAAAATCCTGGGCGATGACGATTAGTAGATCGAATATAAAGAAGCGAATCCTGTCCTAACGCATATGGAAATTGACGATGATCGACAAAGCGTTTATTTTCTTTGAATAATGCTTTACCAACTGCAGGCCCTTCTTGATTTGATGAGCTTTGATAGGATTGAAGAGACTTCTTTACAAAATCACGATAAGATAAACCAGTATGTTTTTTTATTGCACCCTGAAATGGATATAATAAAGAGCGGTAAGAAACCGCGTCACGAATCACCTTCTCCCAAAAATGATCACCATATTGCTGATACCCATAATTCACTAATAAATAGCCTAACTCATAATGGTTCGGCACCCAGTCCTTGAAGGATCCATTTCGGATCTTCATCCAGGAATAAGATTTATGGGCAGACCAAAGTATTGGAAAACTATTCATGAATCGCGGCAGTTTACCCCTGCCCTGTTTGCTCAAAGCAGATTCTTGCCAAACGGCATCTCCCTCAAAAAACCAGTTTGGCACAGCTGCATTGATGGCTAGATCAAAAGCTTGTTCGCCAAAAAGCTGTAAAGCAAATTTGCTAAGCCCTTGTTTCATATTCTCGAATTGCTCCACGTGTCTATACTCGTGTAAGGCTAATTGATCCGACCAGCCTATGGCCCCATTAGAAAAATTATCCAAGTCAGGTTGTAAAAACCATTCACTTCTCGAAGGTCCCACCTGTACATACCCATTAGAAATTACAGTACGGTGTTGGAGTATAATAGGGATAGAACCAACACGGGAACCTAAAGAAATCGGGCGTTCACGCGCCATTAAATGAATCAATTTAGCAGCACGTTGAGCCTGACTATCCAACCCAGGTGAAAAAATTAACTGTACGGTGTCTGTTTTGATTTGAAGCCAACGTTGACCACTGCGATGCCCTCCAAACTGCTGCGTAAAAACAACTAGCGATAACAGGAGGAAAAATAGTAGCAACAACTGTTTTCTCATAGACTCAACGAGGTAAATTCTTCAACATGTCTTCAGTCATGGATTCTAGACTAAACTCTTCCTTCCAGCCCCAGTCCGATCGAGCTGGTGAATCATCGATACTTTCCGGCCAGCTGTCAGCAATTTGTTGCCGGTAGTCCGGAGCAATATTCATCTCAAATTCAGGAATATGACGCTGTATGACTGTACATACCTCCCGCGGAGAAAAACTCATCCCAGAAAGATTATAAGAGGTTCGAATTTTTATTGAAGTGGCTGGCGCTTCCATCAATTCCATCGTTGCCCGAATCGCATCGGGCATATACATCATAGGCAGGTAGGTATCTTCTTTTAAAAAACAGGTATACTTTTTCTTCGATAATGCATCTCGATATATTTCTACCGCATAATCAGTAGTACCTCCACCCGGTTCAGATTTGTAGGAAATCAAACCAGGATAACGAATACTACGAACATCAACCCCAAACCGATTCCAATAATAGTTACACCAAAATTCACCTGCATATTTACTGATACCGTATACCGTGGTTGGCTCTATTACCGTGTGTTGCGGGCAATTTACACGGGGAGAACTGGGTCCAAACACAGCAATGGAAGAAGGCCAAAAAACCTTGCTTAATTTTTCTTCCCGGGCTATATCCAAAACATTGAGCAATCCTTGCATATTAAGATTCCATGCCAGGGACGGATTTTTTTCTCCGGTTGCAGAAAGTATGGCGGCCAATAAATAAACTTGTGTGATATTTTGGCGAATAATTTGAACATGCAACATTTCCTTATTCATCACATCCAATGAAACATAAGGACCTGTTCCCTGTAATAGCGTATTCTGCTCACGTAAATCTGCAGCCACCACTTGACTTTCTCCATATATTTTTCGAAGCGCCAAGGTCAATTCTACTCCAATTTGGCCAGAGGCGCCAATTACCAGGATTTTCTCTTTTCGCATGGCAAGGTTTTATAGACAAACTTAGCATTACTTTTGCAAGATGAAACCCTTTCTAAAAACACTTTTCCAAGAACAGACTTACCACCAACACTCCTTTTTCCTGATGGCAGGGCCCTGTGTGGTTGAATCAGAAAAAGGGGCTTTGGAAATAGCATCCACCATCAGTGAAATTTGCCAAAAATTACAGATCCCCTATGTGTTTAAAGCTTCTTACCGTAAAGCAAACAGGACCAGCGCCTCCTCCTTTACTGGTATAGGTGACTTAAAAGCGCTTGAAATTTTACAACAGATCCGGGCTGTTTACAAAGTGCCTGTTGTGACAGATATACATACTGCCGATGAAGCAAAACTAGCGGCTCCTTATGTAGACATCTTACAAATCCCTGCTTTCCTTTGCCGGCAAACTGATTTACTCATGGCTGCAGCAGAAACTGGTAAAATTGTAAATATTAAAAAGGGACAATTTTTAAGTGGTGCTGCGATGCGCTTTGCAGTAGAGAAAATTACAGGCACTGGCAACGAGAAAGTATTATTAACAGAAAGAGGCACCACCTTTGGCTATCAGGACTTGGTGGTTGATTTTAGAAATATTCCCTGGATGCAAGAAATTGGCGTTCCTGTGGTGATGGATGTAACGCATGCATTGCAGCAGCCTAATCAAACATCTGGTATCACTGGTGGCAATCCTCAACTGATCGGAACCTTGGCAAAAGCAGCCATTGCCACAGGAGCAGAAGGATTATTCATCGAGACACACCCGAACCCATCCTTAGCGAAGAGCGACGGAGCCAATATGCTCCCCCTGAATCAACTTCAATCGCTACTGGAGCAGTTAATTAAAATTAGAAAAGCAATTAGTACTAACGAAGATCCTCAATAGCAACGCCGGGAAATTTAGCCTTATCAAACACAAACAAGGCATCAGCGGCAGGCAGATTAGATTTGAGGTTAGTAACTGTATAGGAATATCGATTCCCTGCATTCTCCATTACCTTGGTAGAATACATAGTTTTAGCATTCTTGTCAATTAATAAATAAACTGTGTGAAAATTCTTGCTCTTATCTACAGGTGTTAATTGAATTTCCTGCACTAAACGCGCTCCCACTTTTTTCTCCCCATTTAGCAAATAGAAAAAATCTTTGTCATAAAAATTAGAGAACAACTTTTGCGGAGTGATCATACCACTGGATGCATCAAGTGTATTGATGGTTACTTCATTGGCAGCTTTATCGTAATTCCAAACTGTGTTACCATTACAAAAAATCTCCTGCCCCCCAAAACTTAGCTTGTAGCGAGTCCCCTTCATCAAAATAGTTCCGGACTTTGTAGAAAGTACTTTCCCTGCTGCATTCTCAACCTTATAGGTAAAACTAGCTTGCACCGTGGCAAATGACTTAAACCGAGCACTAACAGCATCTAAAATCTTCTTAGCTTCTGGGTCATTCTTAGTAGACTTAGTTTGTGCATTTGTAGACCCAACTAAAAGGGTGAACAAAAAAAGCAATGCTAAAGGTGTTTTCATGGGGTTGATCCTGCCTTGGGCTTGGCGATGCAAAGATAGTCCAAATCAACCCATGTTTTCGAGATGACGTAGCAGGTCTGCCTCCGTTTTAATGAGAACATCCCGAGGTTTACTGCCCTGACTGGGGCCCACAATTCCTGCAATTTCAAGCTGGTCCATCAAACGTCCGGCCCTGTTATATCCAAGTTTCATACGTCTTTGCAACAAGGAAGTGGAGCCTACTTGGTTCTGCACAATCAATTTTGCAGCATCTTCAAATAAGGAATCCCGGTCCGACATATCAAAATCCCCACGGGCCTCTGCCTCTTTTTCATCAATATATTCTGGCAATAAAAAGGCCTGCGGATAGCCTTGTTGCTCCGCGATAAAATCGACCACTTGTTCAACCTCCGGAGTATCTACAAAAGCACACTGTAAACGTGTTAATTCCCCATTATGGGAAATCAGCATATCTCCTTTTCCAATTAACTGCTCAGCCCCACCCGTGTCCAGAATGGTGCGTGAATCAATTTTGGAGGAAACTTTGAAAGCAATACGGGCAGGGAAATTAGCCTTGATAGTGCCTGTAATGATATTTACAGAAGGACGCTGGGTGGCAATGATTAAGTGGATTCCAATTGCTCTCGCTAACTGCGCCAAGCGGGCTATCGGCATTTCGACTTCTTTTCCGGCCGTCATAATTAAATCAGCAAACTCATCCACTACCAGTACAATAAAAGGCAGATAGGAATGTCCTTTTTGCGGATTTAATTTTCTGTTAATAAACTTCTCATTGTACTCTTTGATGTTTCTGGCCCCAGCCTCCTTTAATAAATCATACCGGTTATCCATTTCAATACAAAGCGCATTGAGTGTATGAATCACCTTCTTTGTATCGGTGATAATTGCATCTTCCTCGCCAGGTAATTTAGCCAAGAAATGGCGCTCGATATGACGATAAATACTCAGCTCGACTTTCTTAGGATCGATCAAAACAAATTTCAGCTGAGAAGGATGCTTTTTATATAACAAAGAAACCAGGATAGCATTGAGACCAACTGATTTACCTTGTCCAGTAGCCCCCGCCATCAATAGGTGAGGCATTGAAGCAAGGTCTACAATATAATTATCGTTATCAATTTTCTTTCCAATTGCAATCGGGAGGCTGTAGTTATTATGCTGGAATTTTTCAGAAGACAGCAATGTCTTCATACTCACAATAGTCTTTTTGAGATTCGGCACCTCAATACCAATGGTTCCTTTGCCAGGAATCGGGGCAATAATACGAATCCCCAATGCCGCCAAACTCAGTGCTATATCGTCCTCTAAATTCTTAATACGTGAAATACGAACTCCTGGAGCAGGGACAATCTCATAGAGTGTCACGGTGGGACCGACGGTGGCACTTATTTTTTGAATCTCGATTGCATAATTCCGAAGTGTATTAATGATCTGTGTTTTGTTACTTTCTAATTCGCTGGGATCGTGAACAATTTTTTCTGAACCATGTTGCTCGAGTAATTGCAGCGTTGGATACTTATACTTGCTTAAATCCAGTGTGGGCTCATAAGGAGGAAGATTCTCGGTTACGAGCTCGGCCTCTTCAATAATGGGACTGGGTACGGTTTTAATTTCTAATTCAAGATCCCCCTCTTCAGATTGAGGAATCACTTCAACTACAGGTGGAATTTCTTCCTCAATAGGTGGAACCTCATCGATCTGAAGCTCCTCTTGGATTGCAGGTTCAAGAGTTGACGCTTCGGTAAGAGATACCTCTTCTTGAGCAGTAAGTTCATCGGTGATCATTGGTACTTCATGCTCAACCAAGCTAAGGGGAATAGAGTCAGCATCCTCCTGGGAAGGAATTACCATGGCACCCTCCTCTTTAAGTTGATTAGGACGAACTCCTGCTGCGTACAGATCGTTAAGTGTTTGCCCCGCAGCAAGTGGCACAAACTGATTCTGTTCTTCAGAAGAATTCTCCTCCTCACTGGCTATCTCAGTCTCCTCGATAGTTTCTACAGGCTCAGGTTTTCGTACAGGCCATTTAAAAGATGGATTGAATTGCCAGATGATGTATGCAAATGCAGTTAAAAACAAAATGGCGCCAGTCCCCACTACTCCAAAAAGTCCCTCCATCTCCACTTTTATTAATTCTCCAACTCCCCCACCAAATGAAAAATCGCTGGATCTAAAAATATAAGATAAAGAAACTGACAATACCGTAACTCCGATTGTTACATACTTCAGGTTTCTCCATATTGAAAACACACGTTGCCGGAATAAAAGATTTACACCCACTACAAAAAAGAAAGTACAAACCAGAAATGAAGCAAGACCAAAAGCTTTAAAGAAGAAAAAATGAGCGACCACTGCTCCCAAACGACCTAACCAATTTAGCGCGGGTTTGTCATCCTCCAATAAAGCAGACAATCCTTGTTGTGCAATAGCCTGATCCTCCTGCCAAGTAAATAGATAGGAAGCAAAAGAGATAAACAAGAATAGAGAAAGAATAATAAAAGTAATGCCTACAATTTTCCAGGTGCGTTCATCCCGAAGTATTGCCATTAAATCAAGTTGGGCTTCTGGCTCTTTTTTAAAATCACGAAGTGTAGGATCCTTGTCCGTTTCTTTTTCCTTTTTAGAACTACTTGATTTGATGCGGTTGGCCATCCAAACAAAGATAATTAGTTTGACTGTTTGAATGAAGTAAAAGAGAAACCAAGCAGCACCCAACCCATGATTAAGAAAAGTCCGCCTATTGGAGTAATAAAAACAATCCACTTGAAAGAAAGCAACTGCTGGAGTCGTAAATAGGTGAGCAAATAAAGAGAGCCACTAAAACAAATTAGGCCGGCAAGAAAAGACTGACGAGCCCAATAATTAAGTTGCGGTTTCCCGTAGGGGGCTAACAACCCTGCCAAAAGCAATGCAATAGCATGCCAAAAATGATATTGTACTGCAGTTTGGTAAGTCTGGATTACCGTTGCCTCCGCTGTGAGTCTTTGTAACCCATGTGCGCCAAAAGCACCGGCTGCAACCGCTGTTGCTGCAAATAAAGAAGCCAGAAAAAAATTTACTTTATCCATGTTGGATTAGTTTAATAAGGAAAAGCGGGTCGGGTTTGACATCTTGTATCCGAAAATGCGCCTGCTTATAAAAAGGAGTGCGTTCAGCCAATTTTAGATGAATGTATTCCTCTAACTGTTTTGGCTCAAAATTATTATTTAGTAAGGGGCGGTTTTGATACGCTGCTTTTAAACGGTCAAACAGCACTGAAATGGGTGGATCAAGCCAAATTACCGTTCCATTTTTTTTCATGAAATCGATATTATCAAAAAAACAGGGAGTACCGCCGCCACAACTTAGTAACAGATTGGCATTAGCCGCAATCAATTCATGCAAACATTTTTGCTCAACAACTCTGAATTGATCCTCTCCTATTTTCTTGAATAGGGCTGAAATATCCATACCCTCAGCCTCTTCAATACAAGCATCCAGATCATGATGAGAATAACCGGTTAACAAACTAATTTGTTGCCCCATCCAGGTTTTCCCGGCCCCCATAAAACCAATCAAAAAAAATCGCAAGACTATTATTTAAAAGCATTGATTCCCGTAATATCCATCCCTGTAATCAGCAAATGAATATCATGTGTTCCTTCGTAAGTAATAACACTTTCCAAATTCATCATATGTCGCATAATCGAATACTCACCGGTAATTCCCATACCGCCTAGTATCTGCCTTGCCTCTCTGCAAATTTGTGTAGCTACCTCACAAGCATTGCGCTTTGCCATACTAACCTGCTGAGGAGTAACCTTACCCTCATTCATCAAAACACCCAAACGCCAGTTTAGCAATTGTGCTTTGGTGATTTCTGTTAGCATTTCAGCTAACTTTTTTTGCTGCAATTGAAAAGAGGCAATTGGCTTCCCAAATTGTTCTCTCTCCTTGGCATATCGCAGTGCGGTGTCATAGCAATCCATAGCCGCTCCTATAGCGCCCCAAGCAATTCCGAAGCGTGCTTTGGTCAGACAACTTAAAGGACCTTTTAATCCTTTCACTCCGGGTAATATATTTTTTTTAGGCACCGACACATTATCAAAAACCAGCTCCCCTGTAGCGGAGGCTCTTAAACTCCATTTACCATGTGTGGTGGGGGTCGAAAAACCCTTCATTCCTCTCTCAACAATCAATCCATGCACCTCCCCGCTCTCACTCTTAGCCCATACCACTGCAACCTGTGCAAAAGGAGCATTACTAATCCACATCTTTGCTCCATTTAATATTACATGATCTCCGGCATCCCGAAAATTGGTGAGCATACTAGATGGATCACTTCCGTGATTGGGCTCAGTCAGACCAAAACAACCCAGCCACTCACCACTGGCCAGCTTTGGCAAAAAATGTTTTTTTTGTTCCTCACTACCAAAAGCCTGTATTGGAAACATCACTAAAGAACCTTGCACCGACGCAGTAGACCGCACACCGCTATCGCCCCGCTCCAACTCCTGCATCATGAGACCATAAGAGATATAATCCAAACCACCACCGCCATATTCAACAGGTACGGTGGGACCAAAACAACCTAGTTCGCCCAATTGCTTTACAATGTGCTCGGGAAATTCAGCGCGTTGCGCATAGTCCTCAATGATGGGAGATATTTCCTTTTTAACATAATTACGAACGGAATCCCTAACCATCTTGTGCTCCTCGGAGAGCAAAGCATCTAAATCAAAATAATCGGGATGTTGAAACTGATCTGTTCTGGCAGCCATCGTTAGGATAATTTAATATCAAAAGTAAAGAAGGAAAAATGAATCGTCTTTTACAAATATGTTGCCATCTCCGCCTGGTAATTACCGGCCACTTTTGCTGCAGCTGCCGCAAAATCCTCCCCAGAAGATGCATATAAAATAGCCCGGCTGGCATTCACCAGCAAACCAACATCCTTATTCATGGCTTTTTCAGAAATTTCACGCAAACTTCCACCTTGTGCTCCTATTCCGGGTACCAGGAAAAAATGATCAGGACAAATACTCCGAATACGAATAAAGGAATCAGCCTGAGTTGCTCCTAAAACAAACATAAGATTTGAAGGGCTACCCCAGGAGGAAACCTTGCGAAGAACATGTTCATACAAGGGAGTACCTTCACAGTCGAGTAATTCAAAATCTGCAGCCCCTGTGTTAGAAGTAAGGCCAAGTACAATGGCCCACTTGTCTGGAAAACTAAGAAATGGCTTTACACTATCTTCCCCCATGTAGGGTGAAACAGTAATGGAATCAAATGCTAACTGCGAAAAAAAAGCAGCCGCATATTGACGAGATGTGTTGCCAATATCTCCCCGTTTGGCATCTGCAATAATGAAATGTTCCTTCCCAATATATCGTACTGTTTCTTCCATGATCAACCATCCCTGCGCTCCCATACTTTCGTAAAAAGCAGTATTAATCTTATAGGCAACACAAGTAGATCGTGTTGCATCGATTATTGCTTTATTGAAAAGCAGTACGCCATCAGGCTTGTCCTTTAATGACGTTGGCAATAACAATGGATCTGTATCCAATCCTACACAGAGATAGGATCGTTTATCACGGATGGTTTGTATAAGTTGAGCGCGGTTCATCAAAAATTAATGCCTTACACAGTAGCAGCGATCTTTTCAGCAGAGAGATTAGCGTTTCGCATAGCTATACTCCGTACAACCAGCGATGCAAACTGAGTAAAAGCTTGTTTAGTTACGAGTTCGTCCCCCATCATTGCTGGGACTCCTTGATCACCTCCTTCTCGAATCGATTGCACCAGGGGAATCTCTCCTAAAAACGGAATATCATACTCATCTGCCAAGCGTCTTCCACCTTGCTTTCCAAAGATATAATATCTATTATCGGGTAATTCAGCAGGGGTAAAATAACTCATGTTTTCTACTAAGCCAATCAATGGCACATTCAGTTGAGCCTGGCCGAACATGGCAATCCCTTTCTTAGCATCAGCCAAGGCAACGTCTTGTGGAGTTGTTACAATTACCGATCCTGTTACAGGCACTGTTTGCAACAAAGTGAGGTGAATATCACCGGTACCTGGCGGCATGTCGATTATTAAATAATCCAATGAGCCCCATTTTACATCTGAAACAAATTGCTTGACCGCACTGCTTGCCATTGGGCCTCTCCACACCACTGCATTCTTTTCATCCACCAACAGTCCAATACTCATCAACTTGATGCCAAAACGTTCAAGTGGCAAAATCATTCCCTTCCCGTTTACATCTTCCATCAACGGACGCTCACCCCGTACTCCGAACATAATTGGAACACTGGGCCCATAAATATCAGCATCCATCAACCCAACAGAAGCGCCACCCTGTGAGAGTGCTAAAGCCAAGTTAGCGGCAACGGTTGACTTCCCTACCCCGCCTTTTCCACTAAATACAGCGATAATATTTTTAACCTGAGGTAATATAGCACCAGCATCGACTCTTTTTGAGGTTGTTTGTGCCGTAAAATTTACCTTAACAACTGCTTCTTTGCTGACCAATAATCGAATTGCATTCTCACAAGCTGTACGCATCATGTCCTTCATAGGGCAAGCAGGAGTTGTTAAAACAACGGTAAAACTTACCTCGTTTCCCTTTATCTCAATATCCTGAATCATGTTCAGCGTAACCAAATCCTTTCCCAGATCTGGCTCTTGCACATTTCGCAAGGCGGCCAGTATTTTTTCTGTAGTAATCATAGTGTTCTGTTGCCGGCAAAGTTAACCAAACAACAGCCATTTTGTTGAGTGGTTGGCAGGAACTGGCTAATTTTGCACCAATTGAAAAACTGGATACGATATAGCTGCCTGCTCCTGCTTTTAGTACCTCAACTTGTCAAAGCACAGTTTGAAACAACCCGCGATTCAGTTGTTCAACTTTATGGCGTAGTCATGACTGCTGACAGTTTGATCGGTATTCCTGCGGTAAGCATTATCGTGAAAGGCCAAAACCGAGGGACCATTTCCAATAATCAAGGTGTTTTTTCAATTGTGGTCCTCAAAGGAGATGAAGTTGAGTTTTCTCACGTGAGTTACCAATCAAAAAAAGTTTTGATCCCAAGAGATCTGGTAGGAAATCAATATGGCATTGTTCAATTGATGGTTGCTGATACCGTATATCTACCCGCCACCGTCCTCAAACCAAGACCTTCGCCTGAACAATTTGCAAGAGACTTTGCCAATGTGCCTATTCCAGACGACGCCTATGAAATTGCTCGTAAAAATACGAGTGCAACCACCCGCCGTTTACTGCTTCAAAGCACCCCCGGTGATGGCGGAGAAGCAACACGTATGCAAATGAATAAAATTGCTAACCGAGCAGTATACCAAGGACAAGCCCCACCAATGAATATTTTTAACCCCGTTGCTTGGGCTGATTTTATCCAATCTTGGAAAAGAGGGGACTTTAAAAGAAAAAAATAAGTAGCATGAATAAGATGGCTGTAATTGGCGCCGGGACCATGGGCAATGGAATTGCGCAGGTATTTGCTCAAGCAGGATGGCAGGTTACACTTATTGATGTGCAAACTGCACAACTTGAAAAAGCAGTACAGACAATAGGAAAAAATTTAGACAGAATGATTGCGAAGGGAACAATTCCCGCTACGCTAAAACAGGAAACACTCGACAGATTAACTACTGATAACTCGATTGCAACGGGGGTTCAGGATGCTGAGATTGTAGTAGAAGCTGCCACTGAAAACAAGAATATCAAACTTAGTATTTTCAAAGAAATTGATCAGCATGCCCCCGCCAATTCAATTTTGGCTTCCAATACCTCCTCCATTCCTATTCAAGAAATTGCTGATGCAACACAACGTCCGCATCAAGTCATTGGCATGCATTTCATGAATCCTGTGCCTGTCATGAAATTAGTAGAGGTAATTAAAAGCCCAGCTACTAATCAAGAGGTGACCGACAAAACTGTTTTACTTAGTAAGGCGCTTGGAAAAATTCCCTGTGTTGTAAATGACTTTCCCGGGTTCATCTCAAATCGAATTCTTATGCCCATGCTAAATGAAGCAATTTGTAGTCTTGAAGAAGGTGTAGCAGGGGTTGAAGAAATTGACACCATTATGAAATTAGGCATGGCTCACCCAATGGGCCCTTTACAACTAGCTGACTTGATTGGGTTAGATGTTTGCCTATCGATCATGCACGTATTAGAGAGTGGATTTAATAACCCGAAATATAAAGCAGCAAGCCTTTTAGAAACACTAGTGAAAGAAGGGAAACTAGGTGTTAAATCAGGAGAAGGATTCTATCAATACACGCCTGGCAGCAAAGACCTAATTGTCAGTCCGCGATTCAAATCCTGAACTAATCATTTTCCTCCCACTGCAAAGAAGGTATAACCACAATAGCTTCCATTACCTGGGAATAACTATAAAGAGGAATTTCTATTTGCATTCTTGGAAAAATTCCTTGTTCAATTCCTTTTATTGAAATATTAAATTGTTGTATGATCCGGTGTACGTTGTGTTCCTGTGTATAGTCGTAAGTAATGTAGCCAGATTTAACGATTGACTTTTCCCCTACTACAGCATTTTCAATTGATAGCTTACCGCAGGTTCTGTATGCCTGAATCAATCCAGGAACACCCAATAAAGTGCCCCCAAAATATCGAACAACCACCACGGCTGAACAACTCAATCCAAAACTATCTAGCTGACCTAACAAGGGCTTACCCGCAACACCGGACGGCTCTCCATTATCACTACAACGCCAAACCAATCCATCAAAGCCTACCCGATAGGCATAACAATAATGAGAAGCTTTAGGGTGGAGATCGGCAATTGCCTTAAGCCTTTCTTTGAATTGAACCTTGTTGTCAATAGTGAATGCAAATCCCAGAAATCGACTACCCCGGTCTGTGTAGACGGACTTACCTGTTTTGAGTACGGTTCTATATACATAAGAATCCACTCAGCAAATCTACTAAATGAAATAGGCCTGAAAGATCATATGCATGTAAGTTTGCAAGCATGAATGTAGCAGAGACAGCCCGTTGGATCGAGTCAACGTTAGAATCCCTTTATGAATCAGAGGAGCGAATTGCGATTGCCAGAGAGTTGCTGCTGCATCTGTTTCAGGCAGAAAAAAAAGATTGGATACGTATTCAGCAGCATTTACTCACACCTGATATGAGAGAAAAGCTTGATCAACAAGTAAAAAGATTAATCGAAAAAGAACCTCTCCAATATGTACTGGGAGAAGCTTGGTTTTGCGGTTTTCAATTTCATGTTGCGCAAGGGGTGCTTATACCACGCCCCGAGACGGAGGAACTCGTGGAATGGGTAATTAGCAATTGTAGGTTTCCGGTTGAAAGCCTAGAAATATTGGATGTGGGCACCGGTAGCGGTTGTATTGCCATATCCTTGAAGCGCAGGATTAGAAGTGCTAAAGTTTACGCAATGGACATAAGCAAAGAAGCAATGCAAATTGCAAAGCAAAATGCAAGTAAACTGGGAACAGATATTCATTTCATTCACCAGGACTTATTGAATCAAAATGAATGGCAACAGCTTCCTCTTTTTGATTTTATAGTGAGCAACCCTCCCTATGTTACCCCTGCAGAAAAAAATGAAATGACACCACAGGTGTTGGAATTTGAACCTCCAGAAGCTTTATTTACACCCACCCAGGACCCACTGCTTTATTACCGCGCGCTCGCTTCACTTTTTTTATTAAAAAAGAAAAAGAATAGTCAACTCTTTTGCGAAATCAATCCCTTGTATGCTGCTCAACTTGCTAATGAATGGCAACAAATGGGTCTTTGTAGTGAGATCAAACTTGATATGCAGGGAAAAGAACGAATGATTCGAGGCTGGGTTGATTAATCGATACGAGCCACTACTTTAGCGCGTTCTTTTTTTGCCAGTAACATAATACGATAAACTTCCCCATAAAAGGCAGTAGTATCTGCATTGATCACTACAGTTGGAGTATCTGTCTGTGTTCTGTATCGTGCAATCTCAGATGACAAGGAAGAATCAAAAGCAGCGGTTGGAACAGGGGTAGTTCCAATATAGAATTGCTGATTCTTATCGATAGAAACCATGATATGCTGCTTCGCCTTTGTGTCTTTAGCACCCTTGGGAAGCCCCACTTTTACAACATTAGGATTAGCAAGCGTGGCCACGATTAAAAAGAACATAAGCAAAATGAAGAGAATATCATTCAGCGAGTCGGTAAAGACTTCAGATTCGTGCAGCTTCTTCTTTCTAAATCGCATGGGCAAATTAGGATTGGCCGGGTTCTTGTAATAGATCTAGAAAATCAGCAGAGGCTGCTTCCATTTTATGGCTAGTCTTTTCAATGAGCGTCTGCAAAAAACTATATCCCAAGTAGGCCAACAAACCAATGACTAAACCTGAGATTGAAGTAATCAATTTAGTATAAATACCTCCGGCAATTGTGGCTACCTCAAATTCATTTGTAGTATTGATGGCCGAGAATAATTGCATGAGCCCAACCAGTGTTCCAACAAATCCAAAGATGGGAGCAGCTTTTGACACAACTGATAAAACTGCAAGGTTCTTTTCCAATTTATACATCTCCAATACGCCCACATTATCCATACTTTTTTCGATGAGCTCGATGGGTTTGCCGATCCGTTGTATTCCTTTGTCAATAATCCTAGCGACAGGATTATTCGTATTACGGGTGAAACTTTTAGCAGCAGCAATATTACCAGTCACTAAATGATCTCTGATAATATTCATAAAATTATCATCGATTCGGCCTGCAGCTCGAATGGCAAGGTACCGCTCAGTAAAGATGTAAACAGCCAACAACAACATGATTCCAAGTGGCAACATGATCCAGCCACCCGTAGTCAACAATTCCCACAATGTTAAAAAGCCATCTTGGTTAGCATCCCCTGCAACCGAAGGGGTTGTTGCTACTCCACTCACCTGCAATAGATCAATCATAGCAAGATTCATTTAAAGCTAAAATAGGGCTGAATGAGTTTATGAACTCTTATTTTTCTTAACAGCAGTGTATAACCATTCTCAAAACGATTCTCTGCTCAATTTTGGTGTGGCAATAGCTGTTTTCACGGATTGTTAACAAGACTAAGCAGGATCATTACTGGTGCCTGCCTGCTTCACCATCAATGCCTGAATTTGCTTCATGGTTCGCTCCATTCCGTCGGGGCTACCATCGAGAAAAATGACATTTCCCTTGCCATATTCAGCAAAATTTTTAACAGCCTCCGTCCACATACTAAAAAATATCACATTGGTGTCGAGGTTTGCTTGCCTCAACTGTTCTGCCGCTTCGGTCATACCGGCGGCCACTTCCATTCTGAACAAGGCAACCCCCTGCCCTCGTAAACGTGCTGCATCTTTTTCAGCCTCTGCTGAAATTTTAATGGCATTTCCATCTGCCTCTGCAGCCTTTGTTTTAGTAATCAACAAGGCCTGTCCCTCATTTTCAGCAGCCGCCTTCAGATTACTGGAGGCAACCACTTTACTCATTGAATCGAGAATCAATTTATCAAACGTAATATCGTTGATTTGAAGATCTAATAAGTGGTATCCCCATTCTTCCAGGGAGTGATCCACCTCTACTTTAACATACTGCACAATTTCTCTGCGAAGCCCTAGTACTTCTGCCTGCTTTTTGGTAGCCACAAAAGATCGGATATTACCTTCAATAGTTCGGATTAATGCCTGCATCAAATCTTTCTCTGCAATAAACTTGAATGCCACTTTTTTAATGGTCTCTTCATCTGCATTTTGAACGGCATAGAGCAGCATGCTCTTAAAATAAACATTTGCCTGATCTTGTGTCACAGCTTGAAACTCCAGTTCTACAGAACGGTTTTGAATTGAAACACGCTTATAAATGACTTCCAATACGGGTATTTTGATATTGAGTCCTGGTCGTACAATACGACGATATTTTCCAAACATGGTTATCACCCCTATATACCCCTGATTAACGGTAAATAACCCGGAGAAGAATGCAATCAAAAGAACAAGAACATACCAATTTTCCCACAACCAACTAAAAAATTGCATAGTGTTGAATTTTATACAACGCTTTATTGCGCTGCAGCTATAGTCACCAAATGTACTAAGGTCTCTACAGATTTTTGCATATCCTGCACACAAACAAACTCATGACGCGAGTGCACGGCTTGCTCACCCGCAAATATATTTGGACAGGGCAACCCCATAAAGGAAAGACGAGAGCCATCTGTTCCGCCACGTACACATTCCGTTTTTACTTTGATACCAGTAATTTCCATGGCTTTTCTAGCTAACTCGACAACATGTGGATGACGATCTAGAATTTCTTTCATGTTACGGTACTGCTCTTTCACTTCCATTGAAAATCGAGTTCCTGGATGAGCATCACAAACTTGCTGAGCCAATTCCCTTAACAATTGTTGTTTGGAAGCAAGTTCAGCTGTTTGAAAATCTCGGATTAAAAACTCTACCACACACTGGTCTGCTATCCCCTTTACTTCAGTTGGATGAACAAATCCTTCTCTGCCCGCTGTAGTCTCTGGAGAAAGTGTATCCTTGGGCAAACTTTCCAAAAATGAACTGGCCAGTTTTAATGCATTGACCAATTTACCCTTTGCCATTCCAGGATGGGCAATAATTCCGTGAAAAGTAATTCTTACAGCATTGGCACTAAAGGTTTCATCCTCCAGGGATCCCAGATCCCCACCATCAAGCGTATACCCAAAATCTGCACCCAGTTTTTTTAAATCTAATTTCTCCGTCCCTCTTCCTACTTCTTCGTCAGGAGTAAATAACAGACGAACAGGGCCATGCTCAATAGAGGGGCTTGCGATTAAAAAGTTTGCAAAATCCATGATAATGGCAACACCTGCTTTGTCATCAGCACCCAATAAAGTGTTACCGGATGCCGTAATAATATCTTCACCCAACTTTTCTGCTAAATAAGGATAGTCAGACATACGAATAACCTGTGATGGATCATCCGGCAAGATTAAATCCTGACCTTGATAATTACGGTGTACAATAGGCTTAACATTCGCACCGGGGCAATCAGGTGCCGTATCCACATGAGCACAAAAACAAATTACAGGAAAATTCTTTGGGCTGGTAGCAGGTATTGTGGCCATAACATATCCCCACTCATCCATAGCTGCATCAGAAACACCCATCGCTTGCAACTCTTGCACCAATAATCTAGATAAATCAAGCTGTTTTGTATTACTGGGAAAACTAGTGGCATGCGGATCACTTTGCGTATCTATTTGCACATACCGCAAAAAACGCTCCGCCGCTGTAAAGGAATAAGATTGAAACACGCGTAATGCTATAAAAAATTAAGGCATGATAATCAGAGGACTTGCTCCCTCGATATCTACCAACTCTAAATCAAATACTAAATCTTTACCAGCCAAGGGATGGTTCGCATCCAATTTTACAGCACCCTCTAAAATTTCAATAACGGTAACTTGAAAATTACGGCCTTGTCCATCACTCATATGCAATGGCATACCAATTGAAATGGTCATATCAGCTGGAAATCTGTCCTTAGGCATCTCAATAACCATTTCAGCACTATGAGGACCATACGCCTCCAAAAAAGGAATTTGAATAGTTTTCTTTTCGCCAACCTGCATTCCAGTCACACCATCATCAAACCCCTTGATCACAGCTCCGCTACCCACCTCAAACTGAAGTGGCTCCCTGCCTTCAGAAGAATCAAAGGTTTCCCCGTTGGTTAATTTTCCGTGGTAATGCACTTTTACTTTATCACCCGCCTTTACTGCTGCCATATAATTTATTTTACGATGCAAGGTAACGGAATTGAGGGAGTCAGACGCCTTTTTCAAACCAGATTTATGTACTTTGAGACTGATTAAAAAAAACGCATGCGTACTACTATATTTCTGACACTGGCTTTTTTATGCAGCCATGTTGGCTTTACACAAAAAGCAATTACCGCTAAGAGAAATTCCACTGAATGGCAGATTGAATCTGGGGCAGAGCAGATTAATAGTTATGTCCCATTTTTGAAAGAAAAACGAGTTGGCATTTTCGCCAACCAAACTTCGATGGTAGGCAAAAAACATCTAATTGATACCTTACTCAGCTTAGGGGTAGATATCCGAGTGATTTTTGGACCAGAACATGGATTCAGAGGTACAGCAGATGCGGGCGAAAAAGTAGGCGACTATATTGATAAAGAGACCGGCATTCCTGTTGTTTCATTATACGGAGCTAAACGCGGACCTGAAAAGAAGGATTTGGAAGAAGTAGACATCCTAGTTTTTGATATCCAGGATGTGGGAGTCCGATTTTATACATTTATTTCCTCTCTTGAGGCCTATATGGAATCAGCCATGCGATTCAATAAGCCGCTGGTGATACTAGACAGACCGAACCCCAATGGATTCTATGTGGATGGACCCGTACTAGACCCAGCCTACCGATCATTTATTGGCATGCAACCCGTTCCAATTGTGTATGGAATGACCATAGGAGAATATGCTTGGATGTTATTGGGTGAAAGTTGGATAAAGAAAGAAAAAAGACAAGAGGAACCCCTGTCTACTATGGAGGACCAATTAGCACCTGCTCATATAGCAGCTTCTGATTCTAAATACGAAAAAAATAAACCGCTGATTCTTTGCTCCAATAGTGAATGGGATCACCAACTAGTAAAAAAAGATGCCTTTCAACTTATCCTAATCTGTTGTAAGAATTATGATCACCGATCTAAATATGTACTTCCGGTTCGTCCTTCTCCTAATTTGCCAAACATACAATCTATTTACCTCTACCCCACTACCTGTCTTTTTGAGGGCACAGTGCTCAGTGAGGGCAGAGGCACAATAAAGCCTTTTCAACTAATCGGCCACCCTGCTCTTCCTAAAAATATGGTTCAGTTTACACCAAATCCAAACGAGGGTGCCAAAAAATCAAAACATTATGGATTGGTTTGTTACGGATGGGATTTTAGCGGCACTCCAGAACAGGTACTAAATAAAACAAATCAAAAAATTCAATTGAATTGGCTCTTGGAGGCCTATCGGATTTTCCCACAGAAAGATAGTTTCTTCTTGATACCTAAATCAGGAAACCCTGACCAGTCCTTCTTCAATAAACTTGCAGGTAATCAAGTATTGATGCAGCAAATCAAAGCCGGCAATTCCGAGCAGGAAATTCGTAAGTCTTGGGAGCCGCAATTAACGCAATTCAAAGAGATCAGAAAACGGTATTTGCTTTATAAGGACTTTGAGTAGGCCTTGCCACATTTTGTACTTTCGCACTCATGATAAAAGACCCCAAGTCGATTCGTATTGTATTTATGGGTACCCCAGATTTTGCAGTAGCCAGCCTTCAGGCTTTGCTGGATCAAGGATTTAATGTAGTAGGTGTAATAACAGCTCCTGATAAACCAGCAGGCCGAGGACTTGAAATACAGCAAAGCCCTGTAAAACAATTGGCCCTCTCTTACAAACTCCCACTTCTTCAACCCGTCAAGCTAAAAGATCCAGATTTCCTGGAGCAGCTAAAAGCCTGGAAACCTGATTTACAAATAGTAGTTGCATTCCGTATGCTTCCAGAGGTTGTATGGGGATTACCTGCCCAAGGAACTATCAACCTGCATGGATCGCTATTACCTAACTATCGCGGGGCAGCACCGATCAATTGGGCATTGATCAATGGAGAAAAGAAAACAGGGGTAACCACTTTTCTACTGAAGCATGAGATTGATACAGGGGATCTGCTATTACAAAAAGAAATTGAAATTGAAGAGGCCGATAATTTTGGAAGCTTGTATAACAAGTTGAAACTAATGGGTGCTGCTGTGCTCACAGAAACCATTGAGCGATATGTTCAAAATGAAATAACTCCTACGCCACAATTTAATGCTGGTCAGTCATTAAAATCAGCTCCAAAACTGGAGAAAGAAACCGGAGCTATCAATTGGAATTCCAGCGTGTGTACGATAAACAATTTGATCCGAGGATTATCACCAGTTCCTGGTGCCTATGCCAAGCTGGATGGCAAAACGCTAAAGATTTATTACGCCGTTGCCATTGAAGAAAAAATTACGGTAGAACCGGGTACTATTGAAACCGATGGTAAAAATTATCTGCGATTTGCTTGTCAGGACGGTTGGCTCCAGTTGGAAGAAATTCAACTAGAAGGGAAAAAGAGAATGAAAACAATTCCGTTTTTACAGGGCTACCGCTTCTCCTAATTAAGTCGTAAAACGAGTATTACAAATGCTCTTTGAGTATTCTCAAACCTTTGGGATAGTAATTATTGATACGGCCTGTCAAGACATTTAACCAACCCAATGGTAATCCCTGATAAGCTGCAACCATCCAACCCTTAGTTGAAGTAGCTGCTTTAATTTCCTTTCGCTGTAAATAAGCAATGGCCTGCGTGTAATCAAGCGGTAAGTATTCTACTACAGAAGATAAATGAGTGGACAATGCCAACGCATGATCTGGTATTAATTTATCACGCATCCACTCCCCAATCCGAACACCAGCATAAACAGGATGTAAGGCGCTTTGAATAATTTGCCAATCCGCTTGCATCGCTTTCGGAAACGCCATCAATTGGCCCCCCATTTCCGTAACATCCATTCCATCAAGATCGATCCATTCTACAAGTGAGGAAAAATCTGCAGACTTTTTGATCTGTTTATTTTTTTCAGTTCGGAAAGCCCTCTCAATTGGAGCAGCTGTGTTTGGCTTCTGAAAGCAGGTAAAAAAGAATCCTTCCCCCAGTACATGATGAGGCCAACAGCGATAGCCATTCGTGGTTTCAATCACTCCCCAAGAAGAATCAAGTTGAATGGGCATAAAAATAGCCCCATATTCATTAATGAACCACTCTGCTATTTCCTCGTTTTCTGCTGCAGAATAAGAACAAGTGGCATAAAACAAAACACCTCCGGGCTTCAGCACTTTCCAAGCGTCCTGTAAAATTCGTTGCTGTCGAAGTGCACAATGACTAACCTGGCCTGTTGTCCACGATGCGATTGCATCGTGATCTTTTCTGAATAACCCACTTCCGCTACAGGGAGCGTCTAAAGTAATCCAATCAAAATATCCCGGTAATTTTTCAAAATGAGCAGGGTCGTTTTGAGTGACTATAACATTATCTGCTCCCCACTTTATCATGTTATCTCTGAGTAAACCTGTTCTTGAGCGAATCACTTCATTGGCCACTAATAAACTGCCAGGGGCAAGTAGCGAATGAAGATGGGTTGCTTTACCGCCAGGTGCTGCACACAAATCCAAAGCACGAATGGGTTGATTTGAAAAACCGGATTGTAAGAAAACTTGCTCCAGCAGCATGCTACTAGCTTCCTGTACATAATAAGCGCCGGCATGAAAGTTTGGATCAAATGTAAAAGAAGGCCTTGGTGAAACATATGATCCCATCTGTGCCCAAGGGACAGGGGTTAGCGAAAAAGATAAGTCGCTTTTTTTTGCAGGGTTAATACGAATGGAGGTAATTGGGGCTGCTTGAAGATGTGCGGCCTCAAAAAGCACAGGATCATACCCGGGAAGACCCTCCAGTGAATTTAAAAAAGAAGAAGGTAGTTGCACAGTTAAAACTAAGAAGAATCAGAGATTTTTAATCTCTGCCACCAAGTCCTGCAGTACTTTTTTTGCATCGCCAAACAACATAGAAGTCTTGGGCCTGAAAAATAATTCATTCTCAATACCCGCATATCCAGGTTTCATGCTCCTCTTGTTAACTATTACATGCTTGGCAAGCTCTACGTCTAGAATTGGCATGCCATAAATTGGCGAAGCAGGATCAGATTTTGCAGCTGGATTGACAACATCATTAGCGCCTAATATCAACACAACGTCTGTTGTAGAAAATTCTTCATTGGCCTGTTCCATTTCCAGCAATTTCTCATAAGAAACATCTGCTTCAGCCAGCAAAACATTCATATGACCAGGCATACGGCCTGCAACTGGATGTATCGCATATTTTACATCAACCCCTTTGGAGGTTAACAATTTTTCCAACTCATGACAAGCATGTTGTGCTTGTGCCACCGCCAAACCATATCCAGGAACAATATATACTTTAGAAGCATAACTCATTAACACTGCTGTATCACTTAGGCTGATCTCTTTATGTGTACCCACTGCACCAGCAGAAGAAACTCCTACGCTTGATCCTCCAAAAGAACCAATTAATACATTAGTAAGCGAACGATTCATAGCCTTACACATAAGAATCGTGAGTAGTGTACCTGCAGCACCTACTAAAATTCCTCCCGTGAGCATCACTTTATTATCATAAAGAAAACCGCCGCATGCTGCCGCAACACCAGTAAAGGAGTTCAATAATGAAATTACCACAGGCATATCGGCGCCCCCAATGGGAAACACAAAGAATATTCCGTAAAGTAAAGACAGAAAGAAGATTGTATAGAAGATCAATACTGCATTGGCAGGCAAAAACACAATCAGGTAAACTGCGAGCACAACAATAACTGCAAGAAGTAAAATATTGAAAATATGCTGGCCTTTGAATGAAAAATCTTTTATTGACCCATTCAATTTTCCCCAAGCAATAATGCTACCCGCAAAAGAAACAGAACCAATTATTAGCCCTAATACAATGATCAATAAAAATCCCTTCACCGCACTTGCACCTCCGGCCGACATCAATAATACCCCAGCCATCATGGGATCCATATGAGCCAGATGGTCAAACTCTACCAAACTGATCAAGGCAGCGCAAGCTCCCCCCATTCCATTGAAAAGACTTACCATCTCAGGCATGGCGGTCATCTTGACGCGCTTAGCAGCCAAAGTCCCAGTAATAGTTCCAATTAAAATTCCGCCAAAAATCCATGCATAATTACCCAACCGAGTCCCGTCCTCCTCGTATAAAAAAATAGTCCCCAGAATGGCAAGGGTCATTCCAATTGCGGCAACTCTGTTTCCATTGCGCGCCGTGGCAGGGTGTGACAACATTTTCAGCCCTACTATAAAAGTTATAGAGGCAATGAGGTATAAAAAAGTTAATAAGTTGAGTTCCACAAGTATCTTTTTTTAATTCAGGATTTTTTTTTCTTCTTAGAGAACATCTCCAACATTCTGTCCGTGACCACAAATCCCCCTACCACATTCAATGTCCCCACGATTACAGCAATAAACCCAAGCACCAATGCCAGGTAATTTGAGGAAGAAGCTTTGCCCATTACAATGATGGCCCCAATAATAACAACGCCGTGAATAGCGTTTGCACCACTCATAAGAGGAGTATGTAAAACACTGGGGACTCTACCAATTACTTCAATCCCCACAAAAATCATCAGGATAACAACATAAAGAATTTCCTGATGTAAGCTAATCCAAGATAAAAGTTGTTCCATTTTTATAAGCTTGAAGCGATTCTTTCGTTTACGATTTTCCCCTGAAATGTAACACAAGCTCCTTTTACTAAATCATCCTCCCAATTCAAGTGTAAGGAACCCGCTTTATCGATTAATAGTTGGAAGAAATTAAGCACATTTTTACCATATAGTTTACTGGCATCAGCCGGAAGCGTAGCAGGTAAACTGGAAGCCCCTACTATTCTTACTCCTTGTTGATCAACCGTCTCACCTTCTTTGGTAAAAGGAGTATTACCGCCAGTTGCTGCAGCCAAGTCAATAATAACCGAGCCATTCCGCATAGCAGCAATCATATCGGCTGTAATTAAAATAGGCGCCTTTTTACCTGGTATTTGAGCCGTGGTGATAATTATATCGGCTTTTGCGGCAGACTGTGCAATACGTTCACGCTGGCGACGCTGATAATCCTCTGATTGCTCCACCGCATAGCCGCCGGCACTGCTCGCGTCAGCAGCACCTTCAACCTCAATAAATTTTGCACCGAGACTCATGACCTCTTCTTTTACCGCTGGACGTGTATCAAAAACTTCTACGACAGAACCTAACCTTTTTGCAGTAGCAATTGCTTGTAATCCAGCTACACCTGCGCCCAGAATTAAAACCTTTGCTGGAGTAATGCTACCCGCTGCTGTCATAAACATAGGAAAATAACGACCATAGGTGTTAGCCGCTAATAAAACCGCTTTGTACCCAGCAATATTCGCTTGCGAACTTAAAATATCCATTGATTGCGCTCTGGTAGTTCGCGGTAGCATATCCAAGGAAAAACAGGTTACACCTGACTTAGCTATTTGCTGCACCCACTCTTTCTTATAAAGCGGTTGATAGGCCCCAATTATAATTTTACCAGCAAGTGAACTCAGTTGTTCTTCAGCAATTGCATGCATAGATAAAATCACATCAGCTTTAGAAACAACGGCAGTACGATCACTTATCGTTGCACCAGCAGCTTGATAAGAGGCATCACTACAAAAAGAAAGTGTTCCTGCTCCTTGTTCTACCCAAACAGTAAATCCCTTCTTAACAAGAGATAGAACAGCTTCGTCTGTTAACGATACTCTTGTTTCTGGATTTGCTTCCCGAAGAACTCCAATGATCATAATTGAAAACAGTATTAATAAAATATAGGTAAAGGTAGCAATTAATAACGGATCCTAAAATGCGATTTCCCCAAGAAAGTCGGATTCAAAAGCACTATCCCAAATTGAAAAAAATCAAGCGTTAATGTGACTCGTTCATGTGATTGTATAAAGAACCAAGCTTCCTCCATTCCTGTGCTCCAATGAATATCGTCCACAATTAGCATTGAAGTATCCGACAAATGGGGCAGTAATTGCAGAAAATATCGCTTAGTAGCCTCTTCTTGATGATTCCCATCCATAAAAACCAGATCCGGTTTAGAAATTCGAACTAGCAATTCACACAAATTAGTATCCAAATTGCCCTTTTCTATCCTAACATTCTTACACCCCCAGTCTGCCATATTTTCTTCTGCTTTTTCAGCAATTGAGTCAACCCCTTCAATGGTGTAAATGGTGGATGCAGGACATGCCAACGAAAAAAAACCAGCAGTGAGGCCTAAAGATGTCCCAAGCTCAAGTATTGTTTGTGGTTGACAATAACGAGCAATTCGAAAAATAAATTTAGCGGTACGAGGCGCCTTCGCAGCCGTTTTTACCAGGGATGAAACAGAACGAATATTGGATTTTCCAGACCGAGATCCGGCTCCAATTTCCTGAACCGGAAGCAACGTGAAATCATTTAATAAAGATTGTCTCCACGCATTCCAACTCTGATATTCTTGGTAAGGAGTTTTATCTTGGAGCACCTTAGTTACAAAATCAAAAACATATGGAGAATGAATGCCATGCCCCTTGGAGTTAGAAGCACAAAGCAAAAAGTCTAGGTACTTAACAAGTAGTTGAGAGGAGGTGAACATAGGGTTTAGGTTAGTCGCTCCCAAACCTGGAAAGAATAATTATAAGCATGCTTTGCGTCAGCCTCTCGATCCAATTGACTAATGAGTTTCCAATTTTTAGGATGAAAGGAAGAAAAAAAAGTATCTGCATCAGGAGCAGCGTCAACCCGCGTAAGATAGATCCGCGTTGCCAAGTCAAAAAACAAATTGTAGATCTCCCCGCCCCCAATGACAACTACTTCTTTTACGCCGCATTCCTTTGCCTTTGAAAGGGCCGTTATCACATCAGCTACCACAATCACTTCATTGGATGGATTCCAGTTTGTCTGCCGGGTAATCACTATGTTGGTGCGCCCAGGCAATGGCTTACCCAGCGAATCAAATGTTTTTCTACCCATAATGATGGGCAAACCCCAGGTAATATTTTTAAAATGCTTTAAATCGGCAGGAAGATGCCAAGGCATGGTTCCCTCTTTACCAATGGCACCATTATGAGCGGCAGCAACAATGAGGGATACTTGCATATCGATTATTTTAGACTGCTACCGGTGCTTTGATTGCCGGATGGCATTGATAATTTAAAATTTCGATATCCTCAAAACGAAATGAAAACAAATCTGTAACAGCAGGGTTTAGCTGTAAAGTTGGCAAAGGAAAAGGCTGTCGACTTAACTGTAATTTAACCTGTTCAAAGTGATTACTATAGATATGAACATCTCCGAATGTGTGAACAAAATCTCCGAGCTCCAATTGACACACTTGTGCAATCATATGTGTAAGTAATGCATAAGAGGCAATATTAAAAGGAACCCCTAGGAATACATCCGCACTGCGTTGATACAATTGACAACTCAAACGACCATTGGCTACATAAAATTGAAAGAGCGAATGACAAGGCATCAATGCCATTTGAGGAAGCTCCGCCACATTCCAAGCACTGACAATCAATCGACGACTATCAGGATTCTTTTTGATCTCTTGAACTAAAGAAGTAATCTGATCCACTACTTGCCCATTCTTTCCCTCCCAGTGCCTCCACTGTTTACCATAAACAGGGCCCAGTTCGCCTTCTGAGTCAGCCCATTCATCCCAAATACTAACTCCATTCTCTTTCAAATAGGCGATATTAGTTTCTCCTTTTAAGAACCAAAGTAATTCATGAATAATACTTCTAAGATGCACTTTCTTAGTAGTCACAAGTGGAAATCCTTTAGCAAGATCAAAACGCATTTGATAACCGAAAACACTTTTGGTGCCGGTACCCGTGCGGTCCGTTTTATCAGTGCCCTTTTCAAGGATATGCTTTAATAAATCGTGGTACTGCTGCATACTGCAATATTAAGCCGAATGAGTACGACGTGCCAACTCTTTTTGTATCAATCCCAACTCCCGGCCCGTTTGGCCTTTTACAGCCGTATTTTCCTGCGCTCTTCTCATTAAGTAGGGGACAACATCTTCAATGGGACCAAAGGGAAGATATTTACTAACGCTACAACCTGCATGAGCCAGGTTAAAAGTAATATTATCACTCATGCCATACAGTTGACTCCAATGAATATGAGGATGATTAGAAGGCAATCCCTGCTCTTTCAATAAATTAAATGCCAACAGGCAACTATTCTCATTGTGAGAAGCCACCACCACTCCAAAATGACCGATATGCTCAATACAAAAACGTAGGGCTTTGTTGTAAAGCTCGTCAGTTGCTTCCTTGGTGGGGTTGATAGGAGAAGTGTACATCAACGCTGCGGCACGTTTTCTTTCTTTTTCCATGTAAGCACCCCGAACCAACTTAGCGCCAGATATATAACCACGACTATTCGCCAATTGATACATGGCTTGCAAAAATTCTAAGCGATCTGTACGATATAATTGATAAGTATTGTAGACAAAGGGAGCGCTTTTATTGCAAAGCTCCATCATAATCGCACATAACGCATCAAGCGGTTCCTGAATCCAGGTTTCCTCTGCATCGAGCGCTACTGCAATTTTTTTAGTAGAAGCATGAAAACATATTTTTTCCATGCGGGAACAGACGCGCCCCCACTCATTCAATAATGCAGCAGGAAGTTCGTTCAGTGCCTGTTCATACCTTTCCAATAATGGCTTATTAATTGCAATCATCCTGGCATGCAACTCCTCTAATAATTCAAAACGTGCAAGACCTGTTAATTTGATACTGATGAATGGAATATTGGATTGCGTGGCGGCAAAATCAATCACACGTACAAATTCGTCACGTGCTTGATCAAAAAAATGTTCGCCTTGCTTACCTTCTACTCCATAGTCCAGAATAACTTTCACATTGAATGAACCTAATTTTTCAGCAACAGGAATGGTTTGCTCCAAGGTCTCCCCACCTATGAATTGCGAAAAAAGAGTAGAACGAATCAAACCCTTTACTGGCAGCCCCGCCTGAATGGACCAAGGTGTGAGGCGCGTGCCAATCTGAACGAGCCATGGGTTGGACATCACTTTAAAAAGAAAACGTGCTTTTTTTAGCTCAGAATCTGATTTGTACTGGAATGCAAGGGCCGTATTATCGAAAGAGGGAGACAAATCGTGGATAGGCATGGTGAGAACAGCTGAATTGTATGCCTGCAAAAATAGTGGAACAAGGGGAGAACAATTGCAGCTCCTTTCTAAATTGCTTGATGATTGAAAGGCTGTAATACCATTTCGCTAACAACCCCACTTGCCGGTTGCTGACAAAGAAACCAAATAGAGCGCGCCGCCTCCTCAGGTTGTATCATTTTTTCTCGCTGTACACGGAGATCGATGGTATCCCAAAATCCGGAATTAACACCCCCCATAAAGACATTGGTAATACGAATGTCGGTGCGTTTGATCTCCTCCCTTACACTTTGCATCATTCCCACCAGCCCATATTTTGAAGCACTGTAGGCTGCCGCGCCCGCCATTGGAACTTTTCCTAGTACCCCCGGAATATTAATTATAAGCCCCTTTTTTGCGGTTTTCATAGCAGGCAAAAATCCCTTTAACAAACGAAAAGGCGCCAGTAAGTTGATTTGAAGCGTTTGCATCATTTCCTCCTCAGAAAGTGTTTCAATGGGCTTTATAACTCCTATACCTGATGCATTTATTAAAATATCAATTGTTGGAAAGGCGGAAAAATACCGTTGAGCTAATTCGGCCACAGCAGGAGACTCCTGCAAATCAGCAGCAAAGTACTGCGCGGCTGGTACCCCAATTGATTGGGCAAAGGATTGTAATGCAACCGAATCACGGCCAGAAAGAAAAAGGGAGGCCCCGCTGCCCTGTAATAACCGGGCTGTATGCATCCCAATATCCCCCGTAGCACCTACAATCAATACATTCTTTCCGCGTAAGCTTTCCATAAATTCAATTTATTCAAGAACAAACACCCAAGATTTTTGTTTGAACTACCACTACTTTTCAATGAAAGAATTAACTATTTTATTTCCTCACCAGCTTTATTTCCCCCACCCTGCCCTGGAAATAAACCGCCCGGTATTGCTGATAGAGGAAGCCCTGTTCTTCACTCAATTTCATTTCCACAAGCAAAAACTCATTCTTCATCGCGCATCCCTTCGCGCCTTTCAAGAGCTATTGGAAAAAAAAGGCTTCACAGTTAGTTATATTACTGCTATTGAATCAGCGCATGATCTAACTATTTGTCTGAAAGAGCTTTCTAAAAAAGGATTGGAGAAACTGCATTACATAGACCCCGTAGATGATTGGTTGCATCAAAAAATAAAACGAAGTGCCCAACAATTAAAAATTAAGTTAACAGATTACCCAAGTCCCGGATTTCTTAATCAACTAAATGAAGTGAAAACTTTCTTCGAAAAAAGAAAAACATACTTCCAAACAGATTTTTATTGCTGGCAACGAAAACAGCGTAATTGGTTGATAGATCAACAAGGAAAACCCATTGGAGGAAAATGGACATTTGACGACCAGAACCGGGAGCGCTTTCCTACAAAAAATATACCTCCAGCACTTCCAGCAATCAAACCCAATAAGCATGTAAAAGAAGCTATTCACTATGTAGAAATTCATTTTTCAAAGAATCCTGGAGAAACTAAAAACTTTAACTACCCGGTTACACACGAACAAGCCAGAAATTGGTGGAGAAATTTTTTGGAGACCCGCTTCAAAGATTTCGGGATTTACGAAGATGCAATGACCATTCAACATACTTGGCTGCACCATGCAGTTATTAGCCCGCTTTTGAATATTGGTCTATTGGAACCAGCCACCCTAATCCAAGAGGCCCTTGAATTTGGGGAAAGCCAAAAAATTCCACTGAATTCATTGGAAGGGTTTATCAGACAAATTTCTGGATGGCGGGAGTTTATTCGTATTGTCTACGAAAGAGAAGGACGTAAACAAAGGACTACCAACTACTGGAAGTTTACCCGAAAAATCCCCTCCAGTTTCTGGACTGGAAAAACGGGTATTCATCCCATTGATCATCTCATTGAGACACTGAAGAAAAATGCATATACACACCACATTGAGCGATTGATGGTGCTGGGGAATTTTATGCTGCTTTGCGAATTTGACCCCGACGATGTTTACCGATGGTTTATGGAATGGTACATTGATAGCTATGATTGGGTAATGGTGCCGAATGTTTACGGCATGACGCAATTTGCAGATGGAGGATTAATGACCACTAAACCCTACATCAGCGGCAGTAACTATTTACTCAAGATGGGGGATTGGGATAAGAAAATAACCACTCAACTGGATAATGGCGAAGTAGTTTCTTGGACAGAGATCTGGGATGGCCTGTTCTGGCGTTTCATGGATAAGCAAAGAGGCTTTTTTCTCAAGAATCCCCGACTGGGAATGCTGGTTAAAACACTGGATAAGATGAACCCAGAGCGCAAAAAACGCCTTTTTCTAATAGCTAATTCATTTTTAATGCAACTGGACAGAACTAAATAAGGAATTTATTGTTTAAGGTTCTACAGATGCATTTTCCAACAGACATACAATCCATCAAAAACCGTATCAAAAAAATTGATCCGGTGGGTTACGGTATTACCCGCAACTATTTGGATGGTAAAGTGACTTATTTATCCCCCTACATTTCAAGGGGTGTGATTTCTACTCGTCAGCTCGCTGAATATCTAATGCAGCTGGATTATCAGCCTCATCAAATATTACGCCTTATACAAGAGCTGGCCTGGAGAGATTATTTTCAACGCGTATGGCAGCAGTTAGGAGATGATATTTTTGAAGATATACGGATGAACAGAACGGCCATCCGAACACACAAGATACCTAAAGCAATTCTGGAAGCTTCCACAGGAATTGCAGCTGTTGACGAGGGTATCCAATCATTAATTCGTACTGGATACATGCATAACCATATTCGTATGTACACGGCTTCCATTAGCTGTAATATTGGACGAACAGATTGGCGACTTCCCTCTCAGTGGATGTACTACCATTTATTAGATGGAGACCTGGCCAGTAATACGTTGAGTTGGCAATGGGTAGCAGGTACTTTTTCTTCAAAAAAATACTACTGCAACCAGGAAAACATTAATCAATATTGCGGCACTAAACAGAAAGGAACTTTTCTAGATAAACCTTATCTGGATTTACCCTCACTGGATGTTCCTTCAGCATTAGAGCCTGTCGAGAATATTACGCTACAAACACAGTTACCTAAAAAAGAAAGTCCAGTATTAGATCCTAGTTTACCTGTGTTACTGTATCACCCTTATCATCTTGATCCAAGCTGGAAAAAAAACATCAAGGCTAATCGCATCCTTGTGCTTGAACCCTCCCATTTTAGGGAGCACCCGGTCAGTGAAGCGGTAATTAAGTTTATAATTGAACTGGGAGAAAATATTGAAGGTCTTCAAATTTTTGCAGGAGAAGTTGGAGAAATTACAAGACTTAGAGACTGCAATTCAATTTATACCCGAGAGCACCCTTCCTTTCAGCATTTTCCAGGAGTACATGAATCAAGAGAATGGTTAGTCCCCGAACTAACCGGCCGATTTACTTCTTTCTTTGATTATTGGAAAAAAGCGGAGAAAGTACTTTTCCCAAAAACAAAAAAAGCAGACCCAGCACTTACTCTTTTCTCCGAATCCCCTGTACTATCTTTGCAGAAACGGTGATATGCAAACTAAATCCCCTGCAGATAGTTTAACTATCATGACAGAGCTAGTGCTCCCCAACGATACAAACTTATTTGGAAACCTTATGGGAGGCCGCTTGATGTATTGGATGGATATTGCAGCTGCCCTAGCTGCTCAAAAACATTGTAGCGTCCCCTGTGTAACCGCATCAGTAGACAACATCTCTTTTGAGAACCCAATAAAACTGGGAAACACCGTTCATATAGAAGCGAAAGTCACCAGAGCATTCAACTCTTCTATGGAAGTCCATCTGCGTGTTTGGGGAGAAGATCTTACGCAACAATATCGATACAAAAGCAATGAGGCTTATTATACATTTGTAGCCCTGGATCCCAACCGAAAACCCCGCGTTGTTCCATCACTTCAACCGACTAATGAGGAGGAAAAAAAATTATTTGATGGGGCGCTTCGAAGAAGACAGCTTCGCTTGATTTTAGGAGGTAAAATGAAGCCCGGAGAAGCCGCTGAATTAAAGGCGCTTTTTGCAGACGCAAAATAAAAGGCTTAATTCGCCAACTCCGCACGATGGTGCTTTCCCTTTAACATGTGCGCTTGACTTTGTTCAATTGCATCCATAATCTGATCCATGATCTGTTCAGCCGATGCATCATAATCAATTTTTAATGGCGCTTTAAATTGTACGGACAGATTTGTATTTCTCTTTTTTAGTTTCAATCCTTTCTTATTAAAGGCACGCCAGAAACCACTGATTACGATAGGGATCACAATGGGGCGAACTTCCTTAATAATCAGCGCTGTCCCTTTTCTGCCCGGTGCAAAAGGCCGGGTAGTACCCTGCGGAAAAGTAATCACCCAATTTTTTTCAAGCGCCCTTACAATTTTTCGGGTATCTGATGGATCAAGTCCCCTCCTAACATCTTTTCCTTCTGCACGCCATGTTCTCTTAACTGTAATACCTCCCGCCAGTAAAAAGAGTCGGGAAAGCAAGTTGTCCTTCATCGTTTCCACAGCAGCCACGTAGTTAACCCGAGTAAACGGATTCAATAGATAATAGGGGATTCCCAATCTATCCTTCTTTCCCCATTTAATAGCACAGAAAATCTGGAAAAAGGTAATGACATCAGCAAAATATGTTTGATGATTACTCACAAAGAGCACGCGTTCTTTTGGTAGCCCTTTTAGATGCTCAGCGCCGCTAATACGAAGACGATTGAAGAGTGCAAGACCTGGGTAAGAGGCCACGCCTACGACCATGAAAACTACTTTTCTGATCAAATTGGCACGAAAGATTCTTTGCACGAATTTAGACATGCGTTGAGGTTACAGGTATAACAAATATAATAAGCCCTGTTGCATAGTCATAAAAAAAGGCTGCCGTATCGGCAGCCTTGTAAAATAAATTAGACAAAACGAAGATTATTCAGCGCCTTTTTCTTCAGCACCGCCTTCCATCTTCTTCTTAAGATCAGCTAAAACACCCAGATCACCCAAGGTTGCTTTTTCAACTTTGCTCTGGATATTCTTTACCACTTTCTTTGTCTTATCGGAATCAGCTTTTGCTTCTTTCTTAGCCACTTCAGCTTCCTCTACTTTCCCTTGCTCCCAGATACGGGTGTGAGAAAGTACAATTCGCTTTTCATTGCGATCAAACTCTATTACCATGAAGGATGCAGTCTCATCCGCTGCGATAGTTTTGCCATCTTCCTTCGCCAAATGACGATTAGGGGCAAAGCCTTCTAGACCATAAGGCAACTGAACAACAGCGCCTTTATCGTCGCGACGTGTAACCAGTCCTTCATGTAAGCTTCCGATAGCAAAAGTATCCTGTAATGTATTCCAAGGATCTTCCTCCAATTGCTTATGTCCTAATTGCAGCTTACGATTTTCACGATCGATACCTAAGATCATCACATCGATATGCTGTCCAACTTTAGTATACTCTGTGGGATGGTTAAAGCGTTTTAACCAGCTCAAATCACTAATATGAATCATACCCCCAATACCAGGAGCCAGCTCAACAAACACACCGTAATTAGTAATGTTTTTCACTAAACCGGCATGACGACTTCCCTCTGGGAATTTAGCATCAATTTCATTCCAAGGATCAGCAGAAAGTTGCTTGATAGAAAGACTCATCTTGCGACTTTCTTTATCCAGCGTTACAATCTTTGCTTCGTGCTCGTCACCTAATTTGAAATACTCTTTAGCATTAACGGGTGTGTTAGCCCATGTAATCTCAGACACGTGAACCAGCCCTTCAACACCAGGTTGGATTTCTAAGAAAGCACCATAGTCTTCAATATTCACAACCTTACCTTTCACTACGTTACCTTCTACAACAGCATCACCCAATACATCCCAAGGATGAGGAGTGAGCTGCTTCAAGCCCAGGCTAATGCGGCGTTTTTCGTCATCGAAGTCAAGCACCACCACATTGATTTTCTGATCAAGCTTAAGCACTTCAGAAGGATGCGCGATGCGACCCCAAGAAATATCGGTGATGTATAATAAACCATCTAATCCGCCCAAGTCCATAAAGGCACCAAAGTCAGTGATATTTTTCACGGTTCCTTCCAACACTTGTCCTTTTTCAAGTTTGCTCATGATCTGTGCACGCTGTGCTTCGATATCACTCTCGATTAACGCTTTGTGAGATACTACAGCATTCT